>Ga0180215_1000356_pt1 | contig 60772 bp, 57 predicted proteins | sample eDN3rd37CBELigBY_FD_128871 | JGI IMG/M metagenome (GOLD analysis project Ga0180215, IMG submission 128871) | Enriched backyard soil microbial communities from Emeryville, California, USA - eDNA 3rd pass 37_C BE-Lig BY (version 2) (version 2) | ecosystem: Environmental > Terrestrial > Soil >... | reverse complement strand
CTGGGAGACTTTCGTGAAAGAACTTAACCGAGAACCAACACGCACCTCAAAGGGACGAATAAAAAAGGGAAAACGGGGCCGACCCAGGACACGCCCTAGAAAGCTCAAAGCGCAGCAAATGACCATCACATAATAGGTTAATTACCACAATATGGGTATACACGTCTAAGCTTATGCTGACGTCGACCTTTTTCTATTTTTCCAGGAAGCACGATTGGTAAAATTAAGCGAACTTGTCACACGGAGGAAGTTTAAACGACTAGTACGTCTCCTTTGTAACATACACACCAAAAGGATTTACATAATATGGTGTAAGTTACTCACAAAGGATTTTGTTTGCAAACTTAATGACAAACCGCCTTTATTTCTAGTGAATTTGTTGCAATAACGTACTCTAGTTCCGTTAGCATGTGAAAAAGGGCATCAATAATCAAAATAGAGGATCTGAGTTCCGTTAGCGACCGAGTGTGTTCAATCTGTGGGCGAAGTGGACGGACGCGGACGCTGTCACAGCATAAGGTCAATCTGTGGGCGAAGTGGACGGACGCTGTCACAGCATAAGTTCAATCTGTGGGCGAAGTGGACGGACGCTGTCACAGCATAAGGTCAATCTGTGGGAGAAGTGGACGGACGCGGACGCTGTCACAGCATTATCTCACCTCATGGCATCGCCGAACGTCTTGTAAGTGCTGGTTTCATCCTCTGATTGTTGGGTCATAATAGGTGGAGTGCTTCATCCATACCTAAGACCCGGACAAGGAGGCATCAGGATGCCGGAACTTCCAGAGATGGAGACGTATCGTCGTCTACTTCAACCACGTCTTGTCAACCGACCGATCATCGGTGTTGAGGTCAATCGCGAGAAATCCGTGAACATACCTGTTGAACAATTCCGCTCAGCGCTTCTCTCCAGATCGATTACACATGTTGATCGCGTAGCCAAACAGCTGATATTCCGTCTGAATGATGGACATCAGCTGATCGTGCATCTGATGCTAGGAGGGTGGATGTTCTACGGACGCGAAGCAGACCGACCAGATCGGACGATACAAGTAAGGATAAGCTTCGGACCTGAGTCACTCTATTTCATCAATCTAAGACTCGGACATCTGCACTGGATAAACGACCACGAGCTACAACATATCATAGACAGATACGGTCTAGATCCTTATGCTCCGGAACTGAATGCGACGGTGCTGCATAAGCTGCTGACAACAAGACGAACCGCTCTCAAGATTGCACTCATCGATCAAGGGTTGGTCGCAGGCATCGGCAACTGTTACTCGGATGAGATCTGCTATACGGCGGGGCTATTACCTACACGATCTTGTTCTTCCCTAACGCTAGAAGAGAGTGAACGACTTCTTGTCGCGATGCGGCATGTGTTAAGTGATGCGACCAATTACGGCGGTTATATGGACCATCCTCTATACGTTGGTGATACGCTTACCGGCGGATATGATGAGCGATGTCAGGTGTATGACCGCGAGGGTGAACCATGCCTTCGTTGCCGTGAGCCGATCATTCATGAAACCGTTCGCAATCGGAAGACGTATTACTGTATATCATGCCAAAGGTGAACCCTATGTATATCGGAACACATATTAGTATACGTCATGGATATTTGGCAGCCGCGCGAACGGCGACCAGCCTCGGGATGGGAGCTTATCAGTTTTTCTCGAAGAATCCGCGCAGCCTGACGGTCAAGCGATACGACCCTGTGGATGCTGAAGCTTGCAAGCGATATGTCGAGGAGCAGGGGATACAGTCGATCATTCATGCACCTTATCCTGCGAATCTCGCAGCTGACGATGAGCAGGTCCGTCAGGTGACGATCCGTTCGCTTCTGAACGACCTTGATATATGCGACGCATGCGGCGCGATCGGCTTGGTCGTCCATTTCGGTAAGATCAAGGGAGATGTTCTAAGTGGATATCAGACGATCATCCATACATTAGATGATATCCTCTCGACATGGGACGGTTCAGCGTATATCCTATTAGAGAACCAAGCGGGCGAAGGCGGTCAAGTAGGCACGACTCTAGAGGAATTAACCCAGATACGCCGTTTGTCGAATTATCCCGATAAGATCGGCTTTTGCTTCGACACTTGTCATGCATATGCCAGTGGACTGTGGAATGGTCGGAATACCGATGAGCTACTCGCGCGAGGAAGTGAACTTGCTTACTGGGATCATCTCAAGGCCGTACATCTGAATGATTCGATGTATGCAGCAGGTCTTCATCGAGATCGTCATGCTCCGATCGGAAGAGGGGCGATCGGCCTCGATGCATTGACAGACCTCGTGCTTGGCCCAACCTTCCGCGACATCCCACATATACTGGAGACACCAGAACAAATAGATTACACACACACACAACAAATCGCAGCGATCAAGCGTCTTATACAATAATCATACCTATAACATGAAGGGGTCAGAAAATGCTAAGTAAGGAGAAGAATAATATGATTAATGTTTATTTAGATGATTTTCGACCCTGCCCTAATGGTTTTGTGCTAGCTAAGAATGTCGAAGAATGTCTAGAACTACTGGCGAGCTATCAAGTAAACATCTTATCGTTGGATCACGATCTTGGGGTGGGCGAACCGAACGGTTATGACCTCGTGCAGAGGATGGTGGAGCATGGATACTATGCGAATGAGATATATCTCCATTCCTCAAGCGCGATCGGCCGAACGAATATGTATCAGCTGCTCGAGCAGCATAAGCCTGAATACGTCTCGATCTATAAATATCCGATGCCGATAGAGGTTATCGAGCGAGCAGTTGTGGAGGGAAAGCAGATTGATCAGCCTTCATAACGTCAGCTTCATCCGACAACATCGAACGATACTTGATCAGATTAGTCTAACGATGAACAGAGGAGAGCATTGGGCCTTACTCGGTCGCAACGGATCCGGGAAGACGACCTTGCTCGAGATATTGAATGGATATGAGTTTCCTTCTAGCGGCTCCGTATCGGTCATGGGACATGTGTATGGCCAAGTTGACGTGAGAGAGATCCGCCGAGAGATCGGATATATGAGTCAATCGCTCTTCGAGAAATTCGTCCCACGAGATCCCGTCTGGGAGATCGTCGCATCAGGGAAATATGCTTATCTACGAGTGTACCATCAGCTACCACAAGACGTGATCGAGCAAGCGGTAGCGACGATGGAACAGCTTGGGATCGGTCACTTGAAAGACCAACCGCTCGGCACCTTGTCACAGGGCGAGAGGAAGAAAGTGCTGCTTGCAAGGTTCCTCATGCAGGACCCGAAGCTACTTATCTTGGACGAGCCGTGTTCGGGACTTGATCTGTATGAGCGTGAGAAGTTTCTCGATGAGATACAGAGATTACAAGCTCGTGAATTACAGATCATCTATGTCACACACCACAGTGAGGAGATTATCCCGATCTTCACGCATGCTGCATTGATCCAGGATGGACAGATCATCGCAGCAGGTCGTAAGGAAGAGATCCTTACAGCTGAACATCTGTCGCGGTTGTTCTCGCTCGAGGTTCAGGTGGATTGGGACAAGGGTCGCCCTTGGTTGAAGGTGTGATGAGAAGAAGAAGGCTGTCTCTTCTACAGCAGGTTCCGATCTGCAGTAGAAGAGACAGCCTTCATGTTCATCTGTGGTGATGGTGGTTCATTTCGACTAATTGTCTGATCGCAGCACGTTTGAGGAGTGTCTCGTGGCTGTTTAGGCCTTTCGTATTTTCTTTCAGGATCATGTTAGATAAGCGTCTCTTTAGAATTTCGTTCTGCTTCGAATGATGAGTATGCTCATAAGATGTCATGCAGGCTTCATCCCTCTCCTATTTATCTCATCTCTATATTTTTCACTCGTCTATTATATATCCGTTGGTGGAAGGAGGTAAATGGAAATTGACCCCTTAAGCCATTTAAATTTTATATCAAGGAGATAAAGAATGTCTGGCACAGAGCTAGACAACCCGTCTTCTGAAATAAATGCTTGAAACTTACATATGCTAGATGGTAGAGTATAGGTATTGATAGCGAGTTAAAGATGGGTTAACGAGCGAAGAGTAGTACATGAGGACCAATCAGCGGAAGCACCGCATATCGGTTAAGATGACCGATTTGCGCGTGCTTTTTTTTATTACCGTGATTCAGGAGGATAGAGCTGCATGTGGGAAGGGTTGAAGATCGGAGATGTGCTAGCACATCGTTATCGAATCCAAGCTTGTATCGGTGAAGGTGGCATGGGCCGAGTGTTCGTCGCGGAGGACCTGAAGCTGTCTGATAAGCAATGGGCTGTCAAAGAAATTCAGAGCGACTGGGCGAATAGTGAGATAGGCCAAGAGGAAGCGAAGACGCTGCTCAGGCTGGATCATCCACAGTTACCGAAGATCGTTGATTATTATCATATGGATGCCGTTGGTACAACCTATCTGATCATGGAGCTTGTTCGTGGCCGGACTGTCGGACAGTTCGTAGCAGAGAGGGGACGGATGGAGGAGGAGCAAGTGATCGACCTCGGGATGCAGATATGTACGATCTTCTCGTATCTGCACGGGGTGACGCCGGAGCCTATCATCCATCGTGATCTGAAGCCAGATAACATCATCATCGACGGTAAGTCTGCTGTACATCTGATCGACTTCGGCATCGCACGTAGGTACAACGAACTTAAGCTACATGATACCGTACGTCTTGGCAGTCCTGGATTTCTCGCTCCAGAGCAGCTGCGGGGCGAGCAAAGCGATGCGAGAACAGATCTCTTCCAGCTAGGTGCTGTGCTCTACTATATGTTGAGTGGTGGCACATGCTATAGCAGGGAAGAACAGCTGGTCGAGATTACTCATGTATCTAAGGAGATGCGTGAACTACTCGGTCGCTTGTTACAGGATCGACAAGAACGTCGACCTGATGCGGCGGATGAGGTGCATACAGAGCTTGCTGATCTATCAAGGAAGCTTCGTCGCGATAAGCAAGCTGACCCCCCACGAGCTTCTACATATCCACCGGCGCTGGATGTCAAGCGTATCGGTTACATGCTAGTCGGATCAGCCTATGAAGGTGCAGGATCGACGATTACGGCATGTGGATTAGCCGAAGCGATCGCGTCTTCTGGACTATCGGTCGGACTAGTCGAATATGCACACCAACCGGATCTTACGTATCGACTAGGCGGCGAGCACCGGGCGCCCAAGTCTTATGTGTATCTCACCGATCGAGATCACGTTCATCATGTTGAACGAAGCACACATGAATGGGGGGATGGGAGGCTCGTCTATTATCCCCAGAGACCCGATACAAGTGCCGAGTCACTGACACCGGAGAGGTGGTATCGGGCGCTGCTATCGATCCGTACGGATGCTGTTGTGATCGACGTCGGTAGCCACTGGCAAGATGCGTTCGTACAAGAGATGATGCAACAAGCGGATTATGTCATCTGTGTCATCGATGGTCGCATGCATAAGTGGCTTCGCCCTGATGTCGAGCGAGTATTGGAACAGCTGAGTGAGCTGCGAACGATACGGTCTAGCGTATATACGGTTGCTTACACGAACGAGAGTAAGAGCAGCGACTGGCGATCGTTCCCACTACCACTGGATCTGAAGCTTACACGCGAGTTGGATGCATCGATCACACATGGTGCATTCGATCCGTTGCTGAAGAGATGGGGGATCATGCGGCCATCCACGAGGATGAAGCGACGATCCATGATGAGCTGGATACGATCCTATCCGACCGAATCATGAGCATGGTCGTCCTTGATCTAGATGACTGCTTAATATATTATATGGTTGATTTTCATAAGATTACCGATTATAATCGTGTATAAGTATACTTATATATTTCGATGACGGAAGCACCGTCGACTCTTGATTCGTAGGGGTCGATGTGTGCTTTTTTTTGTCTTCATGAGGGAGGTGTATGGATGATGATGGATCTCGTCTTGATTAGCTCGAAACATTCCTATGTGGAACGTTTCGACCGATATATCCGCACGAGTGAATGGCGTGAACATATACGGATCCATCGACATGAGACGGTTGAGAGCTATCGACAGAGCGAGCTAGCATCTAGGGCGCGTCATGTGATCTTGTTCGATGACACAGCGGGTGAGGGTAACGAGCTTGATCGTCTGCTGGGCGAAGAGGAGGCTTCTCCGTCGATCGATCGCGTGATTCGACTTACGGAGGACCCTTCGGAGCAGCTCGCCGATTCGACGATCTTCATGTATCAGCCAGTCTCACAGATCGTGTCACAGGTTCGTACCCTTCTAGCGAAGCAGGATCGTCCAGCTGAACAGCAGCATGTCCATCAAGCTAGGTTAGCGAGACCAGAGGGGCAAGAGGCAACCGTGATCGGTGTCGTATCCCCTTATGGCGGGGCCGGTGTGACGACGGTCTCTTATCATCTAGCGAGATTGATGGCGGTTCGTCAGAGTCGTGTGCTGTATGTTCCTCTCGGCTTATATCCCGAGCCAGTCGTCACACCGGGGGACGTGAGATATGACTTATCTCGACTGCTCTATATGATGTCGACTCGTCCGCAGGAGGTCGAGCGAGATTGGCAGCATTACTGTGGCATCCATCAGCCATCAGGGGTGCATAGCTTGCGGTTGCCCGTCCATCGTAGAGATCTAAGAGATGTGACAAGCGATCATATCAATGACCTATGCAGATTGTTCGGGCGGGTCGGATTCGCGACGATCGTGCTTGATCTCGACGCGCACTGGTTAGATGACATGATCGAGGGCAAGCTCATGAACGACGAGTGTTGGCTGATCAGTCCGTGGAAGAAGAGGCAGCTTACGAACCTCCCGGTTGTACGAGACTTTATCCGAAAGCGTGAGGTTAAGTACATCATCAACGGGGCGACCGCATCTGATGGTATGGCTGCCGAAGCGGGAGATGTCGAGATCGACGCCATCCTGCCATGGGTAACTTCTCAGACACTACAGGAAGACTCGATCATGGTAGACGAGAGGATCGATACGATCTTCATGAGATTGATTCGTGAATCACGCGCATTAGAGGGAGCTGGTGGAGTTGGATGAATCGATGATCGAGATGATCAGGCAACGCGTGCAGGATCAGATTCGAGTCTATGAAGATATCGATGACGATCATGTTCGAAGATGGATCGAGGATGTCGTGTTCACCTATGCTCAGGAGCATCATCTTCGCCTCAGTGAGAAACGAAGCCTGATCGAGCGCGTGTTCAACGCGATGCGTGGCTATGACGTACTACAGCCGCTGCTCGATGATGCTCGGATCACCGAGGTGATGGTGAACCGATATGATGAGATCTTCATCGAACGAGATGGGCAGATTACGAGATCGGATGTGAGGTTTCGTCGTCCCGAAGATCTCGAGGACTGTATCCAGTTGATCGCTTCGCAAGTTAACAGGATCGTCAACACATCATCTCCCGTCGTGGATGCGAGATTAACAGATGGCTCTAGGGTCAATATCGTCTTACCGCCGATCAGCTTGAACGGTCCGACGCTGACGATCCGCAAGTTTCCCTCTACCTCTCCTGATCTGGCTGAGCTAACGAGACGAGACATGCTAAGCGAGCATGCATCCATCGTGCTAGCTAGACTCGTAGCCGCTGGCTACAACATCTTCATCAGTGGAGGTACAGGTACGGGTAAGACAACCTTGTTGAATGCGTTGTCGGGCTGTATCCCGCGAGGCGAACGCGTGATCACGATCGAAGATTCGGCAGAACTGAAGCTGCTTCATCTCGTTAATCTCGTCCGCCTCGAAGCGCGGAATGTGAACATGGAGGGCAAGGGTGAGATTACGATCCGTCAGTTAATCCGATCTTCATTACGCATGAGACCGGACCGCATCATCGTCGGCGAGATACGTGGTAGCGAGGCGATCGATATGCTGCAGGCGATGAACACTGGGCATGACGGTTCGATCTCAACTGGACACGGCAATTCTGCCTCGGACATGCTGTCGCGATTAGAGACGATGGTCTTATCGGATGCCCAGCTTCCGATCCCTGTCATTCGACAGCAGATCAGTGCTGCCATCGACATCATGATCCATATCGAACGGATGCGTGACTACACCAGACGGGTGACAGAGATCTGCGAAGTATGCGGTGTGGAGGATGGTGCCATCCGATTAAACCCGTTGTTCCGATTTCACGAACAGGGTGTGCGTGAAGATGGACGCATCGAAGGAAGCTTGCTTCATACCGGTCATCCATTACAACGTAACGCCAAGTGGTTGAAGGCAGGTGGGCGCGATGAAACGCTTTGGGCTATTGCGTCACCCGATTAGATGGTCCCCCATAGCCGTGTGGAGCGCTTGCATCGGATGCTGTCTAACGTCGTTGATCGGATGGCTGTTTTACCGCCACCTTATCGCCTGCTTAACGCTACTGCCAGCTGGATTGGCTTTCGTCCCGCTGATGAGGAAGGTGGCCGCTAACAGGAGACGACGCATGAAGCTGCTGGAGTTCTCCCGCATGCTGCAGTCCCTTATCTCTGCTATTCACGCGGGTCATTCTCTAGAATCGGCATTCCGCGAGATCGAGCGAGATATGAGGAGGGAAGCATGGCACGCAGCTAATACATTGCTGGATGGACTGACTAGAATGAATCAACGCATCACACTAGGAGAATCGATCGAGAAGGCACTGCTCGATACAGCGCATGATTGGGAGCTTGAAGATATGAAGGTGTTCGCTGAGACGATCACCGTGTTCCGTCGCAATGGTGGCAATCTCGTGCTTCACTTACGAAGAACTGCAGAGCTGATCATCGGCAAGATCGAGACCGAGCAAGACGTCCAAGTTATATTAGCACGCAAACAGATGGAAGCCATCATGATGAATATCGCGCCGTATGCGATGATCACACTCGTCATCTATGGTTCTCCCGAGTATGCGGAGCCGCTCTTCTCCGGGTATGGGAGACTCGTGATGACGGGTGCACTACTGTTGATCATGATCGGTCATCTATGGACCTATCGGATGCTCGGGAGGAATCAAGTATGAAGAGAGCACGCCAACCGCTGCACGTTATCGTATTCGGACCTGTCTCCCGGCTCTTCGAGAGATGGTTTCCGGTTACCACCTATCGTCTATCCGAAGCGCTGCGCATCCATAGGCGGAGTCACCAGAATCACGATCACGATAGCGAGCGTCAACTGGATGCGACTCACGTATGGTGGTGCCAGGTTATCATGATCGTCGTGATCATATGGATCGCGTGCTTGGTTCTGTGTATGGTGATGAAGGACATCATCTGGATATGGATCGGTCTATCTGGTGCAGTAGGCTATGCGACGATCCGTTACCGTGAAGAGCTCGGTAAGCTTAGTCGTTACCGGGATCAGATCAGCGTGGAGCTGCCAGAGTTCCTACAGATCGTCGTCATCTACCTATATGCGGGTTATACGGTTGCGGCTTCAGTGAAGGTTGCAGCGGACAGGAGGATGGATCATCGAAGCCCGATGTATGAACTGATGCGAGAAGCAGCCAGACAGCTATCCGTTCAGACTCCGCTTACGCAGGTGTTGCATAGGATGGCGAGCCAAGCGGATACGAGTGATATGAAGTCGATCGTGACGCTCTTGCTGACGCATACGACACGGGGCGGAGACGGCATGATCGATACGCTGCTTGATCTGTCCCGACAGATGTGGGGGAAGCGATTAGCTCTCGTCCGTAGGAGAGCGGAAGAGACGACCGTCATGATGATCTTCCCGATGATGCTTATCTTCGGTGCGATCCTGCTGATCGTCGGAGCTCCAGCTGTTATGTTCATGAGGATATGACCAAGAGGAAGTGAGGTGAACATGTATGACCAACAGAATCATGCGTCTATGGCGCAGCGAACGAGGAATCGGTACGTTAGAGATCATCATCATCATCGCCGTACTCGTACTCGTGGCATTCGCGTTCCGTCAGTGGATCGTCGAATGGGTAACCGGGCTGTTCAACGATACGGATGCGACGATCAACAATATCCAATCCAGCACGCCGTCATCAGGGCTATTCCCTTAAAGCTGTATCGGGATGAACGTGCGAGCTTCTCGCTGGAAGCGGCGATCTGGTATCCGATGGTGCTCTTACTGATCATCATCGGACTGATCGCTGGGCTGATCATCTATCAACATGCTTCATTGATCATCCTAGCTGAGAGGATCGCCGAGAAGTCAGCGTATAGTTGGGACAATAGCTATAAGCAGATCACATCAGGGACGCTCGATTCAGCTGCAAGAGACGGCTTATATTGGAGGCTCACATCAGACGGCGCTGTACCTTTCCTCAGTGGGGGGATGGGGAAGAAGCTCATCCTGCACATACCTGATGACGGGGATCATCAAGGTCAGCCAGCGTTGATCGTGAAGAAGCTACTTAGAAGCTCATCGTTACTCGCTTCGACTAGCGGAGTCGAAGCTGAGATCTCCTACGAGAACAGATGGATCGAGCGGCAGATTAACGTCCGCCTGCAACGTTCACTGCGATTGCCCCTATGGCTACATCGACTGTTCACAGGTGAATTAGTCGCAGAAGCGTCCAGCTCGGTCAGCGATCCGACTGAATATATCCGGAATATCGATCTTCTCCGCACCTATACGGGTTTAGCCCGACATCAGATGTCGCCGCAAGAGGCGATGTCACTGTTCAAGGAGCCGATCCCTGACGGAGATGCGGCCTATGTGAGTTCTCACGCGGAAGCAGCTAGATGGCTCAGAGTGCATACAGGAGGCACGGAGGCATCATACACGACGACCTATGGTGATCGGCAGATTGATAGTCTGACGGCCCAACGCAACGTGCATCAAGCCTTCTATACCTATCGTGAGAACCAGCTGCTGCTGCAGGCGGAGAAGGATGCAGAGCTGCTTCAGAGCGGAGTGGTAACGAGCGTCGTCTGGCATTTCTTCCTCGGGGCGAACAATCGATTATCTCCTCCTTCGCAGACTCTAGCGAACGAGCTTGCGAACCGTCGTATCCAAGTGATCATCCATCCAGGAGGTGTAGCTGTTGAAGAGTGAACGAGGCGCCGTATCGATCTTCATCATCCTGATCATCGTTCCGATCTTCCTCTTCCATGCTGTGCTGATCGAATTCGTCCGTGCCAAGCTTGCAGACCAGCAGCTGGAAGCAGCGGTGAAGGCTGCACTCCGATCTGTAGGTGCCCGTTATGATCGTCAGCTACAGACGTACGGGCTATACGGTGTGATCAAACCAGGAGCAAGCACGATCTATGCCCAGATCATCGCAGATCACCTCGAGCATGGACTCGCGAATACGAGACCTATCAGCAGCTCGCTTCAGCTATCGAGAAGCCTTGCAGACGTGGGGGTATTCAAGAATCAAGTGATGGAAGAGATGAAGTATCGGGCTCCCCTCGAATATGCCCGGGAGATGACGCAGAAGCTGCAACGAACGGGACTGAGCAAGGCGATGAATGATCTAGCGGAGTTTTCTTCGAATGCCGAAGACTTAGAGCGATTACGAGTGAAGCGTGATGAAGCATTGAAGCGGGTGTGGGGATTATCGGATGATTGGGATGTCTGGATCTCTGGATCACTGACTTCTCTCGCGCAACAAGTGTCCTCGATGGAGCCTCATCATAGCAAGATGCGACAGATCGATATCGTTCGATTACAGCAAGAGAAGAGTAGCCTAGAGCTGGAACGGCAGAGCTTGTCAGAGCGTGCAGAGACCGAAGGAGAAGCTGAGTCATACGATGTAGGAGATGAAGATGAAGCTCATGGACAGCATGTAGATGAACGAGCTGGGCAGGCGTCAGAACGCACGGAGGAAGCACAAGCTGAGGAAATACAGTCCGCGGTTGAAGATCAGCGAATCGCCGAGATCGAGCGTGCCATCGCGGAGCTCGAACAGGAGATTCAGCAATATCAGAACTGGCAGCAACAACTGCGCGAGCTGGAGTTGCGTTATGACTCGATCGTCATTCAAGTGATGAAGATCGCGAGCGAGCTGCTAAGTACGCTTGCCGAAGCAGAGTCTTACAATAATCAACTGCAGGAGAGGATGAATGACTGGCACAGTGAGTTCGGAGGAGAGCTACTGCGTACGGTTCATGTCATCGCTGCCGAGGATCTGAAGCATATTCGTGAACAAACGATCGAACATCGTGATTCATTAGCAGCGATGCGTTCGGCTGTCACTTACTTGAGTCTAAGCGATGCTTCCGAGTTAGCGACCAGATTATCGAGTTATCTGACCCAGTGGGCGGATTGGCACCAACAAGTGAAGCAAGCCGAAGCGGAGCAGGGGGAGAGAGAGCAGCAGCTACGGGACGAAGAGGAGCAGGCGGAGAAGGAATATAAGCGTCAGATCGAACACGTCCTGCAGCTCGTAACCGGCTGTGATCCAGCTAAGCTCGATCAAGAGAAGACGTTATATGCGGCCTTGAAGGAGCGAACGCAGAACGACGCGGGGGACGTATCTGAGATGGAGCAGTATGGGGATGGGCGGGAGGCAGATGATGATGCGCGTAGCATCGCTCAGATGATCGGTCAGATCGGAGATACGATCACAGAGTCGCTGTATGTTGGCGAGTATGCGTTGGTCTCGTTTAATCATCGAACGACCAGTAATCCTGCGGGTGGCAAGAAGCAAGAGAACAGCTCGCTTACGAATCCGGAGGCTCACCCTCTCTCCGATCAAGAAGTGGAATATGTATTATACGGATTCCATTCGTGTTCCGCTAACTATTCGGCCGCCTACTGGGAGATCTTCGCCACTCGTCTCGCAGTGCGAACACTGGAATCTTTACTAGAGCCCAAGAATAGCTGGAGAGCCCTCGGATCACCACTGTTGGCATTCGTGTGGGCACTTGCAGAAGGGGCTGTTAAGGCATATCAGGATACGGAGCGATTAGTGAATGGAGAGGAAGTTCCGTTGTCCAGTAAGCTCGCTCCTCAGGTTACTTGGGGCTATCGCGACTACTTACGAATGTTCATGCTGCTGCATGGCGGCAAGGAGGATCGGATCAGGCGAATGCAGGCCTTAATCGAGCTGAATACGGGCTTGCGTCTATCCGAGCATTATACGTATTGGACTGGTAAGACAGAAGGCGAGATGCGCTCACTTATGCTCGGTTCATATATATATCGTCCAAAGGTGGAAGTAGCATGGGGATACTATTAAGGTGGGGATGCCCGTTAATCATTCGGATCGTGAATCGGCGGAGACTCCTGCATGCGGATGAACGACCGGCTACACTCCGACAAGGTCCGTGGCGGAAGCTGTTAGGTCGCAAGGGCAGTATGTCGCTAGAAGCGGCACTTATCGTACCACTCTTGTTAACCTACTTCCTGGCGCTTACGACATTCATCAAGCTGTCAGTCGCAGAAGCGGGATTGCGCTCAGCAGTCACGCAGTCCGTACATCAGCTGGCGGTGCAAGCTTATCCGATCACGCTGCTGAAGGATGCGTATGTTGATCGTGATCTGCTCGCCAAGCTGCAGCAGTGGCACCATGAATACGAAGGAGTGAAGGAAGAAGTCGATGAGTGGGTAGAGGAGTATGGGGTGATCATTCCCGGGCCGATCCGAAGCGCGATCGAGCAGCTGCTACAGCAAGCCGAGCATACCGAGAAACAGCTTACCGAGCCGGTCCGGCAAGCATTCCGCCCGTTAGTCGCCCATTATATGCCCGAACATATGGACGAGCGTAAGCTCACGATATCTGCGTTGCGTTATGAAGTGTTCCTAGAGCGTGGGGACCCGATCGTGACGATCGAGGCGACGTACGATGTACTGGTCCGCTTGCCGTTCTATACACGCACGGTGCAGCTGCGAGCTACCGCATCCGAACACGTATGGACCGGGAGAAGATAATCGGATAGGGAGAAGGGAATACAACGATCTTAGTTGGACATGAGGGAGTGATGAGATGAACGGTCTTATGTGGCTGATCGTCGTGATCTTGGCGGCGATCGCATTCTATACCGATCACAGGTGGATGATGATCCCGAATTGGTTAACGGTCAGTGCGGCACTGACTGGGTTATCAGTCCATGCGATCACAGATGGTTGGAGCGGGGTGAAGCTATCCTTGATCGGATGTGTCGGTTCACTACTTCTATCATCTGTGATCTATATATGCAGAGGGTTCGAAGCGGGCGATGTGAAGCTGTTCGCTTCATTCGGTGCGATCGGGGGGCTGGAATTCAGCTTCACTGGACTCGTGCATTCACTCGTTATCGCGGCGGCTGTCGGGATCGTTATCCTCTTCATCCGTAAGCTCCTCCATAAGAAGCATGTGAGAGGGACTCGCATCGAGTTTCCGTTCATGTATGCTGTGCTTCCAGGATTAATCCTAACCTACATCATAACGGAGGTGCCGTTGTGAAGGAGCATGCATCCAGCCTATCATACCGTCATGACGATGATCGACTCGTCCTTACCGGCTGTCTATCTCATGATCAGATCGATCCGTTAGACCTGGCGATGCTATCGCATCATCGAGTATCCAGTATGATCCCTGTCTCCATGCGGAGTCACAACCAGTCCCTGATGATCGACTATGATATCGGCAAGCGAAAGCCACTAAGTGAGTGGTTACGCATACATCAGGTGACGGAAGAACGATGTCTCCACTTCTTGTTACATGTGGTTCATCATCTGGAGCAGCTTCGCGACGAGATGCTCGTCGAGAACCGCTGCTTGTTACAGGCCTCGATGATCTTCGTTGATGTGCAGCTGCTGGACGCCATGTTCATCTACTGGCCGGATCAGTTGACAGAAGCGAAGGAATCAGATGTAGCATATGATCTCCACCAGCTATGTATCCAGCTGGCGAAGTTCCGTTCCGATATGGGATCGATGCGGACGATCATGCGATATCTAGAAGACCCATTGTTCTCCTTAAGCCGTTTACGAAGGAAGATCATCACCCTCATCGATCAACAAGCACTGTCAGACCATACAGGGAAGACAGATGATCGGCGAGCAGGACGCGATCTGAAGCATAGACTTCTTCGATGGTTGCCGTTCGTAGGGCGGGATCGCATGCGAGAGTCGGTGTCCGACGTGATTCATCAACAGGGGTTTACGATCCCTTTGCTTCAATCAGGGGACCCCGTGATAGGAGTGACGCTGGAGATCTGTTCAGAGGACGGTCGCTGTCAAGAGGTTAGCGTGAGACATTCACCGTTCATCATCGGTCGAGACCCGCAATCCGCTGATTGGGTGTATGATGATATACGAGTATCGCGCATGCACGCTGAGATCAAAAAAGTACAAGAAGGATACATCATTCGCGATCTCGGTTCGAGGAACGGTTCGTATGTGAATGGGGAGCGATTAGTTCCATACACGGATCGGATACTACGGTCTCAAGACCGGATCGAGCTTGCGGATCTGCGTTGCACCATCCAGATTGCCGAAGCAGCAGCAACCCGCTGATACCCGGATGATCGGACCAGATATCTATTACTCGAACTGCTCATATGGATGAAAGTATGGTATAGTATGACTTGGGTTATATGTGATAAGGAGGTAGGTATAAGTGGCTAGGACTCCATCCAATATGCTGCCACTCGGCACAACGGCACATCCATTTGAACTGCAGGACACTGTATCCGGCAAGACGATGACGCTCGATGAGCTGCGCTCGGATCAAGCGACGGTCATCATGTTTATCTGCAATCACTGCCCGTTCGTCAAACATGTACTGGACGGCGTGATTCAGCTTGCGAACGACTACATAGCCAGAGGCGTCTCATTCATCGCGATCAATTCGAACGACGCGGAGGCTTACCCTGACGATTCTCCAGAGCATATGAAGCAGCTTGCACAGGATAAACAGTTTCCTTTCGTCTATCTGTTCGACGAAACCCAGGAGGTTGCGAGAGCTTATGAAGCGGCGTGTACACCTGACTTTTACATCTTCAACGGTGAGTTGAAGCTCGCTTACCGCGGTCAGATGGATGGTTCGCGACCAGGGAATGAGATCCCGGTAACCGGTGAAGACCTTCGCGCGGCGCTTGACGCGATCTTAGCTGGTAAGCCAGTGTCTGAGCAACAGAAGCCAAGCCTTGGCTGCAATATTAAGTGGAAAGAGTAACCGTTCGCAGACGATCGCGTGTGCTAGACTACTTTTTTGAACAGGAAAGGGGCTGTCCAATAAGTCAGGTGAAATCTACTGCATAAATGCAGCAGATCGGCGCCACCGCCGGCCATCCGGGTGGAATCTACTGCATAAATGCAGGAGATCGGCGCCACCGCCGGCCATCCGGGTGGAATCTACTGCATAAATGCAGGAGATCGGCGCCACCGCCGGCCATCCGGGTGGAATCTACTGCATAAATGCAGCAGATCGGCGCCACCGCCGGCCAACCGGGTGAAATCTACTGCATAAATGCAGTAGATCGGCGCCACCACCGGCCAACCGGGCGGTTGGGGGCTGTCAAGAAAGTCAGTGAAAACTGACTGCTGGACGCCCCGTTTCGCATATAAGAATGGTTCTACTATCATGTTGACGTTCCTATCGGCGATCGATATAGCCCTTGGATCAAGATTCGGAAGGTGCTTCGATCGAACCGATACGCTCTGCCAGCTTGTCGTTTACTTTCGTTAGACGTTCTAGCATCGCATCTAGCGTTGAGGTAATCTCATCCTTGTTCCCTTGCTCGATGGCTTTCTCGAGCTGTGATCTCAGCTTCTTTCCTTCTTCTTTCCACTGCTTATGCTTCTGGGCGTAAGCTTGATGCTTCTCTTTCAGTAGCTTCTTCGCCTGTTCTTGTGTGATCTCGCCGCTGTCTAGCTTCTCCTGCAGCTCTTGTCTCATCTCCTGATGCTGCTTCTTGAACGCCTTCGACTTCTTTATCTCACGCAGCTTGCTGCGCAATTGATCATGCTCGGTTAGCTCTTCTTGCCAGCGCGAGACTTGATCTGGCGTATAGGTCTTCACATACTCCAGCATCCCAGCTTCATAGGATTTGCTCTGGTCAGCCTGTTGCTCAGGCTTGATGAATGAGGCAGAGGCTGATGCCACAGGCGATAGCAGCATGCAGATCACGCATGCGATGATCGATTGATACAGGATACGTCTCATCGTTATTTCCTCCCTTACAAGTTCGGTTCTTATTCATTGTGCGAAGTTTTGTAGAAATTGATACAATAAATATGATGGTGAGAGATATGAGATGTGATGAGAAAGGAAGATACCGCCCGTGCGCGAGATGACGGAACAACAAGTATTAGCACTAAAGCAGTTCGAACATACCGGGTGTGCGGTGTTCCTATATACACCGATGTGTGGGACTTGCTTAGCGGCTAGGAAGATGCTAGAGGTGCTGATGGCGATGGACGACGATCTCCCCTTATATAGCTGTAATGTGAATACGGCGGCACGCCTTGCCGAGACTTGGAGGATCGAGAGTGTGCCTTGTATCGTTGTGTTAAGAGATGGTGTGATCGTAGAGAAGATCTATGCGGTACGGTCTGTGCCAGCACTATATGACCGTTTTGTAAGGCATGGCCTTATGAAGGTGAAGGACGCGAAGTAGGGCATGGCTAACAATTGATGATGCTGCTGTAAGTGTTATTTGTTATAATGGGACAAGTGAATATGACGTACTCGTTGAGGTGAGTGAATGAGAACATATCTGAATCTACTCGAGGATATCTTACAGAACGGCGTACATAAGGAAGATCGTACCGGTACGGGGACGATCTCTGTATTCGGCCGACAGTTAAGGTATGATCTGAGTCAAGGCTTTCCGCTCGTGACGACGAAGAAGCTGCATATGAAGTCGATCGTTCATGAGCTATTATGGTTCATCAGCGGTAGTACGAACATCAACTACTTGCGTGACAACGGCGTGAGGATATGGAATGAATGGGCAGACGAGGAAGGGAATCTCGGCCGGGTCTATGGTGCTCAGTGGAGAACTTGGCGAGGACCAAGCGGCGAGACGGTCGACCAGATCGCGAAGGTGATCGAGCAGATCCGGAACAATCCGGATTCCCGGCGACATCTGGTCAGCGCTTGGAACCCGGCGGAAGTCGAGGATATGGCTTTACCACCATGCCATTATGCATTCCAATTCTACGTAGCAGATGGTAAGCTGAGCTGCATGTTCCAGATGCGTTCGGTCGATACGTTCCTCGGACTACCGTTCAATATCGCGTCCTATGCATTGCTGACGCATATGGTCGCCGCGCAATGTGATCTGGAAGTCGGTGATCTGATCTGGACAGGCGGGGACGTCCACATCTATTCGAATCATATCGAACAGGTAAAGCTTCAGCTGACGAGGGAGCCATATCCGCTGCCGCAGCTGATCATCAAGCGCAGACCGGATACGATCTTCGATTATAAGTTCGATGATTTTGAGTTCGCGGGATACGAATGTCATCCAGCGATTAAAGCGCCGATCGCGGTATAGACGCATCGCGAGCGGTTAATAGGATGATATAGTCAGGAGTGTGTAGGATGACGATCTTATCGATCATGGTCGCGATGGGGAGAGATCGGACGATCGGCAAGAATAACGATCTGCCGTGGCATCTCCCGAATGATCTGAAGTATTTCCGCAAGATGACGATGGGACATCCGATCATCATGGGGCGGAAGACGCACGAGTCGATCGGCAAAGCGCTGGATGGAAGGTTAAATATCGTCGTCACGCGTAATGAGCGATACGAAGCGGCTAACGGCTGTGTCGTGACGCATACGGTGGAAGATACGTTGCAAGTCGTGGAGCATGAAGAAGAAGCATTCGTGATCGGTGGAGCCGAAGTCATACAGATGTTCCTCCCTCACGCTGATCGTCTCTATCTGACATATATCGACGAAGATTTTGCCGGTGACGTCTTACTACCAGTGTTAGCGGATGAGGAGTGGAGACTCGTATCGACTACTCCTGGGATTATCGACGAGCGCAATCCTCATCGTCATGAGTTTCGAGTCTACGAACGAGTACAGCTGCAGCGGTAATCGTTGCAACGTATCATCGCATAGCAGATCCGGCATGTGGCGCATGACCGGGTCTGATCTTCATATGGGGAATACGTACATATCTTATGTGATCTGATCAACCAATAACAGTCATACATAGAAGGAGTAGAGCATGACGTGACGCAGCATACCAACGTTGTCATCGGCATCGATCTAGGAACGACCGGGGCCAAATGTGTCATCTGGTCGATCGAACAGAAAGAGATGATCAGTGAAGCTTCGAAGACATACCCACTGCTGAAGCCGAACCCAGGCTGGGCTGAGCAGGATCCGCAAGAGCTGTTCGAAGCATTCGTCTACTGCCTGCGAACAGCCATCCAGTCGGCTCATATCTCCCCCGAGAGGATCGTCGGTATCGGCATCAGTACGGCGATGCATACGTTATTAGCGGTGGACGACCAAGGAACGCCACTAACGAACTGCATCACATGGGCTGACGGGCGTAGCAGTGGACAAGCAGAACGTATCAAGCAACAACCGGATGGACTTGATATCTATCGACGGACGGGTACACCGATCCATCCGATGTCACCGCTCGCTAAGCTGCTCTGGATGAAAGAAGCAGAGCCTGAACGGTATGCATCCGCGGCTAAGTTCGTATCGATCAAAGAGTATATCTTATATCGGCTGTATGGCGTATGGGTTGTAGACTATTCGATCGCTTCGGCCACTGGACTATTCAACTTATCCGACATGAACTGGGATCAGGAAGTGCTAGCCATGCTGGGAATATCGCATGACAAGCTATCGCGGCCAGTGCCGGTAACGCATATGTTAACAGGGCTAAGCGATGACGACGCCCGATCACTAGGTATCCTGCCGGATACGAGGATGATCATCGGGTCAAGCGACGGTGTGCTGGCGAACCTTGGTGTAGGGGCGGTGGCCGCTGGGGATATCGCGATATCGGTCGGGACGAGCGGCGCGATCCGGACGATGAGTGAGCAGCCGATCACCGACGAACGAGGGAGAACGTTCTGCTACGCACTTACTGAGGATCGGTTCGCGATCGGAGGGGCCACGAATAACGCAGGGATCGTCCTGCAGTGGCTGATCGAGGAGATGGGCAAGGGGCAGATGACGCTGGAGCAAGTGCTAGACGAAGCGAGCGAAGCGGCACCAGGCGCGGACGGGCTGTTGTTCCTGCCATACCTGAACGGCGAGCGCGCGCCTCACTGGAACGCGAATGCACGTGCTGTGTTCTTCGGCCTATCGATCCGACACGAGCGGAAGCATATGTTCAGAGCGGCGCTGGAAGGTGTCATCTTCGCGCTGTACGCGGTGAAGAACGTATTAGCAGAGCAGCACCCTTCGACGCCGATCCATGCATCAGGAGGTCTCGCCAAGTCTGAGCTATGGCTGCAGATGCTAGCCGACATATTCGGACGAAGAGTAGAGGTTCCGAGCAGTGTAGAAGCCTCTTGCTTGGGAGCCGCGCTCGTCGTATTGCGTAGCACCGGGCAGATGAAGAGGTGGGAAGAGGCGAAGCTCTGGTCATCGTCTTCTCGGACTTATGTACCAGATATGGGGAACCATGCAACATATACGAAGCTGTTCCGTATATACGAGTCTGTAAGTGGTAAGCTGCAAGAGGATTTTCGAGATATCACGGACTTCCAGGTTCGCGAGTCCGACGCTTAATCGATAGTCCTTATATACTGTAGATATTGCTCGATCGCAGCGGGGATATCTCGCAGTTGTTTGACCGCGAGGTAAGCACCTTGAGGATGGATCGTCACCGGTACGATGTTGAACGACCATTCTTTCTCCGCTGGTATATGGATCGCATGGATGCCGTTCTCTAGCGCAGGAACGATATCAGTCCTGACGGAATTGCCGATCATCCATGTCTTCGAGCGAGGAAACTGCTGCTGCTTCAGGATACGGGCTAATGCATCACTATTTTTATGCTGTTCGATGAAGATGCGATCCTTGAAGAACTGTCTCAGGCCGATCTGTTCGATCTTCTTCTGTTGGATGAGTACGTCTCCACCCGTATACAGGCACAAGTGATGTCCTTCTTGCTGCAGCTTCTTCAGTGTCTCATTCATGTGAGGGTAGCTTTCGATCTCTTTCTCATAGACACTCATGCCGAGCTGCATAAGCTGCCGGATCCGAGATTCATCAGCTAGTGGTTGGTCGTACTTCGTCGCATAATACCGGTAGGTATCGACGAAGGATTGCGGGAAGTGAGTCGGAACGAAACCTTCGAGTTCGACGAATTGCAGATCGATCTCCTGCTGCTTGTCCTTAATCTCGCGCGGTGTTAGATCATGCGCGCGGAACCAATCGGTCAGCATATCCGAGAACGTATCGATCGCTTCTAAGAAATACTTGTTGCAGTGGATGAGGGTATCATCCATGTCGAAGATTATGATCTGTTGTTCCATGTCAACACCTCGTTAGCGTAAGAGTAGAGTGGGGCTATCAAGAATTCAGGAGCGGGTTCTCATGATTCCATATAGATCGCTTGATCATCATATTATACAGAGGAGAATGCATACCATGATTCGAGTCGTATTCGTCTGTCTAGGCAACATATGCCGCTCGCCGATGGCGGAAGCGATCTTCCGTCGATATGTAGAGGAAGCAGGGCTGGCTAGCCATATCACTGTCGATTCAGCCGGAACAGGCGACTGGCATATCGGTCATCCGCCTCATCACGGCACACGCCAGATCTTATCGACACATCAGATAAGTTATGAAGGGATTCAAGCACGTCAGATCGCCCGTGAAGATATGACAGACAGCCACTATATTATCGCCATGGACGATCAGAACATGCGCGATCTGGAGAAGGTCTATGCCTACGCAGAAGGCGAGAATCGCCCGCATATCGGTAGACTGCTTGACTATGCTGCGAATACGCAGCTTCGCGAAGTCCCCGATCCATACTACACAGGTAATTTCGAGGAAACGTATGAGCTCGTTACGGACGGTTGCCGCGGACTGCTGCAGTATATCATCGAGCAGGAAGACCTGCGATCTTAACCAGAGTTGGCTGACGGGGGGCTCATCAGCTCATGACCTAGCAACAGCTAGGTCGATGGTTCGTCTGCGATATCTTCCAGCGCATATTCGAAGTCTTCGATATCGAAGACTTGCACGGGGATCTCCGCCTCGATGATATGCTCGATGAAGTCTTGTTGATCCGTGATAAGCGGGATCTGCTCTTGAAGCCCCGTCAGGATCAGCTCCGTCTCGATCGGGTCGAATAGTTCGCCATATTGTGCGTTATCCAGCGCATGGACGACTTGGAACGTCACGCGATCATTAACGATCAGAGAAGCCTTACGCCACGGCACGGTAAGTGCACGTTCAAGCTTCTTACGGTTAAGCGGCTCTTCGAAGTAACGGATCATCTCGTCGATCTTCGCTCTTACGATACCCTCCTCGTGAGAGTCGGGCATGAGCGGCTGTGTGTCGGACTGAAATTCATATAACTCCATAATCGTGGAATAGGGAATATAATATTCGACCGTACGATTCGGAACGAGCAGCTGACCATATATGGCGATCATGACTGCTTCCATGGCAAACCGCTTATGCATCTGACAACGTCCTCCATTTACCTATATGATGAATGTTGCCTCAGATCGTCGACGAGCTTGCGGAAGTCATCAGGCCAAGGTGCTAGGACACTCATGCGCTTACCGGTCCATGCTTGGTTGAAGAGTAGCTGCTCGCCGTGTAGTGCTTGCCTAGATATCCAACCACGCTTGCCCCCGTATAAGCCGTCACCCGCCAGTGGATGGCCGATCGATGACAGATGAACACGGATCTGATGTGTGCGGCCCGTCCCAAGCCTTAGTCGAACGAGTGTGTGCTCTGCATATCGCTCGATGACCTCGTAGTAGGTAACGGCATGCTCACCCGTTTCGCTAACTCTGCGGCGTGTTGAATGGTGACGGTCTTTGCCGATGGGCTGCTCGATCTTGCCTTTATCATTGGGAAGCACACCTTCTGCAACCGCAACATAGATTCGTTCGATCTTTTTCTCCCGCATATCACGATCATATACGTAGTGTGCCAGTTCGTTTTTGGCATAGAGTACAGGGCCGGTCGTATCCTTGTCAAGCCGGTGGATATGTCGAACTCGGCACGCTTGCCCCGTTCCTTGGTAATAAGCTGCGACATGGTTGGCTAGTGTACCGGTTTGGCCCTTCGCGCTGGGATAGATCTCGAGCCCTGCCGGTTTGTTCACGATGAGTGTGAATTCGTCCTCATACACGATATTCAGATCTGTCCACTGTGCCACGAATTCGGGCGTTTCCTCCGGAAATAGTCGGATGTTGAGCCGCTCACGCTGCTTCGTGACCGCCTTATCTCGAAGCAGCTTGTCCGCAATCTTGGAGGGGATCGGGAGCCTCTTCAGGGCTTGAGCTACAGAGATATCCTTGAACAGATCAGGCAGCTTGACGAGATACCACTCACCGTTTTTGCGGCCGATCGCCTGAAGTGGTTCAGCTGCGATGGGTGAAGATGCAGAGGTAGTACCTGCTTGCCGGCTGCTAACCCTTGCTCTGGTGTGGCTGTTTGCGGTTTGAGCACCTGAAGAGCGATTACGGGATACGTGTGTACTCGCAGCTCTTGGATTGCCTTTCGCTGGTTGCTGCTTGCTGCCTGGCTTCTGTCTAGGGTTACGATCACTTGTACGCTTGCCACTCGGCGAACGGGAGGATCTGTCGCTACGTTGTGATTCATGTCTAGTTGATCTACGGGATTGCGGTTTGCTCATAGGTCACCTCAAGTGTTCAGACTAGTGCGGATATGATCCGCGATCAGATTACCATGGAATCTGCCGCTCTCGATGAAGATCTCGTTCGCATTACGGCCGGAAGCGACGACACCCGCGACATATAATCCTCTGACATTCGTCTCCATCGTCTCTGGATTGAAGATCGGCCGATCGGATGCGGCATCCATCTCGACGCCGGTCCGTTCTAAGAACTTCCGATCCGGGCGGAATCCCGTGAGCGCTAGTACGAAGTCATTCGCAATGGTGACATTCCCTTCAGGTGTAGAGACGACGACATGATCCGGATGGATAGAGTTGACCTGAGATCGGAACATCATACGGATCACTTCACCATCCACTAGACTCTTGAACGTCGGCAATACCCAAGGCTTGATGTTATCGGAGTAAGTGTCGCCACGGTAGACGACCGTTACTTCTGCGCCTGTTCGGACAAGCTCCAGCGCTGCATCGATCGCAGAGTTATTCCCTCCGATGATCAACGTCTTCATACCGGTGTACGGATGAGCCTCGCGGAAGAAGTGACTGACCTTCGGCAGATCTTCACCTGGGATGCCTAGCATATTCGGATTGTCGAAATAACCGGTCGCGATGACGACACGTTGCGTACGATACGTACGAGGCTCGCTGTTCATCGGCTTCGTCTCTATGATAAACTGGTCGGAGTCAGGGATGATCGCTGTTACTTCTTCATATGGTTGGATCCGCAGCTCATGCTTCTGTGCAACCTTGCGATAATACGTTAACGCTTCGAGTCTCGTCGGCTTGTCCTGAGGTGTAGTGAATGGCACGCCGCCGATCTCAAGCTTCTCAGATGTGCTGAAAAACTGCATATAGGTAGGATATTGATAGATGGAATGCACGATGCTGGCCTTGTCGATGACGAGCGGTGACAGCCCTAGTCTCTTCAGCTCGATCGCCGCAGCGATCCCGCATGGCCCAGCGCCGATGATGATGATCTGTTCTTGTTGCATCGAGAAAACCTCCGAGTCTGATGATCGTACAGTTTACATCATATCATAATGGTCAGCGGGTTACATCTCCACAGCTAACCATGTAGAGCTCGGAAGAATAGAGGCGAGGAGGCAGCGAACGATCGATATATTCTGGATCATACTCACGATATATTATGGTCTTATCAATCTATATGGCTGGCTGTTAATGCGTCTCGACAAGAGACGAGCTGTCCATCAAGCTTACCGCATCCCAGAGCGGACGCTGTTTCGCACGGCATGGCTTGGTGGTGCATGGGGAATCTACATCAGCATGCGTATGTTTCATCATAAAACGAGGCAAGCTCGATTCGTATGGGGAGTACCTCTCATCGGGGTCTTGCAGCTCGTATGCGGTCTATTGCTCTATATGGAAGCTTCACGGGACATTATTAGCTGAGGATATTGATTTTTTAATGTAACTTTAATAAAGTTCTGTTATAGTTGATGAAGTTGAGGGTTGATACAAAATTATCAAGAAGAAAGGAACTAGTATATGACAGATTTCAACGATGTACAGAGAGATTCTGCAAATGGACAAGGCAAGGCAAGCTACGTATGGATGGGGGTATCCGCAGTCCTCTTGGTGCTCCTCATCGTCGTGGCCGTCGCAAACCCATTCGCGAAGAAGAGCGATTCGTCTTCCTCGGAGTCAGTTGCTACGGTGAACGGTGTGGACATCACGAAGGCTGAGCTATATGACGAGATGTACGCCAATGGCGGCAGCAATATGCTGGAGAATCTGATCGTCAAGGAGCTGCTTAGTCAGGAAGCAGCGAACAAGAACATCTCGATTAACGAACAAGATGTCGATGCAGAGATCGATAGACAAGCTGTGACGAATGATATGACAGCCGATGAGCTTAAACAGATGTTTCTCATGTACTATGGTCTTTCCGAGGAAGCATTCCGCGGTGAGATGGAGCAGCAAGTGAAGATCCGCAGACTATTAGCTGATCAGATCGATGTGACAGATGAAGAGATCCAGCAATATTACGATGAGAACGTCGATAGCTTCACTACACCGGAGCAAGTTCGCGCTTCCCACATCTTGGTGGAGACCGAAGAAGAGGCGCAGGAAATTCTGGATGAGCTGAAGCAAGGTGCAGACTTTGCGACACTGGCACAAGAGAGATCGACTGACACGGGATCTGCTGTCAGCGGTGGTGATCTGAACTTCTTCCCACGCGGTAAGATGGTCGCGCCGTTCGAGGAAGCGGCATTCTCGATGGAGATCGGAGAAGTCACGCTGGAGCCCGTTCGCACTGATCATGGTTACCACATCATCAAGAAGACTGATCATCAGCAAGAGAAGGTTCAGCCATTAGACGAAGTTAGAGACGAGATCCTCTACAAGCTGGAAGACCAAGAGCTGACAAGCTTGCTACAAGGCTGGTTCGCAGAACTTCGTGAAAAAGCCGATATTAAGTACCCGGATGTTGTGTAATAGTGGGATAAGGACGAGGACACATCCTCGATGAAAAAAGACGCCGTGAGGCGTCTTTTTTTTGTATGCAGCTGCGAGATGCACCGTGCATGAAGCTCCTGCTAATCGTTCATAATACGGTTGATGATGAAAATTATAGACCATAAGGGAGATTATCAGGATGACTCAACAGTTGACAACTCATCTGAACAGGCAACTCGCGAATTGCAATGTTCTATATGTGAAGCTACAGCACTATCACTGGTATGTCAAAGGCGAGCAATTCTTCGTTCTCCATGAAAAGTTCCAAGAGCTGTACGAGCAGATGCCAGCTACAATCGATGAGATCGCGGAACGAATCCTCATGATCGGCGGGGAGCCGATCGGAACCCTGAAGCAGTTCGTGGAGCAGGCGACGATCGAAGAAGCTATGGGCACTGAAGAGGCTGCCGATATGGTCACGCAGCTGGAGCGAGATTACCGCAAGCTGGCGGAAGAGATGAATCAAGGGGTGAAGCTTGCTGAAACGGCCGGAGATGTCGTAACCGCAGACTTATATACGGGACTTGCTGCAGCTTACGAAAAGACTGGTTGGATGCTTCGATCCTATATGGCAAAAATCAAACAACACGCATAGTGATACATGATCATCAGAAAGGGTGATAAGGATGACGATCGAACAACCAGCTGTATCAGGCGAGCGCCTGCTAGAGGCATGGCGTGAGAGGCTGCCACAATTAATAGGGCCAGGAGATGGCCATGCGATTCATCTCGATGAGGCGAACCCACAACGCTTACTCATTCATATCGCCGTAGCCGGTCATGCGATGTACAGCTTTGATTTTCACTGTACATATGTTGATGATCGGGAAGTGAAGGTCGAGCTAGCGGATGCTCAGCAAGGCAGCAAGCATATCGATGAGCGTCATGAGACCGTACAAGCGTTAATCGAAGATTATGTCAGGCACATCCGCGAATGTGCGCAGCAGCTACAGCCAGTCACCCATCAATGAAGGCAAGTGACGTGAATAAAGGCGGCTAATCCCTTCGGTTTACAACCGGTTAGGATAGCCGCCTTTTTAAGTTATGAATCGAATGGTGCGATGAGCTCATATCTGAATTACTCGTTCTCGTTATCTAGCTTCATGATCTCGAACAGCTTGAACAGCAAGCTGAGCAAGATGGCCACGATCGTCGCAAACACCATCCCTTTCAGCTCGGTATTCCCGATCGTCAGCTTCGTTCCGCTGATCCCGATCACGAGGACGATCGAGGTCAGGATCACGTTCTTCGGCATACCATAATCAACCTTCGATTCGACGAGCATGCGGATACCCGCAACTGCGATCACGCCGAACAGCATCAACGATACGCCACCGAGCACGGCATTCGGAACAGCGGATATGACAGCGGATAGCTTGCCGAAGAAAGATAGGATGATCGCGATGACGGCAGCAAAGCCGATGACCCAAGTCGAGTATACACGCGTGAGAGTCATGACACCGATATTCTCACCATACGTCGTATTCGGCGTGGAGCCGACAAAGCCGGATAGGATCGTCGAGATCCCATTGCCCAGCAATGAGCGATGTAGTCCAGGGTTCTTGGATAAAGGCTTACCCACGATGTTCTCTGTTACGAAAAGATGTCCGATATGCTCGGCGATGACGACAAGCGCCGCCGGCAGGATCGCGAGTATGCTGGTCCATTCGAACTGTGGCAAGGTGAATGTAGGGAGCGAGACGAGATCTGCCTTCCCAACATTCGAGAAATCAACAAGCCCGTTAGCCCAAGCGAACAAATATCCTGCAACAAAACCGATCAAGATCGGTATAATCTTTAAGAAACCTCGGAACAGCACATTGCCCAGGATGATGATGCCTAATGTAAAGATGGAGACGGTAACATGCTTCGGATCTGGGGACCAAGCGATAGTAGCGTCAAGATCATCCGGGCGTATCCACCCGGCCATCTTAGCGGCTACAGGGACAAGCTCTAGACCGATAATCGCGACGATCGCACCCATCGCTGCGGGCGGGAATACGATATCGATCCAGCTCGTGCCGACAGCTCGTATGAGCAGAGCGAACAGCATGAAGATAACACCGACAACGATGAATGCGCCCAGTACCTTCGGATAATTCTCCGTCGGACTATCTCCGAGTATGAACAAGACCGGAGAGATGAACGCGAAGCTTGAACCGAGGTATGCAGGTATCTGCCAACGGCATAGATACAGGTACAGCAAGGTTCCGATACCATTCATTAACAAGATCGTCGCTGGATCGACCTTGAAGATGATCGGTACGAGAATCGTAGATCCGAACATGGCGAACAGGTGCTGCAAGCTTAACGGTAACGTCTGGATGAGTGGCGGACGTTCATGAACTTGAATTGCACGGCTCAATCGTTTTTCCTCCTCTAACCAAGTTTGGTCTAATAGACCGAATAACATAATAGCAGAAGCTTGTCTGTGCGTATATAAATTTTTGTGAATTTTCGACGGTTTTCGTCATATTTTTTGCAAGGATAGGAGCGGCTATGATGCATAGAATATCAGCGGCAAACTCACAGAATTCTTCGATCACGACGCGAATCTCTAGAAAGATAAGGTTAGTGATAATATGTTCTATGTTATGGATGATCTATTCGTCACACGATGTCTTAACCGCACGAAGCGCGGATCAAGCGCTGGGCTCGAACGAACCAGAGCATATCGTCTTGACCTGGCAGTCGGACGCGCGCACCTCGCTCAGTATTACATGGCGTACAAGCCCAGACGTGCTAGGTACCGTCGTCGAATATATGCCGAGCGAACGGTTCATAGGGTTTGCTGATGAAGGCGTGCTCTCAATCCACGGCGACCGATTCTTATTCGGAACGGATATCGGCACGATGGCGATTCACGAGGCTGAGCTTACGGGGCTACTGCCAGGAACGAGCTATACATATCGTGTTGGCGACGGCAGTAGAGAGAACTGGAGTGACCCGCAGCAGTTTCATACAGAGCCTCATGCAGCTGAGCCATTCACATTCTTATTCATGTCGGATACCCAAGCGTATCCGAACCGATCTGTGAAGAACGGTTACGGGATATGGGCAGAGATGCTACGACTCGGTCTTCAGGCAGCTCCAGAGGCGAGCTTCCTGTTATTATCCGGTGACATCGTAGACTATGGCGATCAGCAGACGCAGTGGGAGCTATGGTTCGATGCGGCTGCTGACCTGCTTCCCACGACCCCGATCGTACCGACGGTCGGCAACCATGATGTCGTGAGAAGCGGAGAGGACAACTTTCGTGCGCAATTCCAACTGCCTCGCAACGGACCAGCCTCGGAAGTAGAGCTAGCGTATTCCTTCGACTATGGGGATATGCATATGGCTGTTCTGAATACGGAGGGTGACCTGGAGCTCCAAGCCGTGTGGCTGCTTCAAGATATGGCGTCGAGCGACAAGAAGTGGAAGATCGCAGCCTTCCACCGATCCCCCTATCACAGCCACCACGCCCGAGCGAGCCGTGATGTGAGGGAGGCTTGGACGCAGGTGTTCGATGAGGCAGGTGTCGATCTCATCCTAAGTGGACATGATCATGCTTACATGCGCAGCTGGCCGATGCGTGACGGGGAGAAGAAGCAAGATGGCGAAGGCACCGTCTATATCATCGGTGGTACAGCAGGCTCGAAATTCTATGAGATGGGCGAGTATCCATGGATGCGTGTTGCCTTCGATGAGGACATACAGCTCGTATCTTCTATCTCGATCGATGGTGACCGTCTAAGCATGCAAGTGTTGACGAGGGATGGACGAGTCGCCGACGCCTTCACGATGGTCAAGGGCGGGGGAACAACCACAGATTTCCTCGATCTACCGGCGACCCATTGGGCTTATCGAACGATCATGAACCTTCATCAGGAGGGGATCGTGCAGGGGATATCGGAGACTCGATTCGCACCAGAGAGGACCATCTCCCGGGCCGAATTCGTGACGATGCTCGTCCGGGCGATGGGATGGTCGGAGGCTCCGGATTCGAGCGCGAGCTTCATCGATGTGAAGCCGGATGATTGGTTCGCAGATGAAGTTCATATCGTGAATCATCGAAACATCGTACAAGGCGTTGACGTTTACCATTTTGCACCGGACAGGAAGCTAACTCGCGAGGAGATGGCCGTCATCACGGTGCGTGCGTATGAATATGCGAATGCCCGCCAGACGCATGGATCAGATGATCGGTTATCCGTTTATACGGATCGATCAGAGCTTGCAGCATGGAGCGCACAGAGAGTCAACGAGGCACTCCATTATGGTCTGATGAACGGACTACCAGACGGTAGGTTTGCTCCTCGCAAGCTAACTAGTCGTGCAGAAGCCGCGCAGGTCATCGATCGCTTGGTGATGAAGATGAAGGAAGCTGAGTTATGATATGATGAAGGGTAATGGGATAACGGCACATGCCTACGAGCGGAGTCGTTCATCAAGCTGGAGTAGGATGTAGCGTTGTTACCGTTGTTACGATGTGAGCTGTCGCATGTATAAGTGGGGAGGATGATGCGATTGAGATCTAGTATGCCTCATACGTTATATATACTCGGACTGTTATTGATCTTCCCAGTCATCGTACTTGGCCAGTTACTGTGGGTGCTCGATCCGATCCGTCTGCCGGGTGGCTTGTACTTGATCGATTATGTCCATATGCTGATCGCCATAACAGCCGTGATCCCGATCCTCTGGACGATAACAGCCGTCCGTCTATGGATCACTGGACCTGGTCCCGCGAGCATCGTGCTGCTCACGCTACGTATCTTGGTCACCGCAGCTTCGCTCATGGCTATCTTCATGATCTTATCGAACCCGAAGCAGCTCTTCGTGCTTGGGTTAAGTCTTGCCGTCGCGATCTTCGGTGTACTGGCTGATCTGATGGTGAGTGAATACCGCGTTCGTAAGGCTTGGCCGTACCGAAGCACCATCTGGGTAGTAAGCATGGGCATCGTGCTATCGTTGTTGCTATGTCCGACGGGTTATCTCGTCACTTATCCAGGTATGACGATGAATATGCATCGCTATGCGGATGTAGAGGGTGGCACGAAGCAAGGATCGATCAGCGGAGTCCTGATCTTCGAACGACCGGCGTTTCCAGTCGATTGGCTATATGCCGCACTATTCCCACATTACACATTCGAGAAGCAGGAAGAGCTAGGTATGTCGCTTGGTGAATATCAGCATGTCGTACGTATGATGAAGAGTGATGCGAATACGGTAGCGGCTGCTGTGGCGCTCGGAAAGCTTGGCATCGGGGAAGGTGTGACCTACCACGGTGTGATCGTCGCCGCCGTCGTAGCTGATAGTCCGGTCAAGGGAGTGCTGATGCCTGGAGATGTGATCGTCGAGATGAACGGGGAGTCGGTTACCCGTCCGGAGCAGCTGCTGCAGATGATGAGTATGGTTCGACCGCAGCAGACAGTCGATCTAGAGGTCATTCGTGAGGGAAGCCGTGTGCAGCTTCAAGTGAAGACGGCCGCATCACAGGAAGATCCCGAGCGTTCGGTGATGGGGATACAGATCATGGAAGATATCCGGTATGATGTGCCGCGGGAGATCGCTTATACACCATATCTGCTTCATGAAGGTGGACCCTCCCATGGCGCGATGCTCACGCTCGCGATCATCGATCAGCTGACGCCGGGCGGGGTAACGTATGGCCAGACGATCGCGGGTACCGGAACGATACGGCCAGACGGGTCGATCGGCTGGATCGGTGGCATCCAACAGAAAGCATATACGGTGGAGAAGAGTGGTGCGGATGTGTTTTTCGTACCGAAGGGCCAAGAGGAAGAAGCGCAGTTAGGAGCAGGAGAGCTTAATATCGTACCCGTCCGAACGATCGATGATATCTTGCTCTGGCTCAAGCAGCATCCTGACGGGTGATCTATGACGATAAGTTATTGATAAGGAGCTATGATAGATATGGCTTTTGGAATCACTCGACAGCAATTGATCGATTGGAAGAACCGCGTGACCCGTGGGGAACTTGCTTACCTAACCCATTACTGGATTGATGACCGATTTCCAGGTATCAAGACCGTGACGAAGGTTGGATGTAGCGACCTGCACAAGCTGACCACTTGGTGTCATCGTCATGGGCTTAATCCCCGATATATCCATATGAGAGATGAATATCCCCACTTCGATCTGCTCGGTCCGAGGCAGGAGGCGATTCTTAGGGAAGAGGGATTATGGGACCAGATACAGCGCTTCAAGCTGTAGTCCATAATCCCAGCTTCGTTAATCACATGCGTGAACCTCTGGTGAATGTGTCAGATTAGCTTTATCACATGCGTGAACTCGGGTGAAGCCGATACTTTGATGTAATGCTTCGCCGCATCATATTCGACGGTGCCGGAGCCTACTCTGACGGTGCGATCTAGTCCCAGTGCGTAGAATATATCGTCTGATAGCGTACGTACGCATTCGTACCGTTCCTCTTCATCAAGAGACTGCCAGTCATCTCTATCCATATCGAAGAACTCATAACAATCCTCGATCGTCGCGATCGCCTTCGCCATCTCTTCAGATATATCCTCATATTCTCTGTTGAATTTTACACCCACTCTGACCCCAACCTTTCGCTAAGTGAAGTAATCGTTATCGATGTGAAGCAAGTCCTAATATGTAGACCATTTGCTGATTATACGCATATTACACATCATATCAAAAATGTATTCTGGATTGAAAGAATAAGCTGATAGGATTATAGTAGGTAAGTGGAAGACCACCAGGGCTAGACATACGAAGAACGGAGCGTTAACATGAGTATCTTTATCCACATCTTAGTAAATAATGTACTTCCGCTTACGATCATGATGGCGGTTGGCATCATCCTGCAGAAGGCGTTCTCACTTGACATCCGAACATTATCGAAGCTGAATTTTTATCTATTCTCGCCCGCCATCATCTTCGAGCTCTTATATACGACGGAGATATCTGTAAGTGTGATCGGACAAGTCCTATTGTTCTTCTTCATCTTCATGCTTGCACAATATATCGTGCTTGAGATCATCATCCGGATAAGAGGGTATACAGGTGGTATGAAAGCGGCGATGCGCAACAGTGTGCTGTTCTACAATAGTGCAAACTATGGCATCCCGCTTAATCAACTGGCATTCGCTGGTAACGGATATACATTATCGATCCAAGTGCTGATCATGACGATGCAGTCGTTAATCCCGAATACATACGGCATCTATGCCGTGAACGCGCATCGCGCGAAGCTTCGCGACATCTGGCGGACGATCGCGTCGATGCCGGTCATCTACGTCATCCCGCTCGCCCTCACACTAAGAGGCCTGGATGTGCGGATCCCTGACTTCATCGACACGCCACTAGGCTATGTGTCGAATGCATTCATCGGGACGGCACTACTGACATTAGGTGTTCAACTCGGCAGTATGTCGTGGAAGATCAGCAAGAGGCTGGCGGTCGACATCGGCATATCCGGTGTCCTGAGACTCCTCGTCGGTCCCGTTCTAGCTTGGCTCGTCGTCTTGATCCTAGATCTGCCCGGGCTTATGGGGGCGGCGTTGATCGTCTCATCAGCGGTACCGACATCGCTCAGCAGCGTGTTGCTGGCAGTGGAGTTTGACAACGAGAAAGAGTTCGCCTCGCAATCCGTCTTCGTGTCCACGCTGTGCAGCATCGTGACCGTCACTGCAGTCATCTATATGCTGAATATCCCCTTGTGATGAGATGAAGGATAAGGCATAGATAGGAAGTTAATACGATAATATGGAGGGTTATGATGAAGATTACGATCACACATGCTGAGATGAACCGATCAGCTGAAGAAGGGTATCTTGGTAAGGTTCAGTTTGAAGTCGAGCACCATAAAGAGCCATATGAGATCGCCTTGCATAGTAAATCTGGAAGGGACTGGGGTTACTCCCTGCACTTCCTCCATCAATCTGGGCCGGAGGAGGAGATCGATGCACTGGACCGATACCTTGAGGAAGATGACGATGCGTTCGATCTGCTATTGGAAGCGGCAGAGGAGGCACTAAGCTAGAAGTCAAACGGACCGATCTAGTCAGTGGTGATATCACCATCTGTTAAGGCGGTATATCAACAACTTCATACGAATCTAACGCATGAATCCGTTCTAGCTTTGTTCGAGAACGGATTTTTTAGCATATCTGGTTAACCTAGTAGGAGGTCCTATCGTCATAGTAAGGGAACCATCATAAGGAGTGATATGTCCATGGATGAGCAAGGTTATGAACGGGAGAGCTTGCAAGCTGCTATCGCACACGCACAGTCGTACTGCACGCATGGCAGAGTGGCGGACTATATCCCAGAGCTAGCCAAGGCTTCAAAACAGACATTAGGCGTCGCGGTCATGACGGTTGACGGAAGGTCTATGTGTGAGGGGGACAGCGACTGGTTGTTCACGATGCAAAGCATCTCGAAAGTATTCACCTTGTTGTTAGCGTTGATCGATAATGGGGAGGAGAAGCTCTTCGAGCATGTGGGGATGGAGCCTACAGGAGATAACTTTAACTCCATGGTGAAGTTAGAGCTAGTGGAACCGGGCAAGCCGTTCAATCCGATGATTAATGCAGGTGCGATCACGGTGTCCTCTCTGATCCATGGGCGCTCACCCGAAGAGAAAGTCGCGAGGATCTTAAGCTTCGTCAGGATGATCGCGGGAGATGATACGATCACGATCGATGAAGCGGTATACCGTTCGGAAGCTGCTACCGCAGATCGTAATCGATCACTTGCATACTTTCTGAAGCATAATGGTGTCATAAGCGGCTCCGTCGACGAGCATCTAGAAGTGTACTTCAAGCACTGCTCGATCCTCGTATCATGCAGACATATCGCCAGGGCCGGGATGATCATGGCCAACAACGGCCGCGATCCCAAGACCGGGAAACAGTGCATTCCACAACGGTATGTACAGATCGCGAAGGTCTTCATGTCCACTTGTGGGATGTATAACGCTTCCGGTGAATTCGCGATCAAAGTAGGCATACCTGCTAAGAGCGGTGTGGCAGGAGGGATTCTTGCAGTCGTCCCAGGTAAGATGGGGATCGGCACCATCGGACCGGCGTTAAGTGGTAAGGGGAATAGCGTAGCAGGCTTTCAGCTGCTGCAGGACCTTGCAGTTCGTTGGAATCTTAGCATGTACTAGTCTCCCCTTAGAGTCATGTGGGAGTATCGTACTTGAATGACATGCTTTCATATGTCACAATCATCTTAGGAGCTTTCTACGGAACATGGAACGGAATGAGAAGATGTACGCATAAGATAGTATGAAGCAAACGTCTTATACAAGGCTATGCATGAACACATTCATCTTCTAATATCTGGAGGTCTTATTCATGGGAGGATCGTCTTCATGATGTTGACTACGAAACAGAAGCAACTTATCCTAGCGGTATTGCAAAAAGAAAGAGGCCGTCTGTTCTCCAAGTACAAAGGGAATCTCATGGATCAGACGATCGAAGATTTAGGCCAGATGCTGCGGAACGAGAAGGTGAATAGTGACGGAAGAAGCTTTGATAACGTCGTATCCTTCCAGGATCGTAAGAAACGATGACGAAGCGATGTTTCCGATCTGTAGCTGAACAGCTGTGAAGGTCTATTAGGAGGAATATTCGATGCCATTCACGTTCTCCCATCCGCTCTTCGCAGTTCCGATGAAGGTTGCTGCCCCGAGAGTCTTCAGTCTGACCGGACTCATACTTGGCAGCATGTCACCTGACTTCGAGTACTTCATCCATCTCGAGCCATACCGCAGCATCGGACATACGACAGCAGGATTGTTCTTGCATGCTATTCCGCTTAGTATCATATGTGCACTCATCTTCCATCTGATCATCAAACGGCCACTTGTTGCCCATCTTCCCTCGTGGATGGATATGGATGCTCGCGCAAAAGGTCTGACAGAAAGCCGGGATCAAGACAGTATCCGGCGCTCGTTTAGCTTCATCCTATCGGTCATCATCGGCTTCTGGACTCATATCTTCGTCGATGCTTGGACACACCACACGGGATTCTTCGTTGAGATCATTCCCACCATGCATGCGATCATCGTTGGTCTGCCACTCTATAAATGGCTGCAGTATATATTCTCCCTAAGTGGAATGGCTGTGCAAGCCTCGCTGATCGTTTGGTATCTATACCGGGTGCCGCTGAGCAGAACTGCAGTTAGACGAAGTGCTAGTCAGAAGTGGTCGTATTGGACGATCGTCGCACTGATCGCTTGTATCACGGTAGCCATGAAGCTGTTCCTTACGGCCAGTACGAATACGATCGGAATCATCGTCGTTGCACCTATATCCGGCACTTTGTTAGGCATCGCAGTGGCTAGTGCTTGGTCGATGTATCGGTATTCAGCATGGGAAGGTAAGTAAGGCGACCACAGCTACTCGTTATCGGAGGTTAAGATATATTGTCCATTAGTAAGCAGGAAATCGTCGCACTACAGATCGAGATGATCAAGCGTTTCAGCGCCAATACGATGCGTCGTGGATGGAATACGCAACAAGCAGGTAGAGTAACCCGCGTGACTTATCGAGATAACCGGGCTGAAGCCGTCGTCCTTGACAGCAATGCATCTCACGACGTTCTATTAGCACTAGACAAAATCGATAACAGCAGCTGTACGTGTACGACGAAGCGATATTGTCACCATATGGCAGCGTTGTTCTTCTACCTATACGCCCAGCATGAGAAGCGAACGGAGCTCTTCCTCATGCAGCACCAGCAGATGCGACTGATTCGAAGTAAGGAGCGAGAGAATCGGAAGAAGCGGCAAACGGCCAAGTCGACTAAGGATGCTACCCTGAACAAGGATCAGGATTCACGCTCATTGACGGAGAAGGATCCTTTAGCCAGCTGGCAACATGATATCGACAAGAAATTCTCCGGTTACTTCACGACACCACCCCATCAGGTGGAAGCGTTCCTCACTGACGTCGAGAAGTACGTGCTTCGGCGCTCCGAACAGTGGGAGTCCCTGAACCGAGAGCTGTATCACGCTCTATCACATCTGTTCATCCTCGTCATCGCAGAGAAACGCTACCGAGCATTCATGGACGGCTACAAGCCGAAGCAGCTTACGGAGAGCTTCGGTAGATTATTCGAGTTATGTACGGATAACTTCGGTCAGCGAATCGCACAGGTTAACCTAACCGCGATCGATAAGCGCGGCAGCACTCGGTTGCGTGAGATCTCGGATTGGCTACATCAGGTTGTGTTCCGCTCGGCGGCCGATAGTCCTGTCCGATGGCTGGATATCTACCGGGCATACTGTTGGAAGCTGGAAGAGTTGTCGTCTGTCTACATCGAACAAGAGAAGCAGCGACTTCGTGAAGAGATGGATGATGATACGATCACGGTGGACAAGCGACAGCAGCTACAGCTTGGGTCCCTACATCTCGAGTTTATCGAAGAGGGACTGCCAGCCTTCCATAGATTATTATCTATTGTCGCATCACGCGGTGAGATTGAACATTGCTTCAGCTATGTGGAACACAGCATACAGACTCGCGAATGGGAGCAAGCCAAGGAGATCCTTACGAGTATGCTGCATATTGTAAGTCATCATAGATCGAGGCGGATCAAGAGCCGCTATATGGACGATTGGAAGAAGATCGAACAGCATATCGATTGTAGCGACCAGTGGCGAACCGTTCTGAGGTCGTTATTACCATATAGTATGGAGGAATACAGCCGTGAGCTGGAGAGAAACGGCGAGTATCGGCTGTGGATTGACTTGCAGATGACGGCCGGCCAAGGTCCTGCTGATATGAACCGTTCAACATTAGCTGAGATCGAACATACGGATGTTAGATTGTTGATTCCACTATACCACCAGACGATCGACCGCTACATATCGGAGAAGAGAAGGGAAAGCTATAAGTTAGCCGTCCAACTATTGAGGCACCTAGATACGTATTACGATCGATTGCGCGATGGCGAACGGTTTCGTACTTATCTCTCGCAGCTGACTGAGAAATACAAGATGCTGCGGGCTTTTCTAGAGGAGCTTAAAAGGAGTAAGCTGATCACATGATCTTGATGCGAACATTACACATTCATGCACAATGGTTGGATAAAGGATATTTCCTCATTTGGTCGGAACCTTACATGAATCCGAGTGAATTAATCGGACAGTTGTTCGCTTATCATAGACCTTCCTATTACGGTACATTCGTCCGAACAGAGAGACTCGGGATTCGGGAGATGATCGTGCTGCCTGCAGATTGGGCCGTTGATTATTGGTTGGAACCACCAGTTACCGAGCATGCTTCATTGATATGGAGCGAGGAAGCGGAAGGATACCGACGTCTAGCACGTCATATACAGGATTCGATGGGCGAAGGAAGTGTGGTTCCGGACTATACCCAGTGGAGAAAAGGTACCAGTGGCTGGCGGATCGCATGGAATATTCGGTCTAGCGGCGAAGAGGGACTTATATTAGGAGAAGATGTTGCTATCTCCATCGAGGAACGTATGTTCGCAGATAAGTGGTTGAGTCACGCCATTCGAGGGATCCTATCGAATAACGAGCATCCAAGTGATGACATCAACCAGAAGCTGCCGATGGTGGATCGTTATCTAAGTGCACATATGAAACAGCTTGAGATGGAGCGGAGCGAGTGGCTTGATGAGGCTGAATGGCTGCTTGCCTTAGGCTGGGAAGAGGCTCCGGCACCTTTTCGACTTGCGCTACAGCTATCAGAGCCCGTAGACGATGGCACGTGGCGTCTTACGATCCGTGTACAAGATCGGGATGAGCGTTCCCCACACCACTTATGGTGTTCCGTGAAGGGTGACATCTTACAGGGAGAATGTCCTGAGAGTTGGCTACCGTGGCTAGCAGAGCGGCTCACTCGCGAGTGTCGGAGGATCATCGGTATCATCGGCAGCTTAGCCAGTTCGAATGATCATGAGCAACTCACGGATCGTCTAGATGATGAGCAAGCCTGGAAGTTCCTGATGGAATGGAGTCCACGATTAATCGAGCATGGCGTATCGGTCTTGCTGCCATCGTGGTGGGAGCGCGCGAGGCGTGCTAAGCCGAAGCTATCGGCGCATCTTAGACCGATGGTGGAGAAGACAGCAGCGGGAATGCTCGGTCTCAGACAGCTATTACAATTCGACTGGCAAGTTTCCATCGGAGATATGGAGCTGTCGAGGGAAGAATATGAACAGATCGCTGCGAACCATCAGAAGCTCGTGTCGATCCAAGGGCGATGGGTCGTCGTCGATCAGGTGCTGTTAGCCAGCATCCAGAAGAAGCTAAGAAAGTACGAGCGGGAAGGCGGCATGCCACTCCGTGATGTACTCGAATATGGACTTCTACAGGATATGGACCAGACGATGGGCAGCGAAGCAGCGACACCGAGCGACGTTTCGACTTGGATCGACCTAGAGTACGGACAAGATGTTGAACAGCTACTGCTTCTGCTTAGGCGCATTCAGAAGCCCCCACTCATCCAGATCCCGAGGCTTCTACATGGTCGGCTCCGAGACTATCAGCTAGAAGGTGTATCATGGCTCGCGATGCTGCGTCGAATCGGGGTAGGGGGCTGCCTAGCAGACGATATGGGATTAGGCAAAACCGTACAATGGATCTGTTATCTCCTGCATGTACTCGAGACAGAGAGCCCACGTCAGCCCTCACTACTGATCTGTCCGACATCGGTTCTTGGGAACTGGCAGAAAGAGTTCGAGCGGTTCGCTCCTAGTCTGAATGTCCATCTCCATCACGGACCCAACCGACTAAGAGGAGAAGCATTCAAACAAGCTGTAAAGGGAGCAGACGTTGTTCTAACGTCATACTCGTTGGCTTCACTGGATGAAGATGATTTGCGCCAATTCCACTGGGATTCACTATGCTTGGATCAAGCGCAGAATATTAAAAATTACTATACGAAGCAAGCGCAAGCGATCCAGCATCTACCTGCATCTCATCGTGTAGCGATGACCGGTACACCGATCGAGAATCGGCTGTCTGAATTATGGTCGATCATGAATTTTGTTAATCCTGGATACCTCGGCAATCTGCGCTCATTCGAACGACAGGTGAGATCGATCGAGAAAGAGCAAGACGATAGGAGCTATGTTCGGATCCAAGCACTCGTGCGCCCCTTCCTGCTGCGAAGGGAGAAGAAAGACCCATCAATCTCACTGAATCTGCCGGATAAGGAAGAACTGAAATGTTATGTCTCGCTTACGGCAGAACAGAGCGTACTATATGAGCAGCAGCTGGATCGTTTGTTTCGTCGGATCGACACGATGGTGACGATGGAACGACGCGGCGCAGTGTTGTCGACGATCATGAGGCTGAAGCAGCTCTGTGATCATCCGGCGATGCTACACGGGCAGACCCAGCTTCCGATCGATCAACTGTTGGAGCAGTCGAATAAGCTGATGCGGCTCACTGAGATGGTCGATGAGGTACGAGAAGCAGGCGAGCGCTGTATCATCTTCACACAGTTCATCGAGATGGGGCGGTTATTACAGTCCGTCCTGCATCAACGATTAGGTGAGCAAGTGATGTTCATGCATGGGAGTATTCCTAAGAGTACTCGGGATCAGATGATCGAGGATTTCCAACGCGGTACTCAGGCGGAGCCATGTGGAGTATTCATCTTATCTCTGAAGACTGGGGGGACAGGGCTTAACTTAACCGCTGCTAACCACGTGTTCCACTATGACAGATGGTGGAACCCCGCTGTTGAGAACCAAGCATCAGACCGAGTCTACCGGATCGGCCAGCAGAGAGAAGTGTTCGTTCATAAGTTCATCTCGATCGGTACGTTAGAAGAGAAGATCGATGATATGCTAGAGCAGAAGATGGGATTAAGCCGTAAGATCGTCGGCAGTGGGGATCAGTGGATCGGAGAGCTGTCGAACGAGGAGCTTCGAGATGTGCTGGAGCTCAGATCGGTGTGAGAGGAGATAGAACCGAAGTTAAACCTTCCGATGTGGTGAAAAAAGGATGCCAGCCGATGAGCTGACATCCTTTTTTTCATCGCTTTGAGGAAATATTGCCTTCCGATTATTTCCCGGGCGAGCGCAGGGCTCGACGAGATCTACCCGGATTAGACAGTGAGATTAAGCTCGTAGCCATCGACAAGCAATGAATCTGTCCATCTTTTGTCGGTAGCTGTCATACTGCTTCGCTTATAACGACATATTCAGTAAACGAATCGGGTGACGTATTACTCTTCCCGCGTTGGGAGCTGTTGTACATAGCTATCAGACAGATGCAATAGTGCTAAAGCGCGGTTGAAATCTTCTTCACTTACGTTAGGAGTCGTGTCAATACCGTTCCCCGTAAGTGGAAGATGCTCACCGTCTTCGTAGCCAGCGCCTGACAAGAATAATTCTTCACCACTGACGAGCGAACCGCTCGGCAGATAGTATCTCTGTGGTAGGATATTGAACTCCGTATAGTTGAACAGATCCTGACCGAAGTGGAGTTGACCTTCCAGTGAGACGCCTAACAGGTTAGCTATGGTAGGCAAGATATCGACCTGCCCACCTAACTGCTCTTGTACCTGTGGATACGTCATGTCGTCAGAGACGACGATGAATGGGATATTGATCATGTCCGTATACGTATACTCACGGTTATAGATCTCTTCAAGCAGTTGTTCATCATCACGATCTAAGGAGTAGAGTGGTAATCCAAGATGATCTCCGTATAAGACGATCAAGCTATCCTCCCATAGTCCGCGCGCCTTCAGATCCTCGATGAAGATGCCGAGTGCGTAATCCGAGTAATGCTGAGCTGTTAGATAATCCCCGACTAGTGTATCCTCATATCGCTCAGGCAGCTCGATTTTGATCTTATCCTCAGGAAGCGTGAACGGATGGTGCGACGACATCGAGATCACGTGTGCGTAGAATGGACGACCTTTGTCCGCTAGTTGCTCTAGTGCATACGCAGTCTCGGGGTAGAGCACTTCATCAGAAGCTCCGAAGAACAAGACATCCTCTTCCCCAAAATAAGCTTTATCGTATATGTGCTGGAAACCAAGCGCATCATATAACTCATCACGATTCCAGAATTCCACATCATTCGTATGGAATGTCGCCGTCTCATACCCGTGTTGTTGTAGTAGCTTCGCTAAGCTTGGAAGCTCCTTGTCACCGTAAACCTGTGTCGCAGCACCGCGTGGCGGAATGTAAGATGACGTATTCACGACGAACTCCGCATCGGATGTGTTGCCTTGTCCGACCTGTTGGTAGAAATGCGGGAAGTAGAAATGCTCTCTTGCCAATTCATTCAACACAGGCGTAATCTCCTGGCCGTCGATCTCCAGATTAAGGACGAAATTCTGCAGCGATTCCATCTGTATAAGAATCAGATTCTTCCCTTGTGCGGCCTGCCACAGCTTGGGATCATCGACCCTCTGGATGCCCTTGAGCTCGTCGATCGAACGCTGAGTGATCTGATCAGCCTTAACGAGTGTAGGCTCTACCTCTGCGAAGATGGTATACAGTTCGTAATTCAGGATGCCCATCTGTTCGGCCTTCACAATCTCATTCATACTGAATCGATTCGGCATGATGAGACTAACGATCAATATCAGACAAGTTGCGAATACCGTTGTTAGAGCAACCCGATTCATACGTTCCGCGGAAGCTTGCTTCCATCGCTGGACGAATCCTTTCTTACGAAAGATGATCGCAGCCAAGATGATGATATCGACGAAGATCAGTAGGAAGTAAGGGTCCAGTAGCGTAAAGATGCTGGTCTTAACTGTACCGACCTGATTGACCTGGGCTAGTGCATGATAAGTGACGATGACACCATAGTACTTGTAGTACATGATGGCCGCAAAGAATATACATGTTAATAGTAGATTGACAAGCAAATAAATGGTTAGCTTTGATTTGCTTGCGAACCATTCCACGAGAACGAATGCAAGCAGAATGACGGATAATTCCTTAAACATCGTCGACCATGATGGTCCTCCCTCGAAGATCACGAACCAAGCTATGACACTTTTGATTAGCAAGATGATGGAGAAGAGGAAGAAGGGCTTCGTTAAGAATGATTGTAATTTAGACTGATACACGACGATCACCTTCCAATCAGTAGCGCATATTTTTAAAAACACAAATTTCACAATACCATATATCTTGACGCAAGTGTATCCATATTCGTTGCATAATCGTTGAAAATGAGTAAAAAGACATCCATCGTCTATTATACTATACCTGCAGCAGAACATACGGTCTAGGAATGGTCGCAACAGAAGTCGTGAACAATTTCCGAACAATAAACGTGGTGAAATGCCCATAACATTCGCTTATATCACGTTAACATAAACGATTTGTATATGCATCATAAAAAACATCTATCGATTATAAGGACTTAAATTCTTTACAAACAAGCGCAGTTATCATAAAGTGAACTATCATAAAGATCATTTATCGTTCTGATACGATCATGAAATCAAATTTTATATGGAGTTGAGTAGTATGGCTTTAATGACTCAAAAATCTGCGAAGGCAGAAGTCAATGCGTATATCCAAGGGGTTATGGATCAAGTGATCCAACGTAATCCTGGGGAGCTGGAGTTCCACCAAGCGGTGAAGGAATTCATGACCTCGATGATTCCGGTACTAGAACGTGAGCCTAAATATATCGAGCATAATATATTAGAAAGAATCGTAGAGCCGGAACGTCTGATCACATTCCGTGTGCCTTGGGTTGACGATGCGGGTAGAGTCCGCGTTAACCGCGGCTTCCGCGTCCAATTCAACAGTGCGATCGGACCATATAAAGGCGGGCTGAGATTTCATCCTTCCGTGAATGCTGGGATCATCAAGTTCTTAGGATTCGAGCAGACCTTCAAAAATTCGTTAAGTGGATTGCCGATCGGTGGCGGCAAAGGCGGTAGCGACTTCGATCCGAAGGGGAAGTCGGACGGCGAGATCATGCGATTCACACAGAGCTTCATGACAGAGCTGTACAAATATATCGGCCCAGATACGGATGTGCCAGCTGGTGATATCGGAGTTGGCGCTCGTGAGATCGGCTATATGTTCGGACAGTATAAGCGGATTCGCGGTGGTAATGAAGCTGGCGTATTAACAGGTAAAGGTCTGACTTACGGTGGTAGTCTAGCGAGAACAGAAGCTACAGGCTATGGCTGTGTATACTTCGTGGAAGAGATGCTGAAGGACAAGGGCTACAGCTTCGAAGGAAGCACCGTAGTCGTGTCTGGATCAGGTAACGTCTCGATCTATGCGATGGAGAAAGCGACGCAGCTCGGCGCGAAGGTTGTCGCATGCAGCGACTCTAACGGCTATATCTATGATCCGCAAGGGATCAACCTCGAGACCGTTAAGCGGCTTAAAGAGATCGAGCGTAGAAGAATTAAGGACTACGCACTCGAGCATCCGCAAGCGATCTATCATGAAGGATGCTCTGGCATCTGGACGATCCCTTGTGAGATCGCATTGCCATGTGCCACACAGAACGAAATCTCCGAGGAGTCTGCGAAGATCCTCGTAGAGAATGGTGTTAAGGCGGTCGGTGAAGGTGCGAACATGCCGTCCACACTGGAAGCGATCGACGTGTTCCTCGATAACGGTATCCTATTCGGACCGGCTAAAGCAGCGAACGCAGGCGGCGTGTCTGTGTCGGCACTGGAGATGTCGCAGAATAGCATGCGCTATTCGTGGACATTCGAGGAGGTTGACGAAAAGCTTCATCAGATCATGCGTAATATCTATCAGAACAGCGTGAATGCTGCAGAGGAATACGGTCATCCAGGTAATCTTGTGATCGGAGCGAACATCGCCGGGTTCCTGAAGGTAGCCAACACGATGATCGCACACGGCATCGTATAAGATATATTCAGAAACGGATAGTATAGAAGTCCCTGATCATCTGATCAGGGACTTCGGTCTTTGCAAGAGATTCATCTGTTCGTGGTTGTGATTAACTTATCCGTGATGTGTCAGAGCTAGGGTAATGGAAGGTTCGATGTTACGCATCAATCATCTGAAAATCGTCGAAGTGGAAGCCTGGTGCTACGATGCATGTAACGAGTGTAGGGGTATCGCCGAGCGGCTTGGCGGTCTGCCACACTCTACCGGGTACGAGTACCTGCGGGCGCTGACCTTGTGCGATATCCATCCCGAGTACGATCTCTTCTTGAGCTGCAGGTGAGGAACCTTCGCCTCCTAGCGTGAGCTGGATGGGACTGCCTGAATGCCATAGCCATAATTCATCCGATAGGACGGTATGCCATCTGGATGTCTCGCCGGGGTGCAGTAAGAAGTAGACAGCCGTCGCAGCATGACGCTCACCAGAGTATGCGTCTCCTAGAGCGTTCTGCGGTATGTGAAACTGAGCTTTCCATGTCTCTTTATACCAACCTCCTTCGGGATGGGGCTGCATATCCAACGCCTGTACGAGTGGAGAACGTTGTGCGGTCATGAGGTTTCACTCCTTAATGTCGTTAATGATTAATTCGATGTCTAGTTGATGTCCCGATGTAAAGGGTACAGGGCTGCTAATCTGATCATCCTCTATACGATACCGAATGACACGTTAGGAGACAAGTACCCGGTTATCGCATGGGTCGTTACATAAAGAAAAAAAGAAAGCGTAGGGATCGATGACCTAGGGTCAGGATCCTTACGCTACAAAATGGTATTGATCGTATGATCAATATAGCTTAAAGCACTCTTCTTGCACTAATATACTTGTCTGCCCAGTAACCGGAGTTTATGCTGTCGATCGTGACGCCGTCTTGGGACGGAGTGTTATGAATGAATTTGCCGTTCTCTATGTATATACCGACATGATTGATGGAGCTACCGGACGTTCCGAAGAAGACGAGATCGCCTTTCTGTAGATTGCTCTTGCTGACGGCCTTGCCTGCTGATTTCTGGTACCTCGTTCCCCACTTCAACTCCACGCCGTAACGTTCGAATACGTATTCGGTAAACGACGAGCAGTCGAAGATGAGCTTGCTAACGTTCCTCGTACCATAATCATAGGACACCTTGCCGATCAAGCTTTCCGCGAATGAGATGATCTGATCCGCTTTGCTGGAAGGCGATTCATGCTGATCTCCGGGATTCGTAGGAGTTACGACTTGACCGCCACCAGGGCTTGTCCCGGTTGAGCTTAGGTTAATGTAATCGGTGGACACATATCCGATTCGACCATTATGACTGATCTTCACCCAGTAGCTATTCGTCTGCTCCAGGACTTGTACGACAGTCCCTCGACTGATCGAGCCAATCTTATTATTGGTGACTTTCGGAGATGAGCGGAAGTTTACGCCTTTGGTGATCGTCGCGTTGCTGGTTCTTACTAGATGATCATAATCCGTATACTTGCTATTCGCAGAGATGTAGCCAATCTGACCGTCTTGTGTCTGAATCTGCAACCAGTAGTTATTCACTTCTTGGATGACATGTATGTATTCACCCTTTGGTATCATGCGATATTTGTAACCGTCAGAGCTGGGTGCTGACCGGTAGTTGACTCCCCATTCGACCTCGGTCTCATAGCCTGCGGGCGCGGCTAGGGCAACAGCGGGTGCTGCAAGGAATATGGCGAGCGCCACCGGCAGGACTTTCTTCGGCATCGGTATCTTCATGAAGATTCCTCCTTATGAATAAGTCTATTAACATACTAACCAATCGCATCCTGTAAGGTCATTAGTAGATTTCTGGTAACTGATCGTATGGGGGACTGGAATGAATCGAGTGTGGAAGCATTCGATTCAGCGTCGTGAATAACATGATGCTGTAAGACCGTGTCGCTATCTCGTTGTCATTTGACATCATGGTCCGTAAGGAGTATATATGTTGGTATCGAAAAAAGGATGGGATCTCAATATGGACAAGGACAATCAATCATTAAATAACCATAATCTGTTAGACATCGTTAAGATCGAGGATATCCTCCATGCGAACCAGCAATTAAAGGATGTCGTCACCAAGACACCACTTCATCGGGATAATGTACTGTCTGCTAGATACGAGTGCAATGTATATCTGAAACGCGAAGATCTGCAGATCGTAAGGTCCTTCAAGATACGTGGCGCCTACCATTATATCTATTCGCTCACAGATGAGCAGAGAGCTCGCGGAGTCGTCTGTGCGAGTGCTGGCAATCATGCACAAGGAGTCGCATACACCTGTCAGGCCCTTCGTATAAAAGGAAGGATCTATATGCCAGCTACGACGCCTAGACAGAAAGTGTCGCAAGTGAAGCACTTCGGAGGTGCATTCGTGGAGATCGTTCTCGTCGGAGATACGTTCGATGATGCTTACGCGGAGGCGATCCGCACTTGTGAAGAGGACGGGATGACATTCGTTCATCCGTTCAATGATCCGAAGATCATCGCGGGGAATGGCACGATCGCGATGGAGATCATGCAGGAGATAGAGGGACATGTTGATTACATGTTCTGTGCGGTCGGCGGGGGAGGTCTAGCATCTGGGTTAAGTCGGTATATGAAGACGATCAGTCCTGATACGAGGGTGGTCGGAGTTGAACCGAGCGGAGCCGCATCGATGAGAGAGGCATTCGAGGCGGGAGAGATCAAGTCGCTCGATACGATCGACAAATTCGTCGATGGTGCAGCGGTTAAGCGTGTTGGAGAGCTGACGTACGAGATCTGTAAGGAGACGTTGGATGATATCATCCTGATCCCTGAAGGGAAGGTGTGCTCGACGATCCTGGAGCTGTATAACCAGAGCGCGATCATCGCTGAACCGGCAGGGGCGTTATCGGTGTCTGCACTCGATATGTACCGAGATCAGATCAAGGGGAAGACGGTCGTCTGCCTCATCAGCGGTGGTAATAACGACGTCGACCGGATGCAGGAGATTAAGGAACGCTCGCTCATCTACGAAGGCTTGAAGCATTACTTCACGGTGAATTTCCCACAGCGGGCGGGGGCGTTACGCGAGTTTCTCGATCAGGTGCTTGGGCCTAATGATGATATTACGCGTTTCGAATATATCAAGAAGAACAACAAAGAGAACGGACCGGCATTAGTCGGGATTGAGCTGAAATCGCGAGAAGACTATGAACCGCTGCTGCAGCGGATGAGGCAGAGCAATTATACGTATATCGAGCTTAATAAGGATCCCGTCTTGTTCGATCTGCTCATCTGAGTAGAATGAGCACCTATTGGGCGCGCTGCCTCAGTCACTCATCCGTGACGAACACATATAGTATAGTGACACACGCGGAATATGAGGTGAACATATGGCAGTTGTGAAAGCCCGAGAACAAGATATTGATCTATTAGCTCGTCTGCTGCGTGCGGAAGCAGAGGGGGAAGGCGAGCAGGGGATGCTCATGGTCGGCAACGTAGGCATTAATCGGATACGTGCGAACTGCTCTGATTTTAAAGGACTACGAACGATCCCGCAGATGATCTACCAGCCGCATGCGTTCGAAGCGACGATCCACGGCTACTTCTATCAGAAGGCGCGAGAACGGGAGAGACGCTTGGCACGACGAGCGGTTAACGGGGAGCGGCTATGGCCGTCCAAGTTCAGCCTATGGTATTTCCGTCCGCCCGGAGACTGTCCGCCAACCTGGTACGATCAGCCGCTCGTCGGCAGGTTCAAGCAGCACTGCTTCTACGAGCCGACCGCGGAGACATGCGAGAATGTTTACAACGTTTTCTAGCTTAGGTATGCGCTGATCGAAAGCAGCCACATCTACTCCATCATCTGGCTTCAGATGAAGCAAGGCGTGCCGGACGGCACGCCTATTCCTCGTATCTTAGAAAGCCCAGTTGCCTTGGCGGAACACCGGTTCGCGGCTGCCATCCGGCAGGATGCCGTCGATATCCATATCGGCCGAGCCGATCATGAAGTCGACATGTACGAGACTATCATTCAGTCCGTTCTGCTCGAGCTCCTCAGCGCTCATCGACTTCCCGCCATCGAGACAGAACGCATAGCCCTTACCGATCGCTAGATGGTTAGACGCGTTCTCATCGAACAGCGTATTGAAGAAGATGAGGTTCGTCTTCGAGATCGGAGATTCATGAGGAACTAGCGCGACTTCTCCTAAGAAGCTGGAGCCTTCATCGGTTTCGATCAGACCCTTCAACGTGTCATAGCCGGTATCTGCAGAGAAGTCGACGATGCGTCCATCCTTGAACGTCACCTTGATATTCTCGATCAGATTCCCTGCATAGCTAAGTGGCTTCGTACTGGTGACGGTCCCGTTGACGCCGTCTCGCTTCGGAGCCGTGAACACTTCCTCAGTAGGCATATTCGCGATGAACAACGTTCCTTGCTCGTTATGACTGCCTGCGCTGACCCAGATATGCTTCTCGGGTAGCTCGATCGTAAGATCCGTTACCGGGCTCTTATAGTGGAGCGCGCGATATCTTCGTTCATTCAACCGATCGGCCTTGCTGTCGAGCGTCTTCGTATGCTCACGCCATGCGCTTATCGGATCCTCCAGATCGATGCGGGTCGCACGGAAGATCGCCTCCCATAATGCTTCGATCCGATCTTCTTCCTTCAGTTCAGGGAATACTTTATCCGCCCAAGCCGCAGAAGGAACCGCGACGATCGACCAGCTTACCTTATCCGACATCGTATATTTCCTGAACATCTGCATCGCATTGCCTTGGGCGATATTCGCTTGCTTGATACGTTCTGCGTCGATCCCTTTCAACAGATCCGGGTTGGCTGCGATGACGGAGAGGAAGGCGGCGTTCTCCGAGGCCATCTGTTCCCAGCCCTTCGCTCTCCACATGATCGGATATTCGGTGAAGGAATCTGCCGGTGCAAGCTCATATCTGGAACGGGTTACTTGATCGTCGTGCCAGTCGACATGTACATATTTTGCACCAGCTTCATACGCTTGCTTCACTACTAGCCGGACATACGGTGCTGCGATGAGCGGTGCTGTGACGACAAGCGTCTGGCCGGGTTGTACGTTTACGCCGACCTGTACGGCTAGCTGAGCATATTTCATTAATTGTTCTTCCTGAATAGCCATCATATTCCTCCTTCAGACGTAATATTGGCATTATATCATAGCTATTATGCGCATCACCATGCGGTATAGCCATACACTTCTATGTACGATCTTGATTGTCTATTGAACTGCATATACACTAATGGTAGAAGATTCGAACACGATAACTTATTCAACTAGGAGTACGATATGACTTTAGGAGCAAGAGTGATCAAGACAGGGTTTGCGATCAGCTTGAGTCTATTCATCTGTGGTCTGCTAGGGCTGGAGCCTGCGGTGCTAGCTGCTGTGGCGTCGGTTATCATCATGCAGCCGTCTGTATACGGTACTTGGCGACACGTGTGGGAGCAGATCCAAGCGAACATGATCGGGGCTGTGATCGCTTTCACGGCACTTCAGTTTATCGGCAATGATCTGTTCTCGATCGGTCTCGTATCTGTCATCGTCATCGCCATGAGCTTGAAGATGAAGATGGGTAGCACGATCGGACTCACACTCGTGACAGTACTGGTCATCATGGAGGCGCCTGGAGACGACATACAGTATGCACTGAACCGATTCTCCATCATACTCGTCGGGATCCTCTCTGCGCTAGTCGTGAATGTGACGATCGCTCCGCCGAATTATCGCAGGATGTTCGAGGAGAAGGTTAGGGAGGTGTTCTCAGATCTATCTCTCCTACTGCGGACGGCGATCTCTGATGAGATGACCGAGCAAGCCTTCAAACGGAAGAAGCAGCGGTTCCTAGACGGGTTGACGAGATGCGCGGAGATGTATGCCGTGTTCGATGAAGAGCGACGCCGCATGTCCAAGTTTAAGCAAGTGAATGCGAGGCAGAACGTTGTATATAAGCATATGCTCCGTACGCTGCGTAGGGGAGAGGAGATCCTCGATCTGATCGGCGGTCTCTATGTCCACTCTAGAACGGATCCTACGTTGGCCTCCCAGATTCACCAACAGCTTGACCAGTTGATCCGATATCACGAGTATATCCTGCTTAAGCAGGATGGCCATATCAAGCAGACCGAGCATCATGTTCGTCGGATGACTGATGAGAACCAACAATTCATGGAGCAGCTGCTGCGAAGTGAACGACAGCTGGATGAGGCGTATCTGCATATGGTCCTGATCGGTTCGGCGATCTATGATTATGGGCTGCAGCTTGTCCGTCTTGATCGGTTGGTAGAGCATCAGAGGAAGAAGCAGCCGAGGAAGCGAGCATTATTCATGTTTCGCCGTTGATGCTCGATGTTCCCCAGATCGCTGTGGACGGTGGCACATGACGGTGGTCAGCCACGTGCTACCCGCCACTCAGTCGGGGGGGGGTCAATCAGGATAGATTGAATACGGATCGCTTGCCGACAACTTCCTTTTAATGTTAATAATCAGCATCATTGACACCCATTACCACCAGTGATATATTCAAACCATAGGCATCTCGCATACAGACCATGCGGGATGTCTTCTTGCACTATCTTCTAGCCCCGTCCATAACATGACATCGTCCTTGCAGGCTTCTCTGCGATCGGCATGTCGGCGATACTGACAGCGTTTTCAGGGCGGCGTTAGTTGATTGTCGATGATTGGCTGAAGTGGCCATGCTCGCTATATGAATACATTAGAGGAGGATGACAGGATGATCGTAAGTCAAGAACGCACAACAAAATTAGGTGGTGATATATACTATGAGCCATAGTCCGCTTACAGGCACCCGCAAGCATCTGGCCGGACAGCTAACGTTCTTCGATGAGCAGCAGACGATCTTTCTCGATACGTACTTTCATGAATACGGTAAAGAGCGTCAGAAGATCGATCAGTTGATCCGTGATTATATCCAGCAGCTTGAGACGATATTACCAACCGATGATGAAGCATTGGGACAGTCACTGGAACGCATCGCATTAATCGGCAGCAGTGTAACGATCGCGTATCTCGACGATGGCATGCAGGATGAATACACACTCGTCTATCCGACAGAGGCGGATCCTGATCGTAATCGGATATCGTTCTTGTCTCCGATGGGGAGGCATCTGTTGATGGCAGCCGCGGGAGATGTGAAAGTGATCGAAAGTCCTTCCAGTCAATATGAAGTGCGAATCGAACGGATCCGCTACGCGTATATAGGTGAATTCACACGTCATTCGGCATGATAGCCTAATCTTATCATGGTTAAGAGTATAGAGTCCCGGTATGTCGCGCAAGCGATGTGCCGGGTCTTCATGCTATGGAGGGGCAGTTGTCATGAACTTGCGATTGTCATGCGAACGTGCATTCTGTTACAATACATGTATCATGGCACATAGGGGAGGGAGGCGGTCGTATGAATAAGCTGACAGGGAAGATGTCTTCCATGGGGGAAGTGCTAGCATATATCAGAGAGACTTCTGAGATCGCGGGGAATGTGACACACTGGCATACGATCCCAGCGAAGGACCCGATCCATGCCGCATTCCCGGAATCGATGCACCCGATGCTGCAGGATGCGCTTAGGGCGAAGGGCATCGAACAACTATACCTCCATCAAGCACAGACGTTCGATGCGGCTGCGGCAGGCAGACATACGGTGACAGTGACACCTACAGCCTCAGGTAAGACGTTGTGCTATAATCTGCCGGTTCTTGATGCGATCCTGCGTGATGATAGTGCGAGAGCGCTGTATATGTTTCCGACGAAAGCACTGGCGCAGGATCAGGTGATGGAGCTACAAGAAACGATCGACCGCATGGGAGTCGATATTAAGACACATACATATGACGGCGATACTCCGCCGACCGTGAGACAGGCGATCCGTAATGCGGGGCATATCGTCGTGACGAATCCAGATATGCTGCACGCGGCGATCTTACCGCATCATACGAAGTGGGTGAAGCTGTTCGAGAATGTGCGATATATCGTGATCGATGAAGTTCACGCATATCGTGGCGTATTCGGAAGTCATGTGGCGAATGTCATCAGGCGGCTGAAGCGGATATGCCGGTTCTACGGCTCGAATCCGCAGTTTCTGCTCGCTTCTGCGACGATCGCCAACCCGAAGGAGCATGCTGATCGCTTAGTTGGTGAAGAGACTGTGTTGATCGACAAGAATGGAGCACCAACAGGGGAGAAGCACTTCGTCTTCTATAATCCTCCGGTCGTGAACCGGCAGCTCGGCATCCGGCGCAGCAGTGTGCTGGAGACTCAGAAGCTAGCTGGACTACTGCTTAATCAAGGCATCCAGACGATCGTCTTCGCTCGCAGTCGCGTAAGAGTGGAGATCTTGCTCACCTATATCAGACAGCAGGTGAAGCGCGGCCTAGGTGACGACTCGATCCGCGGCTATCGAGGAGGCTACCTACCGAAGCAACGACGTGAGATCGAGCGAGGCCTGCGCAGTGGAGCGATCCGCGGGGTCGTCAGCACGAACGCGCTGGAGCTTGGCATCGACATCGGTCAGCTGCAGGCATGTGTGATCAACGGTTACCCAGGTACGATCGCCAGTACCTGGCAGCAGTCGGGTCGGGCAGGCAGGAGGCAGGACGTGTCGGTGACGATCATGGTCGCCAGCAGCAATCCACTGGATCAGTATGTCGTCCAGCATCCGGAATATTTCTTCGAGCAGCCGCCGGAGCAAGCCCGGATTCATCCGGATAACCTGCTCATCTTACTCGACCATGTGAAGTGTGCAGCGTACGAGCTTCCGTTCCAACTAGGAGATACGTTCGGTGATGAACGACTGGAAGACTTGCTCGAGTTCCTCGTCGAGGAGAAGGTGCTGCATCAGACGGGTGATCGATGGTACTGGATGGCACAGTCATTCCCTGCGAATAATATCTCGCTTCGATCAGCGGCGCAGGAGAACTTCATCATCATCGATATGACGACCGGCCATCGCGTCATCGGAGAGGTCGATCGATTCAGCGCACCGACGCTTATCCACGAAGAGGCGATCTATATTCATGAGGGCACACAATATCAGGTCGAGAAGCTGGACTACGACGAGAAGAAGGCATATGTGCGAGAAGTGAACGTCGACTATTACACCGATGCGAACTTAGCCGTGGAGCTGAAGGTGCTTCATGAAGATCGAACGACGACCTACGGATCGGTCACGAAGCACTATGGAGAAGTAACTGTGAACGCAAGGCCAACCATCTTCAAGAAGATCAAGCTGCGTACCCATGAGAATATCGGCTCGGGACCGATCCATCTGCCGGAAGAAGAGCTGCACACAAGCAGCTACTGGATCTCGTTCGACGAGCAAGTGAAGGCGCAGTTCAGCGGCAACGACATGCAGTTTGCGCTGCTCGGGCTGTCGAATGTACTCGTGCATCTGGCGCCGTTATATCTGATGTGCGATCCGCTTGATATCCGTGTCGTGCCGCAGGTGAAGGCCGTCCATACGCATCTGCCGACGATCTATCTATATGATCGCTATCCGGGTGGCATCGGACTTAGTGAGCGGTTATACGAGCTACATGATGAGTTGCTGTCTGAGGCAGAGTCGCTTATCTCCGGCTGCGGCTGTCTCAGCGGATGTCCTGCTTGCGTCGGACCGATCGAGGAAGTCGGACTGACAGGGAAGGAGTTAGCGCTACGGCTTGTAAGGGAAGCGGCCATGGAGCTACATGCTTATGCCCGAGATTCGGCGTCTATCGATAAGACGTACTCCGAACGGCTCCCCGAGTATGAATGGATGGATGGCGATGGCGAATGAGCGGACTGCGAGATCGAATCCTTAGACTGACCAGATCGTCTGAGCGTGAGACGGCGTCCGAACAGCCTCTGACAACTTCTGTTGAGGGAAGCTATGATCAAGAAGCAGTGGAGTGGGCGCGCGTCGATGCGGAGATTCACCGTGTCCGAGATGGTACATTCATCAAACGAACGAGACGTTATCCGCTCGAGCACGCTCACGGGCGCTATCGACTAGGTGAGCTGCGTAGCGTGACCGATGAGTTCGCTGTACTCGGTCATATCGAACGTGAACTGGCAGACGCATCGCAGCTGCTGTTCTTCGATACGGAGACGACAGGCCTAGGGGTCGGTGCAGGGAATGTCCCGTTCATGATCGGATATGGATATATGGAAGAGACGCAGTTTGTTGTGGAGCAGCTTTTCATTCGGAATCCAGCCGAGGAGCATGATGCACTTTCCTATCTGAGAGATGTCATAAGCCGGTTCAGCCATGTGATCACCTATAATGGTCGTAGCTTCGACTGGCCCGTCTTGATGAATCGGTTCGTGCTCCAGCGGTTAGCTCCGCCCTCAGAGCCAGCTCATATCGATCTGTTGTATCCTTCGCGCAGCCTATGGAAGGAGTCGTTACCCTCCTGTCGATTAGGAGTCATCGAAGAGCAGAAGCTTGGGCTTCGACGAGCTGGTGATCTTCCTGGCTCGGAGGCTCCTGCTCGTTATGTCCAATACCTGAGCTCTAAGCGTATCGACGATGTGATCGAAGTGTTCGTGCATAATGAGCGGGATATCTTATCGCTGGCGGCTCTTACGGTATGCTTCCAAGAGCTACTCTCAGGAGCGACGTCGAAGCTAACTGTACCAGGTATCGTACGAGAAGACGGTGTGAAGCTGGCCGCTTGGCTGGACAGATTGGACAGGAGAGGATGGGCGAGAGAAGCACTGCTCACAGCGCTTCGCACAGATAGCATCTCACGAACGCGACTCCTAGAAGCTGCTTCCCTATGGAAGCGATGGCATGAATATGATCAAGCCGCAGCCTGTTGGCATCTATATTGCCGTCGCTCGCATGGTAAGCACCTGACGGTGGAGCCATTGATTGAGCTGGCGATCTACTACGAGCATCGTGTGCGAGATATCGAAGCGGCGATCACCTGGGCGAGGCAGGCCCGGGAGGTGGTCGAGCGCCGTATGGCACTCGGCAGAAGGCGCGAGATCGATCGAGATCTGCTTCGCCAGATCGACCATCGACTAGCGCGGCTCTTCAAGAAAAACGGCAAACCGACACAAGAGTTATTAAACTTTCACTAAATATTTGGTTTTCTTCACCCCTTAAGGGGTGTTTTTGACTTAAAATCATAATTGATTAGTTTCATGGGATATGTTAGATTATATAGGTAATTTGTATAAACCCTATAAGATTACTATGAATTAGATTGGGGTACGGGAATTTTAAGCGAGGTGGATTCGGTTGTTGCTTCATGAGACGAACAGCCCATTTAATCAAGAGCAAGTCGAACTATTAAACAAGCTTCTGCCAACTTTGTCGGATACACAGCGTATCTGGCTGAGTGGGTATCTGTCTGCAGTCGCTGCGAATGCGCTGGTGAGCGGACAGGCAGTTGTACCACTGAATGCAGGGGCAGTGCTCCCTGTTGCATCGACACCGGTACCTGCAGTATCTAAGGAAGTGACCGTATTATTCGGTTCGCAGACAGGCAATTGCGAGAAACTAGCCAAGCAGCTTGCACGTAAGCTGGCGGAACAACAATTCGAAGTTACGACATCTTCGATGCGTGATTTTAAGCCGAACGGACTGAAGAAGATTCGGAATCTGTTCATCATCGTCAGCACACACGGTGAAGGGGAACCGCCGGATAACGCGATGTCCTTCTATGAATTCCTACACAGCAAACGGGCGCCGAAGCTGGAAGGTCTACAATATTCCGTGCTTGCTCTGGGTGATACGTCGTATGAGTTCTTCTGTCAGACTGGCAAAGATTTCGACAAGCGACTGGAGGAGCTTGGAGGCTCCCGCATCTGCCCGCGTGAAGACTGCGATCTAGACTATGACGATCAAGCTGCGGCTTGGATGGAACAGGTGGTCAGCTCACTTCAAGAGCAGGCGAACGCTTCGGCAGCATCTGCTTCATCTGCTATTCAAGCGGCGGCTGGAACGGAACAGCCATCAGATTCTGTCTATTCACGAACCCATCCATTCTTAGCTGAGGTTGTTGAGAATATCAACTTGAATGGTCGAGGATCGGATCAAGAGACGAGACATCTTGTCTTAGCGATCGAAGGCTCGAACATGAAGTTTGAGCCAGGTGACTGCATCGGCATCTTCCCTGAGAATGATCCGAAGCTGGTCGATGAGCTGATCAGCAGATTGAACTGGAATCCTGATGAGCTCGTTACGGTGAACAAGCAGGGAGATCAACAGCCAGTTCGGGAAGCCCTTCTCCGCTCGTTCGATATCACGACATTGACGAAGAAGATGCTCGAGCAAGCAACCTCATATACGAGTGATCCAAGATTACAGGAGCTACTGCAAAAAGGACACGAAACGGAGCTTAAGGAATATACGAAGAGCCGAGACGTTATCGATCTCGTGACAGATTACGGTCCATGGAATGTCACGACTGCGGAATTCACGACGATGCTGAGGAAGCTACCTGCAAGACTGTATTCGATCGCGAGCAGCTATCAGGCGAACCCTGATGAAGTGACGCTCGTCATCCGCGCTGTCCGTTATCAGCTTCATGGCCGGGAACGCAACGGAGTATGCTCGGTCTATGTGGCAGAACGTCTGCAGCCCGGTGACAAAGTCGCCATCTACGTACAAGAGAATCCGAACTTCAAGCTGCCGCAGGATGGGGATACACCGATCATCATGGTCGGTCCTGGAACAGGCGTCGCGCCGTTCCGCTCCTTCATCGAGGAGAGAGAGGAGACCGGGGCTTCTGGTAAGTCTTGGCTGTTCTACGGTGATCGTCGCTTCCGCACGGACTTCCTCTATCAGACAGACTGGCAACGCTGGCTGAAAGACGGCGTGCTGACGAGATTGGATGTCGCATTCTCGAGAGATACGGCTCAGAAGGTGTATGTCCAGCATCGGATGATGGAGAAGAGCCATGAGCTGTATGAATGGCTGCAGGAAGGTGCCTATGTCTATATATGTGGTGATAAGCAGCATATGGCTAAGGACGTTCATGAGACGCTGTTGACGATCATCGAGCAAGAGGGCGGCCTGAACAGAGCGGAAGCTGAGGCATATTTAGATAATATGAAAGCTGCGAACCGTTACCAACGGGATGTATATTAAGCGTTACCTTGTCAAGGGTGAAGGGAAGTGTGGATAAGATGGCACAGAACGAGATTATGAAGAAAATGCAAGAAATCGACGGACCACCAAGCGATGTCGAAGAGATCAAGCTCATAAGTCGTTACCTGCGCGGAACTTTAGAGGAATCGCTGGCTGATCCGATCACAGGTGCGATCCCGGAAGAAGATAACCGATTGATGAAGTTCCACGGAAGTTATATGCAGGATGATAGAGACCTGCGTAACGAACGTGAGAAACAAAAGCTAGAACCAGCGTACCAATTCATGGTTCGTATCCGCGCCGCTGGTGGTATCGTCACGCCGGAACAGTGGCTCGTCATCGATGAGCTTGCGACTAAGTACGCGGGAGACACTGTGCGTCTCACGACACGGCAAGCTGTACAGCTTCATGGAATCTTAAAATGGAACATGAAGCCTGCACTAAAAGAGATGAACGATGCGCTGCTTACGACGATCGCAGCTTGTGGCGACGTGAATCGTAACGTCATGTGCAACCCAAATCCATACCAATCCGATATCCATGCGGAAGTGTATGAGTGGGCGCAACGGCTCAGCGACCATCTAACGCCGCGAACAAGAGCGTACCATGAGATCTTCCTCGGCGGAGAGAAGGTCTATGACAGCAGGGACGAAGACTTCGAGGAAGAACCGATCTACGGATCGGTCTATCTGCCCCGCAAGTTCAAGATCGGCATCGCAGTTCCACCGAACAATGATGTCGACGTATACTCCCAGGATCTCGGCCTGATCGCGATCGTAGAAGAGGGCAAGCTGCAAGGCTTCAACATCGCAGTAGGTGGCGGCATGGGAATGTCATATGGCGATCCGAAGACGTATCCGCAGCTAGCAAGAGTCGTTGGATTCTGTAAGCCTGAACAGATCGTCGACGTAGCCGAGAAGATCGTAACGATCCAGCGTGACTATGGTAACCGATCCGTTCGGAAGTATGCTAGATTCAAATATACGATCGACCGCCGTGGCGGTGTCGAATGGTTCCTAGAGGAGCTGCATAACAGACTCGGATGGAAGCTAGAAGAAGCACGCTCGTTCAAGCTTGATCATAATGGCGACCGTTACGGATGGGTGAAGGGCAACAACAATCGTTGGCATCTGACACTGTTCATCGAGAACGGCCGTATCAGTGACTGGGAAGACTATAAGCTGAAGACGGCGTTAAGAGAGATCGCGAAGATTCATAACGGAGACTTCCGCTGGACACCGAACCAGAACCTCATCATCGGTAATGTGTCGAGTCAGAAGAAGAAGAAGATCGAAGAACTAGTAGAGATGTACAAACTAGAAACCGGTGAACGTCAATCTGCGTTACGTCGTAGCTCGATGGCATGCGTAGCACTGCCGACCTGCGGACTGGCGATGGCTGAAGCCGAGCGCTATATGCCTAGCCTGCTGAGCAAGCTTGAGACGATCCTCGCGGATGCAGGGTTGCGTGATGAAGAGATTATCATCCGCATGACGGGCTGTCCGAACGGCTGTGCTAGACCTTATCTGGGTGAGATCGCCTTCACAGGCAAGGCCCCAGGCAGATATAACTTATATCTGGGCGCTAGCTTCACTGGTGATCGACTCAATCAGATGTATCGCGAGAATATTACAGAACAAGAGATTCTCGATATCCTAACTCCGATGCTTCAGCAATATGCGAAGGAACGCGAGGACGGCGAACACTTCGGTGACTTCGTCGTACGGAAGGAATATGTAAAGCCCGTCTACGACGGACAAGAATTTCATATCGTATAGCTCTACGACGAGCTCTACGACGGCCTGAAACTTCATGTCTTGTAGCTCATCGTTTATTGAGATCCGCTCCTCTTATGGGGCGGATTTTTCTCTATCGATTACGAGCTTTGGTCATTGGACGACGTTGGACGACGTTAGACGATGTTAGACGATGTAGGACGATGTAGGACGATGTTGGACGATGTAGGACGATGTTGGACGATGTATCACACCCCTTGTAGCATTATCCCTTTCGATCAGGTGACTAAATATAGTCCTTTCGGTATGATCCATTTCATTCAGGTTGATCTAGGTACCGCTGCACCCTTTCGTCATTATCCCACTCAGTCAGGTTGAACGGAACAACTCCGATCTCTCTGCGGCATTATCCCATTCGTTCAGGTTGATCAAGGTATCGCTGCACCCTTTCGTCATTATCCCACTCAGTCAGGTTGAACGGAACAACTCCAATCTCTTTACGGCATTATCCCATTCGTTCAGATCAGATTAGGTACGCCCTTCTTTATGTCATTATCCTATTCAGTATGGTGGAGGTTTCTCTGATTAACTAGATAGAGAAGCATTCGGTCGTTCGGCGCTTATCGCAGGATTAATGTTCACAATCCAATCATATTGAATTCGGTTGACAACCAGATGATTTATTGGTATATTTTATGTAGAACATATGTTCTTGTTCAGGGGTGATGAAAGGTTGTTCGACTGGATGGATTTTGAGGGATTCCAAGCTCGTTATGCTTCGGAAGAGGCTTGTGCGAGAGCGCTTTTTGATGCTAAGTGGCCGGAGGGGTTTCGCTGTGCCCGTTGTAACGGCGTGCATGCTTACTATATTCAGACGCGTAAGTTGTATCAGTGTGTCGCTT
>Ga0180215_1000355_pt1 | contig 60804 bp, 64 predicted proteins | sample eDN3rd37CBELigBY_FD_128871 | JGI IMG/M metagenome (GOLD analysis project Ga0180215, IMG submission 128871) | Enriched backyard soil microbial communities from Emeryville, California, USA - eDNA 3rd pass 37_C BE-Lig BY (version 2) (version 2) | ecosystem: Environmental > Terrestrial > Soil >... | reverse complement strand
CGTATTTACTTCGAGGTCATATTCATCAAAGCAATATACTTTGCTATACTGTGAAGCTGCTAGTCCAATCTGTCTATCTCCTCTTGTTTGCTCTCTTCTTATGAGTTCTTCTTTCGAGCATATTACACCTATAAATAACGTAGGCTGATCGAAAAATTGATCAAGCCACTCATTAAGTTACTCTTTTCTATTGTTAATCGAATTGCCTCTTTATCTTTCTTAAAACCCCCATGATCTTCAAATTTCTTCTCTAACTCTAAAACGTAATCTGAATGATGTATAGCCTTTTTTAAAAGCTTCTTCACTCATATTGTCTAATCCAATTTATGAATACAGAATGATGAACATTGTATGATTTCGCAACCGTCTTAAGGCTCTCTACTCCATTTAGATAACGAGTGTGACTTTAATACAATAAAAAATCAATGAGGTGCCGAGTTGATTTTTAAGCCGACTAATGTATTACTGGAGTTGAATACGAGTGATTACTTCGAGCATCAGAAAGCCTATCCTTCCTACTCACTTCGAAATATCTTTTGAGTTTTTCTCGATAAAGCCTTTAATATCAATTTATGAAAACACTTTAGCGATTTAAACTGGCAACACTACATCTCTAACATATTCTCTAGGAAAGTTTGCACTTTTTACGATCTTTATAACATTCACCTTGAATTTGATATGTATAATCTCTTGTGATTCTTCACATTCAAGGATCAAAACGGCTTCAGCATTAGCATTGGAGTTTTCAACCTTACTGCTAAACATAAAATAATTCGCTCCACCCTTTTTAAACCATCCTGTAATTATAAAATTACCGAAATTTATCTGAACATGCATTGCGTTTTGCAATTCATCAATTAATACAGATGTTGATTCCTTATTACTGATATACTCCTTAAAATGCCATTTACCGCTTCCATTTGCAATATTCGTGAAATAATCTTTATTCAAATTCGCATATTCATGTAAACGCATGGATTTGATTACTTTATTAAATTCATTTTTGGAACGGTATCCTTTTACAATCGCAGGTATATATTCAAAATCATTTGGTATCTCTTTACTCTGTTTTCGAAAAAAGTCCGCTGACATCTTCAAAAAAGAATCGGAAATGCAGCCTATCCCAATAACACTTTCTTCTCTTTTAATGAGTAAATATTCACTAATTGGAGTGCTGACGATATAATCCTCACCAGATTTTGTACAAACGATGAGTTGAGTATTACGCCATGAACTATCCATGATAACGGTAATTTCGTCATTAGCATTATTGTTTTTAGCTTTGTTAAATAATAAATTTATCAACCAATCATTCATATAGATATACGCTTTTTCATCACCAAGGCTTAGAAGGCATAATGAAATTTCCATCAGTACCTCGTCTGATTCTTTATTGTTAACATCCTGAAGAGAAAGATATTTTTGAAAATACTCATTAGCATCTTTGTTCATGCCATAGTACCTTAAAATTTTCCCTTTTTCTAAATAAGCCTGATTTAAATTTGGGTTGATATCTATCGCTTGATCCAGATACGTAATCGCTTCATGATTAAGCAAAAGTGGGCTTATCTCAACTAGCACTTCAGCATTTAAAGGTTGTTTCGAAAGACATAAACGATAATAATTTATGCTCTCTATCTTATTTCCGGATAAATTATATAGTTGAGCAAGTCGTAAATTGACGTCAAAAGTGTCGTCATTCCAAAGGGCTTTCCTCATGCTGTCAATTGCTTTGGAATACTCTTTACGCTCCATAAAAATCAAACCTTTATAATAGTTCGAATAATATGGACACATTTTATGTTTAATAAACTGATTGCATTGATCCATCAAACGGTTATATTTCCCAGATTGATAGAGAAACCAAAGATAATAATATTTAAACGTATCATTATAATTAATTAATTCTTCAGCTTGTTGCTGAGCATCATCCCATCGTTCCATTTCTGTATACAGCTTAATAAGTGTAAGTTTCTCCGAAAAATGTTTATTCTCAACTATATCTTTTGTCAGTGCCAGTAAAATTGAAGTTTTCGAATGATCATAATGGATTCTAGCTTGGGGTGCTACATGATTATTTACTTTTCTTTTGGGATATCTAAGTGCCAGTTCTTCAATCTCTTTCTTTTTTAGAGAACCACGTCGAGTACGTAAATCTAATGACAGATATGAAATAAGCTTATCAAACAAATCGTTAATCTCAATTGCCCAATTTTTTGTTCTTGACCATTCATGCATATGAAATTTTACTACTTTTATAATATGAGCGGGAGGGAACTCTTCAAATACAGTTTCATGAAAGATGTCAGGATTCAGTCCATATTTTTTTTGTAGTAGTTGGTTGAACTCATTTCGAACATTGTTTATTTCCTCTTCGCTCCTTAAAGTTTTACATGCATTTTTCATCTGTTCTAAATCCCTGAGTAAACTTTGTACTTTGCCATCGTATTTAGATGCAATGACAACATGTTTTACCGATTTATTTTTCGTACTAATCAACTTTGATTCCAAAATTTCTCTTATTTGCGTTATACCCACTTGTGTATTTTTAACCTGTACATAAACCTCATCATTGTCCATTATCATTGTAAAATCGTCATGTGATTCAAAAGTAATTTCTTTGAAATCTGATATTTCAATATGTTCAAACAGATAGAGTAAGCTTACCAAATCTTGATAGGCAATGCCCTCAGCTAAATTCGAACCTCCACTTTTATGTCGGCTATAATAATTCATTTCCATTGTTACACTCCTTCTTTATGATTTAATGTCCATGCATCTCTAGTGCAGGCAATAGGCTATAACCGCTTCTCAAGCACGATCGCGTTAGTCGTCGTGACTTGTCACACTGTAAATGAAATCAATTGATGAAGAGGCTCTGTAGATCTTGGATACTCTGGTGAATGTTATTTCTCTAATCAATTATTCTATAATCATTTTTCTAGAAAAATCTTCTGAGTAAATTGCGTATAGGAAATATTAGAAAAAAGATAATAATGTAATAATACGATATCCACGCAAATTTTTCCAACAATATACTTTTTTGCAGGAGTTTTCTGTGAATAGCATACAGGATGATTTCACTCTGTTATGAGGGGCTGAAATGGCAAAGGACTATCTTCTTTAGATGGCTTATAAGGGGCTTCAATAGGAGTTTGGAAACAATTGATAATCAACAGGTGGTAGCTTCTCCTTAGTTGCAAAGAAACTGAATACATAAGGCTTATTCGATGGTCGATAGTTGAAAAGAAGATGATTTTGTATAAACTTTAGATATCCAAAAGATAATTTCTTATTCAAGGAGAGCGGCTAGACCAGCTAAAGTAGATCTTAACCCTTCTTCATGCTCCTCTTGCACGATTCCGTCGGGCACATTCTCACAAACGATTGTTAGGTTAATTCCTTTAGAGACAGGTTCAAGACTCCAAGTCATAATCATTGCACCAGCGTAAGAGGGATTTTCAGATATGAATTCGATCCTTTGAACGATTCGTTTAAATTGAACTAACTCCAAAAATTTCCCCTGAAATACGTCGGTGTCTACCGAGGTTTTTCCAGTTGAAGGACTGGAATCGACATAGGTGAGTGTCATTCGAATATCCCCCCCTTCCCGAGCATTAAATTCATCGATATGACCTATCATCCCTTCTGGTGGAAGCCATTTAACTAAAGCCTCCGGGTCTAGAAATGCACCATAGATGGCCTCTTGTGAAGCAAATATGATTCGTGAAGCGGTGTCTTTTCTATTAACATTGCCACTCATTCTATTTCCTCCTTGTTATCTTCTTAAGTGACTTTTCCTTCACCCCAAACGCCTAAAAATCTAAACCCTTAGTTTACGTTGCTGGTACTCATAAAGAGCCTGATAGTAAAGATGCTCATTAAAACTTGGCCACATTTCATCGGTAAACCATAATTCAGATTGGGCAGATTGCCACAATAAAAAACCGCTGAGTCTTTTCTCGCCGCTTGTTCTTATTATTAATTCCGGATAAGGACAACCAACTGTAAGTAGGAATTTTTCAAACTCTTCTATAGTGATATTATTTGTACCGTTTGCAACGATTGACCTTGTAGCCTGGATAATCTCCGCGCGTCCCCCGTAATTCATAGCAAAGTTCACAATCATGCCTGTATTCCATTCGGTGCTGTCTGCCGCACTTTGCATTAATTGCTGTGTTTCTTCTGAAAACCTTGAAATGTCCCCTACAAAATTTACTTTTATATTGTTTTCATTAAACTTATGAATATTAATCTCTGTCACAAATTGTTTAACAAGACTTATAATATACTCTACTTCTTCCGAAGGCCTCTTCCAATTTTCAGTCGAAAAAGCATAAAGCGTGAGATATTTAAGTTTTAGTTTATTACTGACATAGATAATATCTTCCATTGTCTTCATTCCCGCATAATGTCCTGCGGTACGAGGCAGTCCTCGTCTTGTAGCCCATCTACCATTTCCGTCCATCATAATGGCAACATGTTTTGGCAATTCTTCCCGGTTTATAAGCTTCCTAAGTCGTCTTTTTTTCAGCTCGTTAGTAAATGATAACAACCCATATCCCCTCCCACCTGAGATACAAAATCATTAAAAAACATAATAAATATCATGCATTATTTATCTTCTGTATGGTAACCAAAGTATGGATCATTCTCACCATTATACCCTAGGTAAAATTTCCATAAAGTGAAATATAATAATCTTATTTTTCTTATTTTTGGTGTGAAGTGTCATCAATTCTTAGCGAGTTCACCACCTCATATTTGGCGAAGGGACACCATGGGCAGCCCTTCAGCATTTTTATGTTGCTTTGCTCTACGGTATATAGGTGCATGTAAGTCTCCAATTGTAGCTATTCCTTGATGGCTCCAATTCAGATCTTATTATTAATTTGGATCTGTTAATGTTGATTGTTGATTATCCTCCAAACTAATCCACCATCGAAATGAATCTCTTTTTCAACGTTTAATTCAACGCTTCTGTTTGAACTTGGGAACCCTGGTTCTTCATTTACAATGTATAGAGTATTCTCATTTATCCATTCCATAGAAAAGTTACTTTTCGCTTCACTATGATAAACAGTCTTCATTTTGTTATCATCATGATAAGTTATTTCTACCCATAAATTAACTCCACCAGCGGCACCTCCGTAATTCTTATAGTAAGCATTAGCAGAATATTTGTCTGTTGGGGAGTTCACAGGTCCTTTATAAAATTTACCTTCAAGGTTATCGAATGTAAAAAAGTATGTATTGTATATCACTTGTGTAGAAATCATACCAATTCCTATCAGAGTTGCAATTAACATTTTTTTAGGAAATGGTTTCTTTTTGATAAAGAAAACAAGTAGTTTGAAACAAAAAATAAAAAATATCAGAATAGTAATGAGAGAAAGGATGAAGAAGCCTAATAAGTATAAATAATTAATAATAATTCCTCCTGTCGATGTGGCTTTCATATTCCTTACATTTTTAACTAACGAAAACAAGCTGGATAAGGTTTCAAATATTTGGCATCTACCGGGTTATAGCGGTTAAGTGATTTCACAACACCTTACTTCCAATCATCGGATTAAATAAAGAAAGCTGCCGATTCCTTGCCGGCAGCTTTCTTTATGATCTCAATTGTCCCGTTAGTTCAACGACTGATTCTTTTGCTTTTCCATTTTCTTTATTATCTCCAGAAACCCATCTCGCTGATCCAATTTTGCATTGCAGCTACAACTGATTCCAGCTGCTGCTGCTCCTCAATTCCAGGTTCGTTATCACCCTTCTGCATCCCATAGGACCCAAACTGTCCATGATTTCCTCCATCTATACTAACAAAGACAGTTTCTGCGGGTAAGTTCGTTTTGCTCTCTTCCCAAACCTCTTGATTCAGTACTCCGTCATCAGTACCTGTAATTTGGAGGATAGACAGTCCTGAATCTTTCAAAGAACCGCCCTCATCAGCGTAAGAAGCCATAAAATATACGCCTTTCAAAGCATCGATGTTTTCGGATGCAAATCGGGCTGCGAATGCTCCACCCAAGGAATGTCCCCCAATTACGAATGCTTCTTCTGGGTACTCATTAATAAATGATCGTGCTTTATTTTGACCGAAAATTGCCAGATTAAACGGCATTTCGGCAATGTATACGCGATGTCCTAACTCGGCTAAAGTTCTTGCAAACATTGAATAGCTTTCAGGTTCTACAAGTCCGCCAGGATAAAAAATAATATTAGGCTGGAGAATTTCACCTTCTGCAGGCTCAAATTTGAAACCATCCTTTACTTCAGTCACGGTTACTTTATTATCGCTTTGAAATGCAGCCTCTGCTTCAGCAGACGGGGCATACGTAGCGGACTTCAAATATACCAGCATGGCCACTACCAATAACACAAGGATAATACCTACCCATGCAACGATTTTGGGCCATTTTCTTTTTTTCACTGCTTCTTTCATTGCATTTGCCTCCTAATATGAATCTTGTTCTATTGTTGACTATGCTCTTGTAGACTTGGTTAGTCTCCATACAATGTAACTCATATAAGTAAGGAGTCCAAATAGAACAGCAATACTTGTCATATGTGCAAGTACGACAAACATATACACCTCTGGACGGCCCATCGTTATCATAAGAGCAGCTCCACTAAGTACCTGAAACACAATTAACAGCACGGAAATAAAGCCAAGTATCTTGAGCTCTCGGTTCTCTTTATAGCTTCTGTAGATCCATACAAAGAGAAGGACAATTAACGCTACAAGTAAAAATCCAGCAATGCGATGGATAAAGGCAATTTCTACGCCACCAGATAATTCAGGTATAATCTTGCCATTACACAATGGAAATCCAGCACATGCCCCAGCTGAATCTGTATGACTAACAAAAGCACCTGTGTATACAACAATGTAGGCGTATATCATGACAACCCAGACAAAATTACGAAACGCTTTACTCGTTTTAGGCATTTTTTCAAAAACAGCTAGTCCGCCAAGCTTCTCCTCTTGCCTTGCTCCCAAGCTTGTCATTAAGGAGCTAGCAAGTGATATAAAAGCAAAGCCTAGGTGCAGCGCCATTACAGGTGAAGATTGTGAAAAAACAACTGCCAATGCTCCCATCGCTCCTTGAATGCTTACAAAGATAAACGTTAGAAAGGCAAAGAATTGCAGGTCCTTTCGATTCTTGCTATACATTAAAAATAAAACTAATACAATAACTGCTAAAATACCAGCTGTCGTACTTACCAGTCTGTGCGTGTATTCAATGACAGATGCAAGTGTGTGAGCGGGAACGAATTTTCCATGACACAATGGCCATTCTGTTCCACATCCAAGTCCTGACTCTGTACGAGTAACGACACCCCCACCAAACGTTGCAAAAAACATAAAAACTGTTGTCAAATAGCTTAACCGTTTCAATAAAGCAATCCGGTTCAAATTCTTTTCACCTACCTGCTTCCATTGTTGTTTGTGTCGAGTCTTTTACTGATTTTATAAATTATATTTACCGGTAAGTAAAATTACAAGTGCATTTTGATAAATCTGAACAATTGTCATAGAATATTCATGGAGGCGATAACGATCAACAACCAAACTCAACGATCTCGTGGTAGACCTAAGCAGGCCAAGGATGATCTTTCCATACAAGAAATAATTATTTCAACGGCTTCAAAATTATTTTTAGAAATGGGATATGAGCCTTTGTCCCTTCATGAAATCGCAAAAGCATGCAACGTATCAAAACCGACCATTTATTATTATTTCACTAGCAAATCTGAGCTTTTTAAAGTTGCGATAACTACGATGTTGAAAAATGTACATCAGCTTACGATGCGTTTATTGAATGAAACTGAAAATATGGAAGCAGGCTTACTTCGATTAGCTGAAGCTCGTATTGCCAGTCCTCATATCGAAGTAGAGATGCTATTGAAAGAAGCTGAAAGCTCCTTGAGCGAAGAACAACTGCAAGAAATTAGAGACGCCGAACAACGCGTCTATCTTCTTCTTTCTGATTTCTTTCAAGCAGCTATGGATAAAGGCCTACTTCGCAAGGATGATCCACTATTCCTTGCCCACACCTTCTCCACAATGCTACTGATTAGTAATCGAGAAGATACCGTGCGTCTACATGATTCTCATTTGGAGCTTGCTAAGAAGGTTGTCGGATTATTTTTGAAGGGTACGCTTGCGTAATAGCATACTTCACACCCCATTTGTTAGACACTATCTAACAAGTGGGGTGCACGTAAAGCGACCTCGTAAAGTGATCTGTTTGCTTCCCATTTTGAAAAACGAATGATCCATTTCGCCACCAAGTTACTCCGCTGCTCCGGTTGCACCGATTCTAAGGTTGACCTCAACATGAAAATTAGCTCTAGCGAGCTCTTCACCCCAATTATTTTGAACAGCTTTGTATAACGGATAATGATAAGCCCTTGCATACAGACCGAAGCCTACCGGGTCGATTTTGTGCTGCTGAAATTTTTCGATAAGCTTTTCTATGCTTTTCTTCATTTTCTCGCTTAATTTATTTGCCATTTCTTCAGAATTCTCTAGCAGCCCATACTCAAGAAGCTTTTCCGTAATGCTGATAAACGAGTAAATTTTAATATGGTATTGGAACTTGCCGTCTTGATGCGAAGTTTTGATCTTCACGGAAACGTCATCTATGCTAAAACTTACTAAATCAGTTCTAAATGGAAAATCCCCACTCATCTCCGCACCTGAAAAAGTTAAGCTGACCCCTGGTTTAGCTTCTTTTCTTAAAATTTGCATAAGGGAGGTTTCTTGATAGCTTAGGGAGTCGCGGTACTGACCTTCATGAGATAGCAACGCGGTGCCCTTAAGCAATATCTTTCCATTCTCGATCATAATCTCCGAAATAGACGGTGTTAATGCACGGTCATGCAATTGTCTATGCAGATCTTGTTCCGATGTTTTTACCGTTGTCGACCTGCTGCTTCCTGAATCAATCAGCCCCCTTAAAAAAACGGGAATTGGTGGCTGCTCCTTTGACTGAAAATGAATGATATCGGCAACGGAACCGTCATAAGCGATGATGCGGTCTGTTACTGTATTGCGTGGGTCGCGAAACTTCACATCAAGTATTCTAAACCAATCCTTATATTGAAGCAGTTGCTTGCCTACAATGATAACTTGGTAATTTCGACCGGATACCGCCCCTGAGAATTGAGCATCCTGCTGATTTCTTGATTGGCGTAAGCCAGCTGCAATTCCTTCCCCTTCCCGGCTTTTCTTCTTAATATCTTTACTAAATACCGGCGCCGAAATATAATAACGAAGTTTTTCGTCTCTGACGTCCAGTCCAAGAGCTAATGGAACAGTTGCATCTTCAAGGTCTTTTTTATCGCTACTGCACCCTAACAGGGCAAGAAATAGCGCGAAGCTCATGACTGCAAAGAATGTTTGAAACCATTTCATCTCCGTTGTCCCCCCTTTACCATTTTGGTGATGGCCACAAACACAAGGAGGAATATAAAGATATGTACTGGGCAATAGCCAAAGCTTGATAACAAGTGTGGCGATCATGTACCCGTGATAGGCCAACAGCAGAAAATAAGCTATAAATATTACAGCTGCTATTTTCGATGCCCAGACGCCCATAAATCGTTGGATCAACTCAAGTATTGAACCCGTAGGACTATTTTTCATCACCTTAATGAGCGCTATGGAAGCTAATGTGGCCAGTCCCCAGCCTCCAAAAATCGCGATCCATCCATCCGTTCCCGCGTACTTAGCCAGTTCTCTTGGAAGTGCTAAAAATGCAACGCTGATTTGAAAAGTCGAAACCATCAGTGTGAATTGAAGCATGGATACCGGACGAGTCGTCTTCATCTGTTATTTTACTCCTTCCAGCCTCGGTTCCTTCCTTGCCGTCTTTCTTGGATTGCTCTTGTACTAATGGGACGGTTCTTCATCAGCCACAGCGGCACGCGAAGAATAGTATCCTTCCAGTCTGCAGTTCTAAAAGGAGCAAGCGGCGTACTGTAGGAGGTATTTAGTGAGTTCAATGTTATGATTCTCCCTATGATCAACATCATGCCAATGACCAGGCCGAAGAAGCCAAAGCAAGTCGCTAGAACCATGATCATGAACCGCATGAGACGGACCGCAGCCATCATATCCATATTAGGAATAATGAAGGAGGAGATGGCGGTGAAAGCAACTATGATTACCATGACATTGCTGATCAATCCTGCTTGCACCACAGCCTGTCCAATGACGATACCACCGACAATCCCTACAGTCTGTCCAACAGGAGCAGGAAGCCGAACCCCTGCTTCTCTCAGCATCTCAATCGTAAGTTCCATCATGATCGCTTCTACGAATGGGGGAAATGGAACATGTCCCCGTGACTCGCCAATCGTCAGCAGCAATTTCATGGGTATGATTTCAAAATGAAAGGAGCTGACCGAAATATAAAATCCAGGCAAAAATGTAGCGATAAAAAACGCAAATATTCGCAGAATGCGAAGAAAAGACGCTATGGACCAGCGGGAGCTGTAGTCATCCACAGTTTGAAAAAAGGACATAAAGGTTACAGGCGCTACCAAAACACTGGGCGAACCGTCAACTACAACGACGCAGCGGCCTTGTAAAATTTGTGAAGCAGCTGTATCCGGTCTTTCGGTCGTAAGAATCTGAGGAAGTAGTGCAAGGGGCTGATCTTCAATGAATTCTACCAACTCACCTGTGTTAATAATGGCATCTACATCAATGGCTTGTATTCTTTCCTCGAACAACCCAACAGTCTCTGGATTGGCAACATCCTCCAAATACAGCAAGGAGACCGACGTTTTTCCTCTTCTCCCAACGATATAGCGTCGTATCTTCAACTCTTTATCCGGGATGTAACGACGGATCATGGCAATATTTTGAGAGCCAATTTCAATGAAACCTTGATGCGCACCCTTAAGAGAAGGTTCCTGTTGCGGATCTTCAATAGAGCGCTTTGGCAGTCCTTTCGTGTCTATTATATAAGCAGTGCTGCGTCCTTCGATGAATAGCACGCTATTGCCGAGCATAATGTTCAGCTTGAGAGCATCCCACCTGGACTCCGATTTTACATACCCTACATTGATAACGAAGTCTTCGGCAGGGTTCCCCGACTCAAGCTGAAGCGGAGCGAGAACATCATGATTGAGACAGTTCTTATCGGTTAATTCGTCCAAGTATACAAGTGCTGCTTCTTCGCCGGTTTGTTTAATTTTCAGCTTTCTGATGATCAAGTCGGGAGTATCAGCTAAAACTTCCTCAATTCTGCCCATGGATTCTTTTAGACATGGGGTTATCAGTCCCTCTTCTTCGAAATTGGCAGATCGCTCCTTCACTTTCCCTTGTCCCCTTCGTAGAACTTTTTTCCTTAATATGAACGGTTTTGGATGTTGCTATACATTTCCAAAGGGAATGCTTGTCATTCGATTCGACTTGCCATTTGGACAGCAAATGTTGTATCTTTCGAATATTAAAGAACAGAAAGCTGTCAAACAAAAAAGCATTATCATGAGCATGTCCCGTAAAGGTACACCCGCTGATAATGCCCATTCGAATCGTTTAACGCCTCCAGAAAATGTGTAACATTCTATCTCGACCATTTGGCTCCTCGGCTTAATTGAACTATCGTTCCCTGCTCCGCTAAAGCCTTGCGAATGTGATGTAATCGACTTGGACGGGCTCTGAGTTTTCGGTCCGAAGTGCCCGGTTGATCTGTCCCCGGTGATATTGCCCATGTAAAAGGACATGCGACAGAATGTCCCGGACGGATGTTCGGAAAGGAACCCCGTTCTGGTTCGTATAGTCAACCATCTCCTCCAACTCGGATTCCTCGAGCCCTTCCATATAGACGCGATACTGCTCGGCGTTTTCTTTGAACATCGCCCGGATCTTCATCAGGTCTTCCGCTTCCTCCCACAGCGAATATTGCACGCTGTTCTTGCCCTGCAATCGGGACAGCCAGACTCGTTCCGCGATCGCGACGTGTCGAGCCAGCTTCAGAACGTCCCTGTTCTTCGTCTCACTCTCCTCGAGCGCGTCCAAGATGCGTCCGTCTGCCCAGTACAGGTGGTCCATCATGCGCCTGATCGTCTTCATTTCGGTATCCCCCTCTTCGTCTCATCGATTACTTGAACCTCTGCACCCCTATCCTGCCCCGTTAGCTTAACCATCCATAGCTGAGCATCGCTCCTCGACCTTTTCTTATGAAAAATCCTTTTTATATTGGACGGCTAGATAAATCCCGCCAGCTAAAAATGCCAGCGTATATTTGAACAAGAAAAAGATGGTCCACATATCGTCCTTCGGAAAAATCATGTCACATAGAATAATTGCCAACAGCATATAGGCACTGCTTTTCAAAAAGATTTTACTTGTCCGTTCGTCGTCTTGCCCAATCTTCTTATAAAATACATAGGCAAAAATCGCACTACCCATGACCAGTAAAAAACCAACTCCAATGAGAAAATTCCAATTTCCCGTAGATTGTTCAGCCCAGGACTTTAAAGGGGAAAATATTGCGTTATGGATATCTGAGATATACTTAGTTATCATTTTGATCATTTCCTTTCACATATGTAAAAATATCGTTTACATCAACATTAAAAAAATTGGCAATTCGAAAAGCTAACAGCAGAGTCGGAGCATAATTTCCTTTTTCCATTACGAAGATGGTTTGTTTGGAAACCCCGACTTTCTCTGCTAATTCTTGCTGAGACATTCTGGCAAGTACACGATATTCATAAACCTTATTTGATATCGAATCACCAAAATCTTTCTTCATGACCATCACCTCTTGAATCAAATTATAAACTCAATTTTTACAAAAGTAAAGTAAACTTATATAAAAACATCATATACTTTTATGTTTGCTTAGATTACTTTGATTTAACAAGGGTCAGAATGCAGAAAGAACCTGACGAAATTCATGATTCCGTCAGGTTCACATATCGATCTGGTGTAATTTATGGTTTTTGGTGGAGCAGTCACCTTTCTTAAAGTCTAACTGTCATCCTTCCCTATACAATTACGAGATTACCTTACGGTGGTCCGTGACTTGCCCACTCCGGCCGATCGGGAAAAAAAACTCATCTCAACAGGTGAGACGGCCTGAATTTCATCCGAGCAGTGCCGTCGGAATCTTTCTCCCTCCAACTTCCTATCGATAAAATCGACGATCTGCTGCAGAGAGGCAATTTGTTGGACAATATGTTTCCGGTGGCTCTTTAAGAGTTCCATCAGTTCAAGATATTCCCCAGGATCGGTATCGGCGGACACCGACAAAAATGGCCGCATTTCATCTAGCGGCATTCCCGTTTTTTTCAGGCATGCTATCATCCGGATCTTATTGACGTCCTCCTGTCGATAGATGCGGTGCCCATTGTCCTTCCGTTCTGCACGAGGCAGCAGCGCGATCTTTTCATAATAACGGATCGTATCCTCAGTAATTCCGGTTTGCTCGGCGGTTTGCTTTATCGTAAAGGATTGCTCTTCCTTCATCCTATTCACTCCCAGAAATTGTTTATTTGCATTATACATCTTGGAGCTGGCTTCAAGTCAAGTCTCTTATCTCCAGGAAAAAACTTTGCTTTCTCACCTTGACTCGGAGTCGACTTCAAGTTGTAGAATGTCTGCTATCAGGGCAATATCCCGATATCAGGAGGAGATAAACCATGAATAAGAACCCACGTGAACATATCGCATTAATTACAGGGGCAAGCGCCGGCATCGGGTTGGAATTAACCCGTAAATTGTTATCGGAGGGCTGGCAGGTAGTTGCTTTGAACCGTTCCGACTTTCAGTCGGACGATATGAGCATCCAAAATGCAGTGAAGAGTGGATCGCTACGAATATATAAAACAGATGATCTTGCCGATTATGCCAGCTTAAGACGTACTTTGGAAGAGATCAAAGGCAAGGAACAGCGGATCGATATCTTGTTCAACAATGCCGGTGGGTCTTTTCCCGAGCTGAGCTATTCGAAACAAGGACGCGAGAAGCATTATGAGCTGTTAACGGTAGTTCCGTATATCATTCTGAAGGAATTGAAGGATCTTATAACAAGTGGACACTTAAAAACGGTGATCAATACTTCATCATCAGCGCTAAAAACCACGAAAGAGTTTACGATTGATATTCTAGAACGCCCCAAAGCATTCCGCAAGCTGCTTGGTCCTTACGCTACCTCAAAGCTAGCTCTTTCACTATGGACTGAGGCCATCGCGCCACAGCTTGCCAAGGACGACATCAAAATCCGTAGTGTTGACCCGGGCGGCAACAATACGTTAAGAAAAGGAAAAAAATCCGGACTGCCTATAGTGGTTACAATATTAATGAAATTGTTTTTTTCTCCGCCTACTCACGGAGCCAACAAGCTGTATGAAGGTGCTCTCGGGGAACACCGTAATAAGACTGGTGTGTTTTTGCAGAAAGGTCAGGTTGCGGAACTAAAATTTAAAGATCAAGCACAGAATGTTTTGGAAAGGATTAACGAGATTTATGAACATGAGTTTGTGCAACGTAATTTTTAACCTTATGGCTATATTAGAATAAAGTCCTTGGCCGGATTGTTCAAAGACAGTAATGAAAACCCAAAATCAAATGTTTGGGGTTTTTGTGTCTGCGTTTTTGTTATCATATCACGTTTCGGTAAAGTATATGAGAGTTATCTATTAGCGTGTACTGTTCTTCTGGCAAGTTATCTTTTAATGACCGGTCTATTAAGATGGCCTGAAACTTTTGTAGGTTTTCCTTGCTCTTCGTAATCGAGTTGTATGAACAGTTAAGTTGAGAGTTACTTGATAAATCATTATACTGTGGGGATCGTCCTCATCATATGGATAGCCCTTGTAAAATTGTTGGAGGTACTCCGTAGGGGTGTGAACTTCTATTTTAACGTCAGCATTCTTCAACTTCGTGACGACTCGTTCAATCTTGATTGGTTCTTTCATTATAAAGCTAAGTTCTAGAAAAGGTCCTCCTTGTAACCAACTCATAATTAATCACCTCATAAATGATAGTACCATATTACGCCCCTGAATCATCTAATAATTCTAAATCGCTTACATTTTGTTGTATACTATTGGTAATAGCTTATTTGGAGGTATTGATTATGAAAAAACACTCTTTACTTGGGAAATTCTTTTTTTGGATCGGGTTCTTTATGTTTGTTTTCGGAATTATGACAAGATTTGGTTCTCTTGATTACAATTTTTTTGTACCAAATAAATCAACAGCCCTTATACCTATCTTTACCGGAATAGCACTCTTATTAATTTCAAACATTTTTAAGGCAACTAACCCAAAATCAACAAAGATTGGCTAATTTCTGATTTCTTCGCTATCGTTCTCCGTTAACGTATTGCTTCCAGCCTTTTTACTCGTTCAAATGCTTTATCTAAAAACTCTCTAGCCGATAAGTTTTCATAATCCCAATTCATGGCCTCTATTGCAGTCGCGCCTGAATAATTCGTTTTCGCTATTTTTTTCATGGTTGTAGACCAATCAATTGTACCGTCAAAGGGTAACCCGTGTTGAGCATAACTTCCGTTATTGTCATGTAAATGTAGCGCCATCAGCCGTGAGCCGTACATGGATAATAAATCATCGCTTGGATAGTGGCGATAATGATGGCCGCTATCGTAACAGAATCCGATACGCAAGGAATCGACTTGTTCCAGCACATATGACAAATTAGTAAAGTTCCATAAATTCTCCATCGCAACATTGATACCAAGCTGTTCAGCTTTCTCTGCGATTCTCTTGACTCTATCCAGTCCTAATGGGTTACATGGATGGTTTTCGTTGGGCAGATGCACCACCATTGTCGGAATCTCATAATCGGCGCAATCCGCAACACATTGCAAATAGCAATCGGTTAAGGCTTCACCGTCCAGACTGTCAAGCCAGAGGTTGTTTTCGTTTTGGATTGGCGTGTGGATATTTTCTATATATAGACCTGCGTCCCACGCAAATTGCGGTCCGTTGCGGTAATCGTCACCCCGGCCAAAGCCATCACTCCACCACATTAAAACGCCGTCAAATCCGGCTTCTTTTATTAACTGATAACGTTCTTTAATCGGCATTTCATAGCCAAACCAATCATAAATGGTAAATTTGGTGCGATTACCCGGTAAATTCATAGTAAATAATCCTCCTCGTTTCCCAACAATTAGTTATTGTGAACCTATGTTATTATACTATTAATTAATTGACAAACCTTGAAAACACTCGTTCACATTCTAAATGGAAACGTATATTCGCCTTGTGATGCCTGATTAAGGGGTTTTCAGAAAATGAGATCTTTGATTATCTTTATATATCTCATTTTTTTGAAGGAAATAAAGTTGTAGACTGGCGTGCGCTCGACCGGGCTTATAGGATCTTCAGCGCATTGCTTATTTTGTCGGGAATGTTCTTGTCATTTTTATTTTGACAAATACTTAATGACATAAAACAAAAAACCGCAATTTATGCGGCTTTCAATGTTACTATGTTCTTATCACCCGACAGACGACCCTGTAGGGCACCTAAAGATACTATTGAACCTGATTAGCTAAATCAATTAGGTCGGACTCATCTAATTTATATTTGTCTAACTGATTAAGGTTCCCGTTGATATAATAAACAAATCGAGCCAAAAATCCATTTTCACTTATGTGAGAAAGATAAATGAAATACTCCTCATTGTTCACCCCTGTTCATTAAGAAGCGTCCGTTCTTACGATAAACGAATACTCTATCGATTCATTTTCCCAATGACAAATTAATGTAAATCCTCGAATGGTTCTACCGGGTGCATAATCTCGACTATCAGAACTAAGAAGTGAAGCCGCATTCGGAGCTAATAAGAATGTTCCTTTTCTATCCTCGAAATGAAAAGCGACTTCTCGTGTTGCTAGCTGGCTATATTTCCTGGTTCCGTTTTCATTCAAAATATCATCAAATAAAGTGTATGACACAGGTGGATCGTGCTGCAATATTAGTTTAATTTCTTCTCCAAATTGGATGTAAGGAATTTCATTTTGATTAGTCATAATTTTCTTGAAATCCTCGGAACTATCATGAAGATTATCACTGGTATCTGCAAGTTTTGAAAAATAAGGTATATCAGATCGCCCGACTGAATTGTGACACGAGGTATTTCTATATGGACCTCTTGATTCTTGTGCGGTACTGTTGGATTATCACAAGCCATTACGGTGAATAATAGAATTAAATGAATTGAGTTAGTTTCGTCAAGCATAGGTACAACAATGGGACTAGTGTGCTCAACTGATAATAAAATCAACTCTCCTTGTTATAAAACGCCGTGTCTTTCTCTTTAGTTGCAAATATCTATAAATAATTCGATTATACATTATCATGATCCAAGTTCAAATAATCTGATGATTTCAGTTTATTTTTCAGGTTGAGAAAATTGATAAGTTGTTCGGTTGTTGTGATATGTTCATTTAGAATACGGATAGGTTTTATAAGTCGATACATTAACCCTGGATAAGTCGCAGTGTCTGATATTTCAAAACCCAAATCAACCCCGCTTTGTGCACGAAGACGGCAAGATTCCCAGCCATAGGAAGAACATATTTGATTGATCATTTTATCAATTATTGAGACATCCGTCTTTGAAACTCCATGCTCAATCACACAGATATAATGATCTTCTTCACGAACATACAGCCATAGATATGCTAATACGTTTCCAGCCTTATTGGTAGCAACCCAACATGGTTTATTCTCAATTTGAACCCACTGTTCCCAGTATTCATCGCTTCGAACAATAGGCCCGTTGAATCTCTGTATCTGTTGCGCATAAATTAATTTTATCGAACTGATGTCTTTAGAATTTATAGGACGAACGGTCAATTCTTCTAAGTTAGAATTGTCGACTTTAAAATCAGTCACTTTCCAGTTCCAATCAATATTTTTCCATCCTAATCTTTCATAGAAACTCCATATCCCAGAAGTGAGCATGGAAATTTGAATTCCACTTTCATGCATGGAGTCTACCGCCAGATTTAGCAGATTAGAGGCCAATCCCCTGCCTCTGTATTCTGGTTTGGTGCAAACTGCTCCAATAGCTCCCATCTTTATTTGAACACCACCAAGCATCATGGTACGGAAAAAGGTACCGACAGTGCTGACGATGCTGCCCTTATCAACTGCAACAAGTATGTTGCTGTACTCTTTCCAAGGATCATTATTATACATACGCAAGCAGGAGTCACCCTGATCTTGTCCGGTCTCTTTATTAAACACCTCTCGGTTAAACTCTGACCAAAGTTGTAATTCATCTACACTTAATGTTCGAAATTCCATGTTACCCACCTCTTTTCACAACTAATCTGGACTGATAATTTAATTCTAAATAGTACAATAACAATTGAATATATAAAGAATATTTAATAACCAATTACTACATAAAAAAGCTCGTCTGTTTTGACAGACGAGCCCTTTTGTTAAGATTTTTTAGAGTATACAATTTTTTTTATGCTATCGGACGACAAGGAGTATAGTGTCGATAATTGATCTATTGTTGTTCCATGAATGAATTTTGTTTTAATTTCATCATTACGATGGTTTAGGTGGTTTCTATATCCGGAGTTCTCTCCCCATTTTTTTCGAGAGCCCTTTAGATTAGGGATATACATTAGTTCTCCTTGTACATACTTTTGTATTTCTTTAAGTAACTCATCAGGGAGAAGATCATTTGCTTTAACATATTTCATTGAGCCCCACTCCTTAAAAAATTTTTTTAAGGCAGCACTACCTATACAAGTAACAATGAAACTGTATAGGTACTACCGAAGGAGCTCTTAATAATTAACATAACAAGTACATGTTGCATCCCTCTTTTCATAATCAAGTTGTAAGTCAAGATTAAGAATAACGTACATAATGTTTAATATCAATCGCTCTTCCTACGAATCGTGTCAGGGAAATACCTTCACCAAAGAATTGGATCCGGGCTCAATGGCCATCTAACTCAAAAATATCAATGCTTCAGCTACTTCCTCGCCGTTTAAAATAAGCACGATCCGGTGTTCACCCGGATAATGTTTGCGGGTCGATAGGTCGGCAAAATGATGTGTGCGTTTTCCGGATAATATGCTGCCTCCGGGCACCGTTTTGTCTGTCAATAGAAACTGCTTGCGAGATATTTTTCCTTTAGCCTTAACGAAATCGATACCGTATTCGATCCGAATGCGGGCGGAGTTTTCTTTACGTATTTGCAACTCGTAAATCAAATCACAGCTGTCGCCTATTTTGAGCTCAGTCGGATTTACCTCGATTGACCCCATCACTGCCAATGATATCCCTATGTCCGCTGCGGCGTAACCGAATATGGCAAGTGCTTGCGGATTAGATTTCCGAATCAACGTCCTGCACGCGTGGCGGATGATCCAATTGGTGTCTGGATTGTTACCTATCCATCTCTTGGCCAAACTGAGTACGAGTTGGGGATGATCTTTGGAGATGTCGTTTAAATTATTCGCTACGCTTTTGCGGACGTAAAGCGATGAATCGGCTTTCAGCAGCTCCAAAACCTGCAACACGAAGTTAGGATCACGCTTGAACGCCGGAAGCGATTGACCCCATGGTAACCGCGGTCTGCACCCTTCGCTTGCCAATCTCCTCACATGTTCATTCGAATTAACTGCCCATTTGAGCATTTGCTTCATCGCCCGTTCCTGATCGCGTACAATGAAGGCGCGGATCGCGAATTCGGCTGACGAACGTTTCGTAAATCGCTCCAGCGCATGCATGGATAGTTCCCAATCATTTTCATTCTGACCGAATACTTCAACGAAATCCGGAAAGAACAAATAAGGAAATCCAACACATTCTTCGTCAATTTGACAAAGAATATTTAATGCGGATGCATAATTCTCCGGCAAATGAGATCCCAACACGATTGCAATTCGACGAATGCGTCCTTTCAGTTCCAACTCATCCCATAAATCTTTCAGTACGTCAGCTATGAAGTTCTCTGTTTGGAATTGGTTAAATACGCTCTGAACCTTCATTCCGAACTCCCGCATAAATTCTTCGTTATACATATTTTTCAAGGGCTCGGCCATTGTAATCATTGCCTCCTAATCGCAATCTGATGTTTCAATGAACTATTATGAGTTTCTATTGGAAGTCGCTCAAACGCTGTACTGACTGACTTGGTAAACCATTGCTGACGTGCTTCAAATCCGTCATTCAAATACCATCAGCCTCTGCATCTTTAAATTGAGCAAAAACCTGTTCACCCATTTTTTTGAACTGCTCGTTTGTCAGCCCTCGGCAAATCGCCTCTGCGATCAAGGGACGCATTTGCTTCTGCAGCCGCAGCAAATACTGCTCATCCGCTGCGGGGAATGCATCAAGATGAATGACCACTCCTTGCTTGCGGTTAATTTGCACAAAACCGTTCTGCTTCAAAAGATTGTACGCTTTATTGACCGTGTGCAAGTTTATGCCGAGATCAGCAGCCATACTGCGCACAGAAGGCAACGGCTCTCCAGGCAGCAGCTGCTTCCGTGCAATGCCTTCAATTATTTGATGTGCCAGCTGCGTATATATTGGGGTTTCCGATTGCAAATCAACATGGAGCAACAATTTCTTTTCACCACCTGCTCTGCCTGCTAGTCAAAACCAGCTATTGTACGAAGCCTGTTTCCTTCATAAAGCTGACTATTCCATCCAGTAAGCCTTTAGCCAAAGGAAGATCAGGATTCGTATACGTTGCCATATTTTCATCCTCATTATCTGATGATTCTTTTAATACATGATTCATGCCCTCAATGATAAGCAGCTTTGACTCAACCTTCGCCTCATGCATGAGTTCAGCATCCTTCACTGGCACCTGCAGATCAGTCGTTCCATTAATAATGAGCACTGGGATATTTAGCTCACGCAGCAATTGTGCGGGATCATACTGCAGCCACGAAATCATATAAGGCTGTACGGATTTGCGGAACAAGCTTTGCAGCTCAGCACTGAAAGTGTCGACCAGCTTGCCTTGCTTCAGCTGTTCCAAAATATCTTTCGACTCCTTCAGCAAATTAGCCGGAAGTTGTGCTTCAAGCTGCTCAAGCAACACCTGATCGATTGGTCTGCCAGTACCTGCAATAGATACATACGCATCTGCGCCAGCCTGCTGTGCCGCTGCCATGCCTACTAAAGAGCCTTCGCTATGCCCAATTACGCCAACCTTGGAAAAGCGATTATCCTGCTTTGCAAACTCAATCCAGGCAGCAGCATCATTTATAAAATCTTTTAAGCTAGTATCCTCTTCTTTTCCGCCTAACCCTGCATTATTGCCAATCCCGCGCTTATCATAGCGAATGCTTGCTACACCTTCCAATGCAAGCTGTTCAGCGATCATTTTCAAGCTATTATTGTTGCCCGGCATTAATAACGAATTTCCATCACGATCTGTAGGACCTGAACCGGCAATAATAATCATAAGCGGAAATGGGCCATCCCCTTCGGGCAATTCTAATTGCCCCAGCATCGTTCCGTTAGCAAGCTCAATTTTCACCATATCCCCCTTATCTGTTGCCTCATCTTCATTTTTTCTGCTCAGATCAAAAGGAAACGTTTGTCCGTTCTGCTTGAACGTGCCTGCAATTTTCTCTAGTTCGACTTTTCCTTCGAATGTAATCTTTTGTCCTCCAATGCTCATATCAAAAAATAGATCGGAATCGCTCAGCTTCACGCTTGATAGCGGGTAATCATTAACACCTTGAATAGGTATGCTGATCGTTCCCTTGCTTTCCTCGAATTTCACGATAATAAGCAACGGCTGATTCGGAATCTGAATAGATCCTTCCCATATACCGGCTATGCTTTCCAGTGATTCTGATTCTGAGTTCTGCGAGCCAGGTTCTACCGCATTAGACTTTCCGCAACCAGCCAGTATTAACATTGCTGATAACAATACGCAAATATAAACGCTGATTTTTCTCATTCCAATCCCCTCCATGTTCTCTCTCTGTGCTAATGCTGTCTTTATTCACCAACATCAACACTATTTGTTATATATCAACTATAACAAACGTAACGTACATCCTCAATAACATCTATTTTTATTTAAGTATTTCTTCTTAAGTGACTTTTAACATTGAAAAAAGGTGAGACGAATAACAAAACACCTCCCGGCAGTTTTGGGCCGAAAGAACAAATGAATAATTTGTTTGAACTACCTAGGATATTAGGGTACTATAAATCCAGTATCCGTATCGGATTAGATGGTCGTGTTCCATTCTATTTTAGAATTTCAAGAAGATAGGAGAAAAGAAACCATGGCAAAAGAAAAAAGCTACCAGTCTCTGCATGAGAATCGTATCTTTATTGGAGGGGCAGCGGATGTAGAATCAATGGTGAATGAAGAAAAATGTGACGTCATCATCGATCTTCGTGCTGAAGCAACGGAGTGCGCATATCCGGAGGCTAATGTAAGTTGGATTAAAGTTCGGCTACAGGATAACTCTCAAGAGCCGGGACAGGAACAGGTCATCCAACAAGCTATAGAAGAAGTTGTAAATGCGTATCAAAACGGTCATAAAGTTGGACTTCATTGCGCCGCGGGGAAAGGACGCACAGGTACGATCGCTACCGGTGTACTACTTAAGCTAGGGTTATTCAGCTCTGTTGACAAAGCCGAGCAAGAAGCTAAAAGCATTCGCGAGATCATTCAATTAAATTCGGCTCAAAAGGAAGCGTTAAATCAATTGTTTTCATCTACTAAACCGTCTGCCAAGGAGGAATAACAACGCGTGTGGCTTGTCCCGCGCGGTTGCCTCTTGCATTCCTCAGCTTCCGCCTGAACAATTAGAAGAAGGCTTGCAGAGCCTTCATGCCAGCCTCCTTCGAATGCCTCCATCAACCCTACAGGAAATAGTTAATTGTAAGCCCTTATTGAACCGATTCGTGCGTCAATGTTGGAAGTCCCTTTATTTATCTTCTCAAAGAATTGTACCGCCGCATCGGCAATTTCGATATCTTGTGTACTATTCCCCCCGCTTACCCCAATACCGCCTACAATGCGTCCCTCGCTAATGAGAGGGATTCCCCCTCCCAGAATGACAACTCTACCGAAGTTGGTTGTATTCACACCAAATGTCGGACCGCCCGGAAGCGCTGATTGTGCCAAATTTGCTGTTGGCATTTGCATGCTGACACTCGTCCAAGCTTTATTCTTAGAAATTTCAATTCCTGCAATGCGAGCATTATCCATTCGGACAAATGCAATCAGATTCGCTCCATCGTCAACAATTGCAATATTGCTAAAAAGACCCATCTGGCGTGACTTTTGTTCGGCAATGGCAATTAATTGCTTGGCTGTTTCCAGAGTAAGCTTCTTCACCAATTTCTCGCTCCCTTCCTAATTGCTACAGGATATGACTAAAGCACAGATCACGTGAGAATTTTAATTGGTTTAATAGCAGCCTCCTTAGTCGATTGCGCTGCCAAGCGCACAAAGGATCAAGCCCTTGTCGCAAGTTAAATGACAAGATCTTGATCCTATAGATTTCAAAATATGATAATGTGTTAAGGGTCAACTATAATGCGGTCTCCCGGCAGGATCGCCCATCTTTCCATACGACTTGCCCCCCGTAATTTTTCCCCCAGTCGTACATCATCTTCAAGACAGGCACGAGACTTTCACCGTGCTTCGTCAAAGAATATTCGACCCGGGGCGGAACTTCAGGATAAACTTTACGGAAGACCAACTGATCCTCTTCCAATTCGCGCAGTTGATTGGTCAACATTTTTTGCGTAATATGCGGAATCAATTTTTTCAGCTCGCTAAACCGTTTAGTTCCTTCCAACCCGAGATGCCACAAGATGATTAATTTCCACTTGCCTCCGATCACGGCCAGCGTCAATTCCTTCTCGCAGTTTATTTTCATCAGATCGATTCGATCTTTTACCTCGTTCGCCATCGTCGTCCCCCCTCCCGATAGTATACCACAAATAAGTACAATATCCCGAATCACCTTGTCCTTCCTGTGGCTACATGTATGAATGAAAGTCCTCGCCGGGAGCAGCGAGGACTTCCAGGAGACTTGCCAATTATCGGTTTACTCTAGGTTGGCGTGTCTGCCATACATCCGGCCGGAGTCCAGTTGCCTTTTATCCATCATCCTGAGAATGACAGCGTCGTAAAATACCAATAAAGTCTGTTCAAACAAAGAAGCCATTGGTTGCATGGTTGAATGTCCGCCTCTTGTTTGATCCTTAGGCGATCCCGGCAGTTTGACCAGAGCATCCGCTAAACTTCCGATCGTCGACTCCGGAGCGATCGTGACCGCTATAATGGACGCCCCCAAACTTTTCGCTTTTTGGGCCATAGGGATCAAGCTTCTTGTTTCACCCGATCCCGTCCCGATGATTAGAACATCGTCCTTGTCGATACCAGGAGTTACCGTTTCCCCGACCACATGGGCGTTTATTCCGGTATGCATCAGCCGCATAGCAAAAGCCCGCCCCATTAAACCCGATCTTCCTGCGCCAGCGACAAACACCTTGTTGGCTTGTAAAATAATATCGGCAAATGTTTCTGCATCTGCATCTGCGATCTGTTCCACCGAGAGATGAAGCTCCTTGACGATCTCGGAGGCATATTTTATCGTTTCCATAAGGTTATACCTGATTAACCAATCTTTTCATTTCCGCCGCAGTTGCCTTCTTGTCTTCTTGACCGGTAATCCCGCCGCCGACAATAACGAGGTCTGGATTGGCTTTGATGACTTCCGGCAGCGTATTCAGTTTGATGCCGCCCGCAATCGCCGTTTTTGCATTTTTGACAACACGTTTGATCGCTCTAAGCTCCTCGAAAGAGTTTTTTCCTTCCGCCTGATGGTCGTAACCGGAGTGGACGCAGATGTAATCAACACCAAGCGCGTCGATTTCTTTCGCCCTGCCTTCAATGTCCTTTACATTGATCATATCGACCATAATTTTTTTGTTATGCTTACTTGCTTCCTCAACGGCGCCCCGAATTGTCGAATCGTCCGATACTCCCAGAACAGTAATAATATCCGCTCCCGCTTCGGATGCTTTCATGACCTCATATCCGCCCGCGTCCATAATTTTCAAGTCCGCTAAAACACGCAAAGACGGAAACGCCTCTTTGATTTCCTTTACCGCTCTCAACCCTTCGTTAATGACGACCGGCGTGCCGATTTCAACGATATCTATATGCTCGGCCACTTCCTCAACCAGTTGTTTTGCTCCAGCAATATCTACAAGATCCAGTGCTAATTGAAGTTCCATATGATGATCTCTCCCTTAAAATGATTGTTATTGTTCAACTCATCACATTGTAGAACCTTCATTTCATTTTAGGAAGTAGGCACTTTTTCGTGAGGTAGTTACGTGGAGGATACTATGCGGATTGATTTATATAAAATTGAAAAAGCGACAGCCATGGACCAGATAATAAAGTCCTAGACTGTCGCTGTTTTATTGAACTAACGTCTCCCGTTAGCGTAATCCTATTTTGACAATGGGAAGTGATTCTCAATCTGTTCAATATCATCTCTTTCTAATTCCCATCCTAAGGCATTTAGATTATTAACGATATGTTCCTTGTTCGCAGCTTTAGGGATCGTAATTAATCCTTGCTGTCTTAAAACCCAGTTTAATGCCACTTGATATGCTGTTTTACCGTACTTGGACCCTATCGTATTTAGTACATTTCTTTCTACTGAGCCCTCTTCAGGAAAACCTTTCATACCATGTAGATGAGGAGCAAATCCAAATGGCGAGTATCCCATAATTGTGATCCCGTTTTCTATAGCAAAGGGTAAAATCTGACTCTCTATACTTCTGTCGTTTAAATGGTAAGGTACTTGATTACATAACAAAGGCACTGTTCCTAAATGGAATTGCGCTTCTTGCATTAATTGAACGCTAAAATTACTCACTCCAATATACTTGACTAATCCCTTATTGACTAATTCAGCCATAGCCCCCATCGTTTCTGACACATCATGTTGTTGACTAGGCCAATGCTGTAAATACAAGTCAATGTGGCTTGTGTTTAAGCGTTCTAAACTTCCCTCCGCCGCTCTAAGTACACCTTCGTAAGAACAATTTTTTGCAGAGACTTTAGTCACAAGAAAAACATCATTTCTAATATCATGGATGGCTTGACCAACAATTCTCTCTGCTCCACCTTTCCCATATTCTTCGGCGGTGTCAATCAGAGTAAGTCCATTTCTAATGCCAAAACGCAACGCCTCTATTTCCTCTTTTTCTTTCTGCTTATCTTCACCATATTTCCAAGTCCCTTGGCCTATAACAGGAATGCTAACTTCCGTGTTGCCTAGCTTACGATATAGCATCTATTAAACCTCCTGAGCATAGTGAAAACTTATTCATATATTACCATTTTTTGTTGGACTATTTCATAATCAAATGTTCAGTGCCCATATCCATGTGATAAGTTATCAAAATACACGATTATTTTTGCTGCCACAAGAAGGATTGAGATTGCAATGAGGAAGTATCCTGTCCATCGTAATGCCCTTCTGTTAGCATTGTGTTTATGCTGCCTTAAAAAGAGGAATCCAGTCACTAAAGATATTGCAACTATTAACCACACATAGTCAACCAATATATCACTCCTCGTTCAGCTCTAACCAAGCATTGAATAAATTAGGGGTTCCAACTATCGTTCACACACATAGACGATGTTGTATTGAACTATGTTACACAGTACAAAATGGCGGCAATGACGTGTGCTACAAACGCAAAAAGGATCAAGCCCCTGTCGCTTATGAAATGACAAGAACTTGAACCTATATGAATGAATTTGTGGCGAAGAAAAGAAAATGAAAAACCGCAGTAGTTCTCCGTTAACTCAACGAGGTTACATGTGTAAAATAGGCAGAATGTTTTCCAATTCTTGTCGAGCAACCTTATCTAAGCCTTTCAGTGGTAAAGGAATTTTTAAGTGCTGACTATTTCCGTAACTAGGATTTATTTCTACTGTGCGGTCAAAATAATCGGGCCATCCGCAGTAATGGCGATCGTATGCTCGTACTGTGCGGAAAGCGATCCGTCAGCGGTTCTGGCGGTCCATCCGTCGGCATCAATCGTCATTAACGCTTTTCCGGCATTTATCATCGGCTCGATCGTAATAACCATCCCTTCCTTCAAGCGGAATCCTTTGCCCGGATTACCGACGTGGGTATAATTAGGTTCCTCGTGCATCTCTCTTCCTACGCCATGACCGAGCAGATCGCGCACTACCGAGAATCCGTTTCGCTCAGCATGGGTTTGAACCGCGTGCATCACATCGCCGATGCGGTTTCCGACGACAGCTTTTTCGATACCAAGATATAAGCATTCCTTCGTTACCCGCATTAGATTACGGGCTTCTTCAGATACCTCGCCGACCGCATAACACCAAGCTGAATCGCCGATCCAGCCATCCGCCTCCGCGACGATGTCGATTTTGACGATGTCGCCTTCCTTAAGCGGCTTCCGGTTCGGAAAACCATGAGCAATGACGTCGTTGACAGACGCACATGTCGCAAACGGATAGCCGTTGTAGCCTTTCGTATAAGCCTTGGCGCCATTCTCCTTCAGGAACTGCACCGCGAACGACTCGATATCGAGCGTCGTGACACTCGGCCGGATCATTCCTGCGATTGCTTGATGAAAAGCAGCAACAATTTGGCTGGCTTTTCTCATTTCTTCGATTTCTGCTCTCGATTTCAAGATGACCATTCCATTCATCTCTCCTTTGTCTGTATGCCTGAAAAAATCATATCGACGATCCCATCCGCATCCATCTCGTTCCGCATATTGTGGTGGATATTCAATGCTGCGCAGCCAACAAGCGAGCCAAATATCAGATTGGCTGTTTTTTCCGGTGATTTGTTACCGATTCCTTCACGAATCATTTCCACAAACGGCATATAAATACGTTCCTGAAATTCGGAAAACAGCTTGATGAACCGGTTTCCCGGGAAGTGATGAAAATTATCCGATACCGTTTTAAGCAAAATAAATACGGAAGGATCCTGGATGCACTTCCGCAGGAGCAGCCTGGAGAACGACTCAGCTTTAAGCAAACTGCCGCCGTCCCCTGTCAAAGCGGGCAGTACTGCCGACTCCGTATGATCCAGGGCATCCCACAATAAATCTTCCAAAAGCATGTGCTTATTTTTGTAGTAATGATACACGGTTCCGTAGCCGAGTCCTGCCTTGGCCGCAACATCGCGTATTTCCAATTGAATGCCCTTCTCCAAATATTCTTCCGCAGCCGCTTGCATAATTTGGTTCATCCGCATCTCGCGGATCGCGTCATTCTGTTCTTTGGTTCGTGGTGACATGGCTCCTCCTTTTTTTAGACCTGCGGTAATGTCAATGTAAAATTAATATATACCATTTGGAAATATGGATCAAGTACCTACTTTACAGATTCCGCTATTCCAATGAGCACATCCGTTATAACTTGATTCTCTATCCGACTAACTACATCAATATCCGTATATAATCCGTTTAAACAGGCAATCTAACAATGTTCGACCACAATTATGAAGGAGGAATGAATTTGGCAGCACATGTAGGTGCACACGAAACGGTTGAAATCCATGAAGTTTTGACCTGTGCCATCAATGCCATCCATACGATGCAGCTTTACCGTCCATATGCAAGGGATCCTAGATTGGCTCAGATCATGGATAAACATCTTGAATTTTCGATTAATGAATACAATTACTTCGTCCAGACGTTACAAAATATAAACGGACAAAGTAAGATGATGGCACCTTCGGAAACTGGTTCTTATAGCGGGACTCAAACATTCACGCCGATTTATGGCCTTGATAACCCGCCTTTGCTAAGCCCGAATATGTCCCCAGCTCAAATGGATGACAGAGATGTGGCAAGCAGCCTGCTTGGAATTCATAAGGCTTCGGCATCAATGAAGATAATTGCCGCCTTGGAATGCGCAAATCCACATCTTAGAGCAATGATGCAACAAGGCGCAATAAACTGCTCTGAGCAAGCATATGAAATATGGCAATATATGAACCGATCGGGGTATTATCAAGTCCCTACCATGAAGGAAATGACCACTAACACCGTGCTTAGCCGCTATGAAACAACTGGTCCTGCACCATCGACCGGCTTTTATCAATTTCAGCCTGAGTTAAGAACTCAATAATCCGATATTGGCAAAAAACAATTTTATTCGAGGCCAAAATGCACTAGAGGATTGAATTGTATGTATAACAGAGGCAGCCGTCCTTTTGGCCGGCTGCTGTCGTGTTTCATCCTGCATGGAGCAAGAAATATATGAGGAGCAAATCCAAATGGAGAGTATCCCATAATTGTGATCCCATTATCCTTTGCAAATAGCTTGACCAACAATTTTCTCTGCTCCTCATTCCCATAGGTTTCGGCAGTGAAGCATCGTTAGTTTATTTTATTTTTTATGCTGCAGTTTTCGTATTCGATAGGTATTATGGGGATAACGATTATATTATTTATATTTGGGGAAGGAGTCGCTATGGACAAGAATATTGTTTATAAAACAAACATTATAGGCGCTGGCGAGGTTGGCACTGCCATCTCGGTCGACATGGACAAGGATTTTGTTTATAAAACAAACAGCTTGTATTGGGATACAAAAGGAAATGACTTCTTAGGAGCAATCGTGCTTCCTTTTTATGGAGCATTTGTCTCAGAAGAAAAATGCCAGCTTTTTGGCGACGTCTCAGGGAAAAAGATGCTGGAGATAGGCTGTGGAAACGGTCAATCCTTGCAGTATCACGGGGAACGCAAAGCCTCTGAACTATGGGCTGTGGATATATCGGAAAAACAAATCGAAAAGGCAACGCAGCATTTGAAGGCATGCGGTCTTTCAGCAAAATTGATCTGTTCTCCCATGGAAGAAGAATGTGGCATCCCATTGGATTATTTTGACTTTGTTTATTCGATTTATGCCATCGGCTGGACCACCGACCTTGAGGGTACTTTTAGCCGGATCGCTTCTTACCTAAAAAAAGACGGTGTATTTATTTTCAGCTGGTCTCACCCTATACACAAATGTGTCGTTGCAGAAAATGATAGTCTTGCTTTTAAAAAATGTTATTTCGATGAATCGTGGTATTCGGTATCTCTTGATGAGGGTGCACTGACATTATCGGATCGTAAACTATCAACCTATGTGAATGCGTTGGCAAAAGCGGGATTTGTAATTGAGCAAATGATTGAGGAAACTGATGAAGAAATTATGCAATTGCGGGACGATAGGAGCAATTTTGTAAAAAAAGCAAAGATGCTCCCTGTAACTTTTGTGTTCAAAGCAAGAAAACTTTAGTTTCCGCATCGGAAAAAGAATGATCATAATAAAAAGGGCAGCTGATCATAGGTTCAGCTGCCGTTCATTTGATTTTGAACTTTAGTAAGATTATATCCCATAAAAGTCCCGTTTCCCCAGGAACCAAAACTGGGGTCAATCAAAATACCACAGCGTTTGCATTGGAGAAAATATTCAAACTCCCCTTCGTTTCTTCTTATTCCTTTGGCACATTTCAAACAATAAGGACATTCTATCAAGATATTATACTTAAACAAGAAGTCGTAGATTCTTTCTCCCGTATCTTTAAATCTTGAGTCTGCTATGACTATCACCATCTGCCCTAAAGATTAATAAAAAGGCAGTTGTTATCTATCCGGCTGCCGTTGTAAATGTGATTGATGCTGTCTCCGCTTAGCGTTGTTCGATATGTTGATGATTCGGCTGTGAATTCCGTCGTTGAAGCAGTACCGCCGCGTATAATAATTACGTTCGGAAGTCGGTTTAATGATGTGGACGTCAATATGAACGACATCCGATAGGATTTCGTGAAAAACGGAATCGATTTCCCCTATATGCTAGCCGGTTCCTATTACAAAACATTTCCTTCATTTTCATATTGTTCGATAATCACTGGCATTATATCGTTTAATAAGGTGATAGTTATGTTGAAAACATTGCTGCTGCGTTATAAACGGCGGCGTCGTAAGCTTCTGATCTGGAAAAAGAGACTTGAAGAGCAACTGCATACATTGACGCTGCAGATACCTGCTCACATTCGCTGTTCACTCGATATTTCATGGGGGCCTTTCTATGGGGGGACAGTTATAGTCAACCGAACGATGGAAAATGTTAAAATCATCGTACAAATACCGTATGACGGGTTTTTGACGGAAGACGAGCAGAACATTTTAATACGTTACCAACTACGAAAAAGGGATCTCCCTTATTTTATTTTGTTCCATGAGTTTTCCCACCTCATGGATGCTATCTTCCATCTGAACCATGGAACAATGAAAGACTTTCGGCGTTATTTGGCCGATTGTCAACGAATCGTACAGGATGCTCCGGATTATCGGAAATTGCCGTTTGAAGAGCAGGCGGATCGATTCGCATACCAATGCATCCTCCAACATTGCAGTAAAGCGTGTTAAGCTTTTCCTTTCTCTTCATACTGCAGGCAAGCCAGTTATCCCCGGCTTGCCTGCAGTTCCTTTTTATTCGCAATTTCTTTGATGTAGTCGGCCGTCCGAAGCGCAAGCGACATGACGGTATTGGTCGGATTTCCTGCTCCAGAAGTGACGAAGATGCTCGCGTCGCATACGAATAAGTTGGGAATGTCATGGCTCTGTCCGTAAGAATTGACAACCGAATCTCCGGGATTATTGCCCATTCGGCATCCCCCCATCATATGAGCCGTATCTGGAACGACGAATTCCACTTTCCCGCCTTCCGCTTCTAAAATGGAACTCATCGTGCTTACCGCATGATCAATCAATTTTTGGTCGTTCTGCCCATAGCTGAACGTCACTTTTGCCCGTGGCAGACCATATTCGTCTCTTTCATCCGCTAGAGTCACGCTATTATTCGGATTCGGCAATACTTCTCCGACCATCGTGATTCTTCCATAATGATTGTAGTCCAAGAGCGTCTGCCTGAATCGCTCGCCCCAAATTGGGCCGCCTTGCGCTTTGGAAATCGCGTTCGCAAATTCAACGGGTCTTGTGCCATGGGCATGAAGCGTATAACCGCGGACAAAATCGCGATTCGGGTCTGTTCTATAATAATCCAATGATGTCGCGAGAACCGGCGTCCCTTTATACAAACGAACTTCATAGTCGAACTTCGCGTATACGTCATTACTGCTGTGCACCATGATGGATTTACCGACCATCCCGCTGCTGTTTGCAAGTCCATCTGGGAACTGCGCGTTTGCCGAATTGAGCAGCAATCTTGGCGTTTCTACAACGAATGCGCTAAGGATGACCAGCTTGGCCTTCTGTTCATACGTTTTGCCGGCATGAACAAATGTCACGCCTTTAGCCAGACCGTCTTTGCCCATCAGCACTTGTGTCACCATACAATCAGGCAGAACCTCTGCTCCGGCTTTGATTGCCTTAGGGATGTGCGAAATGAGCGTGCTGAATTTCGCGTCCGGCATGCATCCTTGATTGCAGAATCCGCGGTTGATGCACGGCGGACGTCCTTCAAAAGGCGCCGATAAGATGGCCAGAGGCGCAACGGATGAACGAATGCCCAGCTTTTCGCAGCCGTTCATGAACAAATAGGCGTTCGGACTTAACGGCTCACGCTCCGGATACGGATATGGACCGTTAAAGTGCCCCCATGGAAAATGCTTCGGTCCGGACACAGCAATGTCTTTTTCCGTACGGGTGTAATAAGGCTCAAGATCCTCATAGCTGATTGGCCAATCATCCCCGATCCCGTCAATCGTCTTTGCCTTAAAGTCCACATCCTGAAAGCGCAAAAATACGCCCGTAAAATGAACGGTGCCTCCACCGACGCCACGGCCGGAGTTGTTATGCCCCATTGTAAGCGGATCGTTGCCGGCTACGATTCTTGTATCTTGCCAACTAAGATTCTTCATAGCGAGCTCGTCACTGGCAAAATCCTTTTGCGGATCGCGCAGAGGGCCTGCATCCAGCACAACGACAGACAGCCCTGCTTCGCTTAATTCTTTGGCTAAGACTCCTCCCGCTGCACCGGCTCCGACGATGACGATATCCACTTCTTCATTCTCATATTTACGCTTCATGTTCCGCCTTCGCCTCCCACGGATCCAATTGTCCAAGCTGTGTACGCACGTAACCGCGCGGATATGCCGGTCCAGCATATCCGATTTCCGACCAAACTCGCGGATAGGAGCAATACGAGTCAACCGTGAACTGCATCAGCTTAGTGAACAAGTCCTTCTGAGGAATGCCATTCCAGACATCTGCCGGTTGTGCCTGTCCTGCGATAATGTCCTGTATCAGCTGCTTTTGTCCGGCTGCATTCAAACTCGCGAATGTCGCGGAGTGCTTCTGTTGTGAAGACTGATCGATTGCCGACAATCCTTGCCGAATAAGTTCCGGTGCAGTAGGCACGCCGACCTTCCGTTGTCCTTCGCCAGGTGATGAAAATAAAGTCTTATCGATATGGGCAACAACAAATGCTAGTGCATCCGATGATGAATCGTCGACAAGCAAGCTGCAAAGGCTGCTTAAAATTTCAGCCTCCTGTTCGTTTAGAAACTGATAAGCTACGACTGCATCTATTCGCGAGGTCACGATTTGTTGCGTGTGGTCATCCCACGCATCTTTTTCGTCCAGTACATTAAAGGAAGGGTAGTGCGTTTCTCTGTTCATAGCGGATGCCTCCAATAGACCGCGATAAGACCAAGCACACTGAGCGCCGTAAACATCAACGGGAGCGTAACCGGCGGTCCGATCAGGAAGTTGCGAAGCGCCCATCCGCCAACTCTAATGCCAACCCCCCGAAAATGAAAATAAAATCCGATGATCCCGGAAACGACTCCGAGCCACATAAGGATCTGAAATAGAACACTTAACCAATTCGCGTTATATACCGTAAGGGCAAGGCCGGCTATAAAGAATATAGGCGCCGAAATAACCGGAACCCACATCGCCTTGTGAATAAAATTTTGCCGATAGTGGAACATCGTCACCTGAATCCCCATCATAATGAAGGCCAGGCTGACAAACATAATCAAAATTCGTGCAATGGGCCAAGCATCCCAGAACATGCGTTTTCCCTCATTTCATTGTGTCAGCTTATGACTTTAGCATGTCCAGCGCCTGAAAATTCATCCAAACTTGTTCATAATATACAGCTTTCGCATCCATACTAAGAAAAAGGCAAGGAGCTGTCATCAAATGACTGTATATAAGGAAGCGACTCAAAAAAATCAATTGACGAATAAAGCAGAAATTCAAAATGTTGCAGACATGATTATCGAGCAACTGCACTTGTGGGGTGTCAAGCGGATTTACGGGGTGATTGGGGATGCCATATTTGGCTTAATGGAGGGTCTCTCCCGCCAGAATGGCGTGGAATGGATTGGCGTCAAACATGAGTCTGTTGCTGCCATGATGGCGTCTGCCGAAGCCAAGTTAACCGGTCGCATCGCAGTATGCGCCGCGCAGATGGGACCCGGTTTGACCAATTTAATGACCGGAATTGGAGACGCATACTTGGACGGCGTTCCTATCTTGGCTATATCGGGACAATCGCCTATCCGCAAAATTGGAACGGCGTACAAGCAGTATATCGATCAGCAGGTACTGGTTCAGGCGATTACCGGGTTTAGCCGACTTGTCATCCATCCCGATGCAGTCGCCGACGCCTTGACACAGGCCATGTTTACGGCAGAAGCACAAGGAACTCCCGTTCATCTTTCTATCCCTTCCGATCTTTGGACATTACCCTGCGATGCCCAATCGCGCGAACCGATTCGAGTCGCTAACCAAACCGCCGGGCAGAGCCAAATCCGGCAAGCGGCGAATGTTATGCTTAAAGCGAAGCGTCCCTTGATCCTTGCAGGTAATCGAGCAAATCTTGCCCGTGATGCGATTCGGACATTGGCTGATCGTTGGGGGTGCGGAATTGTGACGGGTTACGGCTCAAAAGGAATCTTAGCGGACTCTCACTCCTATCTGCTCGGCGGTTTGGGAGAAGGCGGCAATCCTTTTGCAAGCGATATTTGCATACAAGCGGATGTCGTCCTTGCCGTCGGGACATCCTGGTGGCCGGAACATCATGTCCCTGAACATGCTCATGTGATCCATGTCGAAGAACGGTCATCAGACATCGGAAAAGTAATACCGTCTCAGTTCGGTATCGTCGGCAATATAGCACAGATCATCGAAGCACTTGCAGGGGGCATGACAGACTACCGATCAAATCCCGAATGGCTGCAGCTCGTGAATCAATGCAAGCTAGCCTGGATCGCTCAAAACGATCAGGAGTGCAGCATTTCAGCTTCGCCCCTCCACCCTTCATCTATTGTCAGCGCATTGGAAGAGACCATTGACAACGACGCCATCGTTACACTTGATGAAGGAGATGTCACGCTGTGGTTTTTGAGAAATTTCAGGGGCGCTTCTCATCAGTTGGTGTTATCAGAGCGATTCAGAACAATGGGGTTCGGGTTGCCTGCCGCAATGGCAGCGAAATGTACATTCCCGAATCGGCAAGTCGTTTGTGTTACGGGGGACGGCGGACTCGGAATGGTGCAGGCGGATTTAATTACAGCTGCTCGCTACGGATTTCCCATAACCGTCATCATTTTCAATAATGGAACTCTGCAAATGGAACAAGACAAAATGAGGATGAAACATCTCTCTCCGTTTGAGACGGACATCTCAAACCCGGATTTCGTTCAAATTGCGGAAGCGTCCGGATGGGCAGCCACACGAGTAGAAACGAACGATGAGCTTCGCATCGCCCTCAATGAAGCGAAATCAAGCCTGAAACCATGCCTGATCGATGTTCCGACGGCAAGAATAACGCATCCGGATTTTCAATCCAATCATGAAGGAGCCACGCATCCATGACAATAGAATCTGAAAAGAATATAGCATCCGTAACTATGCCCAAACCGCCCTATCCGCTTCAGCATCAGGACAAGCAGCCTGGTATTGAGTCGCTGATGAACCCGCGTCCCGTATATGACAATCCGAACTATAAACCGGGCGGCAAACTAATCAATAAGGTAGCCATCATTACCGGCGGAGACAGCGGTCAAGGTCGAGCCATAGCCGTAGCTTTCGCCAAAGAAGGCGCAGATGTCGTCATTGTGTATCTTAACGAACATTCGGATGCGGAAGAAACGAAACAAGTTGTTGAGCAAAAAGGGCGCAGTTGTCTGTGCATAGCCGGGGACCTCGGCGAAGAAGCTTTCTGTAAACAAATCGTGGAGCAAACCGTTGCGCATTTCGGCAAGCTGGATGTTCTCGTGAACAACGCGGCTGAGCAGCATGTGCAAAACAGTCTGGAGAGCATTACATCTGAACAGATGGAGAGAACGTTTAAGACCAATTTTTTCTCGGTGTTTTACTTAACGAAGGCCGCTCTTCCCCATATGAAGCAAGGGGCCAGCATCATTAACGCCGCTTCCCTTACTGCTTATGAAGGAAATGAACAGCTCATTGATTATTCGGCCACCAAAGGCGCCATCGTTGCATTTACCCGCTCCCTCTCCAAATCGTTGCACAGCAGAGGCATTCGAGTAAATGGCGTCGTTCCTGGAAGCGTATGGACGCCTCTTATTCCCGCATCCTTCCCTGCCGGTCAAGTCGCGAAGTGGGGAGAAAAAAATCCGATGGGACGCGCAGGCCAACCTTGCGAGATTGCACCCGTGTATGTATTTCTGGCATCGGATGACTCATCGTATATTTCGGGGCAATTCATTCATGCCACAGGCGGCGTTGTTGTGAACAGCTGAGGAGGTACGCATCGTGAAAATTCAAAAAATCGATACCTTCCCGCTCTTCTATCGTCTTCCCAAGCCATATGGGGACGCCAACGGGATCAAGTCGTACCGGACTTGTTATTTGATTCGTATAACGACCGAAACCGGTGTTGACGGCTGGGGCGAATGCGTCGATTGGCTGCCGACTTTGCACAAAGGTTTTCATGAGCGAATCATTCCCAACTTGATCGGAAAGTCGATCTTTGATAGAGCCCAAATTGTCCGAACCCTAAAGAAATGGCATTCGCGCTCCGCTGCTGCTGTCAGTATGGCACTAACTGAGATTATGGCCAAGACATGCGGGATATCCGTCTGCAATCTGTGGGGCGGCAAGCTTCGGGATAAAGTTCCCGTCTACGCATCGTTTCAGTCTTATTCGGAGGATAAAGACTGGCAGAAGCATTCCTTCGAGATTATTGAACACGCAGTTAACCAAGGGTATAAGCAAACGAAGGTTAAAATCGGCGGCAAATCCATCGTCGAGGATCAGCAGCACATCATCTCGGTGCAGGCTTTGCTGCAAGGGAAGATTCAATTGGCGCTGGATGCCAATCAAAGCTACGACTTGTTCGCAGCCCTCCAGTGGCAGCCTCTGTTTCAAAGCTGGACCAATCTGTTATGGCTGGAGGAACCGTTGCCGATCAAACATATTGCCGAATATGCCTTGCTAAGAAACCGGTTGGTTGTACCTTTAGCTGGCGGTGAGAATATGGAAACATCCGCTGAGTATATTCCCTTACTAACACAACATGCCCTTGATTTCCTCACTCCCGATCCGCTTCATCTGACCGGTTTAGACGCTTACCTTGAAACATTACGGCTTGCCCGAAGTTTTGGCATACGCATAACACCGCACGCATATGACGGCGCCTTAACGCGTCTATACGCCATTTTCGCGCAAGCTTGTTTAGAGCCTTGGAGTAAAATGGAACCGGACGCCATTGAGCCCGTGGAATGGGATGTTATGGATAATCCGTTTACTCCCTTGCTTCCGATTCAACCTTCGAATGGGTATGTCACTGTTCCTGACGGTTGTGGAATCGGCCTTGAGATGGACTTGGATTTGCTTTCATTTTATCGATGGGATGGAAGCAGTTACTTATAAATAAGAAAATCTCAAAATAAAAAACTCCGAATGCCTTCATTCAATAATCGATGGCATTCGGAGATAGTCAGGCAAGTAATTTAGCCCATTAACAATTCATCCTTCTTTTAAGGAATTACAGATATCCTCTAGTTTTAGACCTCGCGATCCTTTAACTAGTATGACATCACCTTTATTTAATAGTTGATTGCATGCAGATACAAGCTCCTCTTTTGAAGCAAAATGCCTCACTAGTCCTTCTCTTTTCGAATCGCTTAGTGCATCAGAAATAATTTTGCTTAAATGACCAATCGTTAACACGGAATGTATTTTTGTCATATCAATACTTTTGGCAATTTGTTCATGAAATTCATTTTCTTTTTCGCCTAATTCCAACATATCGCCTAACACCAATACATTTTTATTAAAGCCATCTAGATTTGATAATGTGTCTATGGCTGCTTTCATCGAAACGGGACTTGCATTCCAAGCATCGTTAATAATTAAGAATCCTTTTCGGGCAGAAATCCGTTCCATTCTCATTCCAGTGACCTCCAAATTGTTGAGTCCGTTTTGAATGTCTTGTAGATTTATATGAAGGTGATCTGCCAAAGCGATCGCTGCAAGCACGTTTAATACGTTATGTCTACCGAGAAGCAGAGCCGAAAATTCCTCTCGTTTTCTGTTCATTGTAAAGGAAAAACCGGATGGATTTAGATCAATCGTAACAGGAAAGTAATCATTGGTATGAGACTCGCCGAATCGAATTACCGATAGTGTTTCTGGAAGTCCCTTTTCAGACAGCGGCTTGGTAAGCAATGGTTCATCTCCATTAATAATAAGAGCTCCGGTAGGGTTTAAGCCTTCTAGTAATTCCAGCTTAGCAAGGGCTATCCCCTCCCTGGATCCAAGACTTGATAAGTGGGAAACGCCAATCATTGTAATTATTCCTATATCCGGCTTCGCGATTTCCGATAAGACGGCCATTTCTCCAACATTGACATGTGCTGCGCTCCGTTTACTCGATAGAAATTGGCGCTTGTTAGGGACTTAAACGCGATACGTTGACCTTCGATATAATCGTATGCGATTTTCTCATTCATAGATGCCGCCATCTCTCTATAGTTCGAAGCCTCTTGCCGCAGTAGTAAAACCGGAACAGATGATGATACTCTATCCTGACGTATCAGATGAAAGCTAGGATCGAGAAGGATTGCGGCCTTAATGCTGTTATCCATCTTGGAGGATTCCAGGACGGCTGCTCCGCCAAGTGAATGTCCGATTGCAGCAACCTTCTCTAGATCGAGCATCCCTTCCAGCTGAGAGTCGGATTTGTTTAGCATTTCGAGATATTCCGTAACTGCAGTAATTGCCTGAGACCGACTGTTCAGCAGACGGGACCAGCTCAACACCGAATCCGGGTGACATGAGTACGACTGGCCAAATACCTTTCTTTACAACGGTCGTATCACTTGTCGTTAAATCATCGGTGATGTTCAGATTTACAAGATTGACGCCCATGTCCATTAAAATAGCAGCTGCTTCCGCTTGACAAGGGGCGTACAGGTCAATCCCGCTAGCTGGGTCTCCCACTGACGAAGGGTAAAATATGCTAATAGCAAGACGGGGATCCTGTTCTAAAACTCGTATGGTCCTACCGATCATTTTATCAACTCCATGGGTTTATTGTATATTTTAGCGAAATATGCTAATAAATATCTAGGGAAACATGAAAAAACGAAAATAACGTCATTTTCTCCGTGACCTAAGAAAAGAACCCGACTCTCTTAATTGAGAGGTCGGGTTCGCTTTTTGTTTGTTCTTTATTCACGCAATTTGGTCCAAGTTGCGTTTCCAACAATTCCATCCACAGTTAAGCTTTTTGCGCTTTGGAAATTTTTCACGGCGGTTTGTGTACCGGAGCCAAAAACTCCATCAGCAGTCAAAGGATATCCCTTCTTGGTGAGAAGACGCTGAAGAACCTTTACTGCATCACCTGTGCTTCCTACATTAAGTACTGTTGTTGTAGTTGCCAATGTATTTAGTTTTGTTTTGGTGGCGTTCCCTACTTTACCATCTACAGTAAGTCCGTGTGCAGTTTGAAATTGTTTGACTACGGATTCTGTACCCGTACCAAAGATCCCGTCTACAGTAACCGTGTAACCAACTTTATTGAGGTTCGTTTGTAGCGCAGTTACCGCAGAACCGGTACTTCCTACACTCAAAACAGCACCGTTAGGCGATATTTGAAGATGTACGCCATCGGTTGTCGTATGCGGGAAATACAGACCGGCTTGTTCAGCTACAGCAGCCAAACTGCTGTTTACAAACGTCATGCCGTTGAGCGCAATACCGCTTGAATTTTTAATGATGGCATCAAATGCAATTCCTGCAGTATGAGGCGCCGTATAAGATGGGGCTGCAACCAATGTGCCTAAACCATGCTTTGCTTTTTCAGCGCTGCATGCCGGCTGATTTTGAGAAATCTCGTACAAGTGCTTTTGATATTGATACGGGCGATAGGCAGAATTATAGGTAATACTCCACCCCTTCGCCTGTACGAGACTCTCAAAACTGTTCTTTGCCGCTAGCAATTCGGCAGCGACTCCTTCCCAAATGACAGTTTCGCCTGCCTCCATTCGGAGAGCAAGAGGGTCAGTCATGGCCGTGAGATTACATGTAGCAGCTTGAGCAGGAATGGTTAAAAACGTTGTGGTTAATAGCGTTAGTGCGACAGTGAGAGAGAAGAACTTCTTTCTAATTTTGTACACTATGTACCTCCTAATGGAATATTTTACACCTATTACATAAATATACAGGTGCAAATCTATCATAATCCGGCTGGGTAAATCTGTAAACGGGAGAACTTAATAGTTTTATAGGAGGTTCTGTATATGTCTGTCGATTTTCAATCCTTTTATAAGAAATTAAAAAAGGCCAGCCACTATAAAAATGGCTGACCTTACTCTGTAAGCGCGACTGCGCATCATACATTTATTAAAAGGCTGCTATAAAAACTAACGTTCCTCATACGCAAATGGTTCTTCACACGAGTAAATTTCATGGAAAAATCCCATATACGGGATATCGTCTTCCATGCATTTTATGAGATACGACAGCTCTTCATCACACTCGGGCTCTTCACCATTGTTCCGCATACACTCGAATCTATCTAATATATTTTCCATGAGAGTCACTTTAATGAATAAGGGCAATTGATCCAACATCGATTGTTCGATCCTGGTCTCGGAGCTGTAGCCCTCGAGGGCTGTTTTAAAATAATCATCCATAAACTTTTTACGTTTTTCCGCGTCTGGTTCAGCTGCTACCCAACCCATTCCGCTCTTCCAGAGATCTGCCAGGTCATACATATACCAACCGAAACATGAATTATCGAAATCATAAACAGTTATTTGGCCGGTATCAAAATCTATCATATAATTCCCATCGTTGTAATCAAAATGGATCATACCGAAAGATTGTTGGTTCCTATCCAATCCTTCTAAGGTGTTCAGAAGCTCTACCAGCTTCTCCTTTAGCAGAGAGTAGGAGCCAGGTATCAGTTTTTCGATATTTTCGGCATTGTATTTATCAAAAAAACGATACCGACGATGGACAGGCGTATATTCTTTCGACAACTGATGCAGTTTTCCAAGGGCTTTGCCGCAGTTATAATAATACTCGGTAATAGGAACGCCTTCCCGATACCGATAATTATTGTCCACAAGCCTTTTCCCTTTGGCCTTTTCAAACAGGCAGACAAAAAAGGTATGATCATTGTGAGTGATCTCTTCCAGCAGATTCCCCATCTTGGAGCCTACCACATCCGATACTGCGCCGCCATGCTCGAATAAATACTTGATATATTCAACCTCGGCCAGCAAATCTTCCCGGCTCCTGTCAGTTAAGAAGGCGATTCTGACTACTTTGGCGCCAGCGCCCACTTTTTCACAGTTATAAACGACATTCCGCCCTCCGTCATGCGACTGAATTAGCTTGGCTTCATAGCCTTCTAACCGGTACAGCTCTGATACTACAGGCAGTAAATACGCATCGCTGATTTTAACAACCTCATTATAATTTATAATATCTCCTCCTTAATTACGATCTTAATCCGACGACGCCCCTATACCACTCATTATATGTACATATTAACTGTTTTTATTGATAAATTGGATGGTTAAAACAATTATAATTGTTTTATTCTGCTTAGTTAATAAACCATTTCTGGCAATACTGCAACAGGTGCAAGATCAATCAGAGTTTTGTTAGATCCCCCGCTTTTACTTCTGTAAAAAGGACGGTTCTAAGATTTTATCCTCATTTTATTAGTGAACTATATTCAAAGGCCGTAGTTCCGTATTAGATGAAATGCCCTATAGTACAATATTGCAGATATTAAGCCTTATTCCTCATGTAATTATTTGGTTGACGCCAATGGACGAAATCTTTGCTGTTCAATTCATTTGTCACCCAAGCACATCTGCATAATTGATGAGTAAACTCTATAGGCGGCAATTTTATCGGCAATTTAAGTTTTCTTTTATGAAGCATTTCACAATTTTTTAATGCTTCCCCAATTGACTTATACCCGATTTCGATTGTACAAAACCGTGCCCCGCCTTGCGAAGTGCATAATTTACTGCCTCTACACTGAACAGCATGAATGCCAGAAGGATAACAACTACATATGGAAACAAATCTGTACTGGTATTGGCAACAAGGAAGCCAAACAGAGGCGGAATCAATGTAGTGCCGCTATAGGCTACAGCCATCTGGTATCCCATCAATTTTGCCGAATTCACTTTTCCAAACAGAGCAGGCGTTTCATGCAGAAGTCCCGAATAACGTGATCCTCCCGGTACCCAAACGTTGAATCATTCTTCCGCTTGCCAAGCTGGAAACGATGGTCCCTCCGGCAATAACCATGGAAACTATGCCCTCAGAGCCTAGCGAGGAATCGATTTCTGGCCATATGACAGGCCATGCCGATCCAAGCATCGAATCCGGCAGCCCGAGGCTGATAAAAGCAAGATAGATTACAATTAAAAACCAGGTTGCCATTGAAGCGACTTCTCCCTTAAATATGATGTGGTTATTTCTAGACCTCTTGAGTCAAGTCATACTTGCCAGATGCTCCTCAAGACGGTCCATCGTCTGTTCGGCGCCCGGGACGGCATAGGTTTTCACCTTATCGAATACAGCGGCTTTTTCTTCAAAAACGGTGCGATAAGTGAGCTTAGTCTTGTTATACAGATCCTCAAAGCTAGCTGTCGCCACAAAATGGGGAAACACAGCATGTTTAATGACGATTCGTTCAGGCTTTACGACCTCGAGAAAGATGTTCGTGTTTGGATAATTAACACCATCCGGACCGTGCATCATAAACTCCCATGTGCCGCCCGGTTTTATATCAAACTTCTGAAAAGTCGTCGTAAAACCTTGAGGGCCCCACCACTTCTACAGGTGCTCTTCTTTCGTCCAAGCATCAAATACAAGATCGCGTGGTGCGTTAAATACGCTGGTGATCACGATCTCGCCTTCACCTACTTGCGTAGCGTTGTTAGGGTTCAAGTCCATCACTCCAAAATTAATTTCGACGATACATTCGATTTATTTCAAGTATTTCCCCGTAATCGACTGCTCCTCATGGACGATCTGCAAAGGTGTGCCTTCGAATACCACCTGACCTCCCCTGCTGCCTCCATCCGGCCCCATATCGATAATCCAATCCGCTTGGCTGATTACATCCAAGTTATGCTCGATAACAATTACCGTATTGCCGGCATCCACGAGGCGGTTCATAATCCCCATAAGGTGACCGATATCTGACATATGCAGGCCTGTCGTCGGCTCGTCCATCACGTAGATGCTGCCCTTCTTGTGCAATTCACTTGCGAGCTTGATGCGTTGGCATTCACCGCCTGAGAGCGTGCTGAGCGGCTGGCCGAGCGTAATATAGTTCAGCCCTACGTCACTCATTGCTTGCAGCTTGCGGACAACCTCTTTCAGTTGGAAAAACTCCAATGCCTGCTCCACAGTCATTTCCAATACTTCTGCAATCGACTTGCCGTTCAACTTGTACGTAAGCACCTCCTCCTTGAACCGCTTGCCTCCGCATACTTCGCACGGCAGCTTCACGCTATCGAAGAATGAAAGGTCTATATACACAACACCCAGTCCTTGGCAGTTCTCGCACGCCCCCTTGGAGTTGAAGCTGAACAAGCCTTGATTAACCTTGTTCGCGGAAGCAAACGCTTTGCGCACATCATCCATAATGCCCGTGTAAGTCGCGGGATTCGAACGTGTTGATACGCCTACCGCCGATTGGTCGATGACAATCGCATCAGGATGCTGATTGAGGAATACTTCGTTAATCAATGTACTTTTGCCTGAGCCGGCGACTCCTGTAACTGCTGTCAGCACGCCAGTAGGCATATCTACATTCACGTTATGCAGATTGTGCAGATTCGCATCCTTGATGGACAGCTTGCCGGATGGCTTCCTGCTATCCTGCTTCAGCTGAAGCGATCGCTTCATATGGTTTCCCGTCAATGTGCCTGATTCCAGCAAACCTTGGAAGCTGCCTTCATACACGATGTTACCGCCGCGGCTGCCGGCGTGAGGCCCAACGTCGACAATATGATCGGCTATCTTGATGACATCCGGATCATGCTCCACGACAATAACGGTATTGCCCTTGTCGCGAAGCTTTTGAAGCAACTCATTTAAGCGGTGTACGTCGCGAGGATGCAAGCCAACGCTAGGTTCGTCGAAGATATAAGTAACATCCACGAGACTTCCGCTCAGATGCTTCACCATCTTGACGCGCTGTGATTCCCCCCCGGACAATGTATCCGTCTCACGGTCTAGCGTCAAATAATCAAGTCCAATATCCACCAGATGCTGCAGCCGTTCCATCAGCGATTTGACGACCGGTGCGGCAGTAGGATTGTCAACCTTTCGAATGACATCGATGAGCTGACCAACCTCCATGGAGGACATATCTGCAATGTTGAGCCCATTGATTCTGCAGCTGAGTGCAGCCTGATTGAGTCTTGCGCCGCGGCAGCTGGAACAAGGACCTTCGGAAATATATGGCGCAACAGCTTTTTGTGTACGCTCGGACTTCGTCTTTACATCCTGCTTGATGTATTTGTTGGTGAATTTCTCAATGACGCCTTCAACTGTAAGATTGGTTGCTTTACCGGCGAAATCCACCTTCACTTTCCTTGCCTTGCCATAGAGCAGCTGCTCTAAGTCATCCTGTGAATAATCGCTTAGCGTCTTATCGGGATCAAAGGAGCCCGACTGTAAGATCAAATTCCAATCCCAGCCGTTCACCGAATAGTCGGGAAGCATAATAGCCCCTTCATTCAGCGATTTTGACATATCTATCGCCTTGCTCATGTTAACGCCAAGCTTGCGGCCGATCCCGTTGCACTCGGGGCACATGCCCTGCGGATCGTTAAATGAGAACATGCTTGCATGTCCAACATGGGGCTCACCAATTCGCGAGAAAAGAAGACGGAGAATAGGAGAAATATCGGTAATCGTGCCCATCGTTGAATGGGAACCGCCGCCCAGCCGTTTCTGATCCACAATAACAGCCATGCTTAGATTTTCAATCGAGTCCGCATCCGGCTGCGGAGCACGCGGCAGGAAATTGCGCACGAACATGCTGAAATTCTCATTCAACAATCGCGTGGATTCTGCGGCAATCGTATCGAAGACGATCGATGACTTGCCAGATCCGGATACTCCAGTGAATATCGTGATTTTCCGCTTGGGAATACGCAAGGATACATTTTTGAGGTTGTTTTCCCTCGCAGCCGAAATTACGATATATTCTTGATTAGATTCGCTCATAATTAACATCCCTCCGAAAGTGTTGATTTCTGCTTAAATTCCATTGACGGCGTGATCGATGACTTGTACTGAAATCTAAACTGACTCATCTTCCTCCTCCAAAAGTTGGTTCAAGCGCAGCATATTCGTACTTCAGAACTTGCTGTAGAAAGCTACCCAATCTTGAATTTCGCGAAGTGGAGAAGCATTAAGCCTAAATCGTGTTTCTCTGCCGACTTTTCGGTCGAGTACCAATCCAGCCTCTTTTAGGATTGTCAAATGCTTGGATACCGCCGTCCGGCCCATTTGAAACTGTGAAGTTAACTCATGAAGCGGCATCTCTTTCGCTTCCGCCAATATACCGATCAGCCGGCGCCTGGTCGGATCTGCAATCGCGTCAAACACATCCCGCAATTGATTGTTCTCGCTCACAACAGCCTCTCCTAGTATTATATTAGTTCCTTAAAAACACCATTTGGTAACGAAATGATTATAGGACACCATTCGGTGTCTTGTCAATTTAGGTTGTCTGTAACATTCAGGCTGCTATTACCGTCAGAAAGGCATAATCGAAAAGATTCGATTAATAGAATTTTAGAACAAGGAGAAATACTTCATGAAAAAAACGGCTATGTCACTTCTCTTAGTTACCTTCTTGCTAGGCAGCTTGCTGACCGCTTGCTCAGGCAATGCCAACAACAATGCCGGAACTCCGACCGCTACTATTCCGCCTGCCTCTACCGATAGCACCGAAGCTAGCCCGAGTCCGTCACCCGAACCGGAGGAATCTCAGGAGCCAGAAGATATAGCAGCGTCTTCCACAGACAAAATTGTAAACACGATGCTGGAACAAATAGAACAACCGGGTCTAATAGATTTGACCTTGGAAGGCTTGAAAGACTACTATGGAATCGATCCGGAAATTGTCGAGGCATTTACGATCAAGACGCCGGCTTTCAATCTCATCGCGAATGAGGTCGCTGTGATCAAGGTAAAGGATGTTAAAGACATTGACGCAGTCAAGAAAGGAATGGAGCAGCGCGCGATCGATGTTCAGAAGATGTTCGAGCAATACTTGCCGGAGCCATATAAAAACGCCCAAAACTATAAAATCGCTGCGGAAGGCAGCTATGTGCTGTTCCTCATTTCGGAGAGCGCTGACGATCTGGTGAAAGCCTTCAAGGAAGCTGCAAGCAAATAAATCCATAAATGCGCAATTTACGGGCGTCGGTTATCTGAACGCCCGTTATTTATGCCTCTTCGGCATCGGAAAGATCTATAATATACTAGAGACTATTAGCATGAATTCAGGGAGATAAAATGCAATGTTCAAAAGGTCTTTTTATTATCTTTGGGGCTCACAGAGCTTGTCGAATACAGTAGATGTGCTCTATTTGGTGGCGCTTACTACGTATGTGCTGAATAAGACTGATTCAGTTATTTTTGCGACACTGGTGCCCTTTCTGCGCGTCACCGCTCAATTGCTTAGCGGGCTAGTGGCGCCGCTGATGGTTGCCAAATACAGACTGCCCTTTTTGCTTACTGTTTCTCAGTTAGGCCAGTTTCTTCTTTTTGGGGCTTTGGCTTTGTATTTGTCGCCCATCGTTGAGGGCAGCGACTTGAAGCTTGTATATTTGCTCATTATTTCTATTTCCTTTCTCGACGGCTGGACTTCTCCCGCCCGAAATGCCCTGATTCCGCGGCTGGTGAGTGATGAGGCGTTGATGAAGGCGAACGGTATGATTGCGACTACAGATCAGATTATACAATTTGCCGGTTGGGCTGTCAGCGGCATACTTGTTGCTGCGTTTGGTTCTTTTCCGGTTCTTTTGACAGTAGCTGCCGGTTATGGCATAGCTATGACCGTTACGTTGCTGATTGAGGACCCAACAGAGCCTAAGCGACGGAGTCTTTGGGATGTACGAACTGGCCGTGCGTACAGCAGAAGCGACGAATCGGGGCTTCCTTCAATAGATAACCAAGTAAAAGCCCCATCGAGATGGGATACGCTGAAAGAAGGCTGGGTTCTGCTGTGGCAATCCAAACGTTTGCGGTCGATGACGCTGATGGATATGACTGACGCTCTGGGCAGCACAGTTTGGATTGGCGCTTTTTTGCTCGTATTCGTGAAGGAAGTGCTGCATAAAAATGAACAATGGTGGGGATATATCAATGCCAGCTACTTCGCCGGATGCGTTCTGGGCGGATTTCTGGTTATCGCTCTCGTAAAGCGGCTGGAGAAAGGTCTGTTCATGTTCATGCTGTTAGGATTGCTTGGATATGCGTTTTGTACGACCTTGTTTGCGCTAAATGCTTCGGCGCCGTTATCGCTGTTGATCGTCCTCGTGACTGGCCCGTTTACGGAGCTGTCGGCAATCGCTCGAAAAACGCTGATACAACGGAGCTGCAGTCTGGACCAACTGCCTAAAGTATTCTCTGCCCAAAGCACTTTGCTGAACATGATCTTCGGGGTATCCGTGTTCACGATGAGCTTCATAGCGGAGCTGCTGGGGATCGTAAATATGTACTTGATTGCTGCAGCGATCAGCTTGTTGGCAGCATGCGTCGGCTGGTGGAATCGCAAGGTGTTTGCCGAGGAACAAACAGCTGTTAAATAGGTGCGAAATAAATGTCAAAAAGGAAGCCTTTGGCTTCCTTTTTGAGTATGCCATACAACTTCAGAATGCCCCCGAACCAGTAAATCAGAGCCGCAATACAGTAATTTGCTCGTTGTTGGTGATTTCTCCGTTATCGCGGAAGCCTAAGCTTTCATATAGCTTCTTAGCGGCTGCGTTCTCAGCCTTATAAGGAATCCAGCAATACTGTGCAGGCCCGGCCGGAAATGTGCGGATAAAGTCCAGTATTTTTTTCATAGCTTCCCGACCGTAGCCTTTGTTCTGATACTGCTTGTCAATCATCAGCCGCAGAATGCAATAGCTGTCGTCTGCAATTGCCGGGAGATCGTATCCGTTTATTTTATAAGTAATCATAACAAAACCGACCGGCTGTTCATTTGCGTAAATAGCAAACGGAAATGGATGACCCCCATTGGTTGCAAGGACATAACAAGAAGCGACGCTTGATAGATTGGAAGCAACGAAGGCGCGTTGATCTTCTGTAACTTCCAGATTAAATATGTCACGCCTGTTATCCAGCGTGATTTTTCTCAGCGTTATCATGCAGAGCTACTCTCCTCATATGATTTGATAGTTTAATCGCCATTCTCTTCAAAATGCCGCGGCCGCTTATCTAACATACAATTTATATAAAAAAAGGAATAGACTTATATTGAATTTTTTTATAGACTATTATTTATCCATGTCTTTTTTAGGGCTTGTCATCGGTAGCATAATGGTAAAAGTCGTCCATTCATTTCGTACGCTTGCAACGGTGATTTCGCCGCCGAGACGATTCACAATGTTTCTGGCGATGGATAATCCCAGACCGTAACCGCTGGTAGCGCTTGACCGGGAAGGATCTGCACGATAGAAGCGGTCGAATATTTTAGGTAAATCCTGAATCGGAATACCTTCGCCGGTATTTTTAACCGTACACAAGATACGGTTTTTTTGTTTTTGCAGCTTAATTTCAATTCGTCCATCTGCATCGGTATACTTAACGGCATTGTCATACAGGATTGAGAACAACTGCTTCACCAGTTCCGGATCGCTGTTCATGATGATCTCCGGCTCGATGACGGAGCTAACAGTCAATCCTTTATGTTGAACAGCCGTTTCCATAGATAATAGAACCTCTTCGATAACCGTGTTTATTTCAAAAGGCGTTTTCGAAGCCGCATCGTTTGCATCCTCTGTCTTGGCTAAAGACAATAAGTCGTTGATCAGCTTCGTCATCCTGTCAGTTCCGATCTTCATATAGTTGAGCCATTTAGTCTGGCTTTGAATGGTTTCTTCTTTATTGGCCATTAGCGCATCATAGTTGGCGTTAATAATGGAAAGAGGCGTTTTAAGCTCATGCGAAGCGTCTGCCACGAATTGTCTCTGTTTCTCCCAGGCCGCCGCGATCGGCTCGATGGCGCGGTCAGCCAAATATCGGCTTACAATTAAAATAACTGCCAGCATGACCACACCGACCAGCAGAAATGTAACGAGCAGGTTCCTGAGAGTATGACGGCTATCGGTTACGTCCAGGAAGGCGATCTGGTACGTTTCGTCAACGGATACGACCGTCCCGCGGTCGTTCTCCACTACGGTCTGACTTTTTACAGGCGCGACGATATATTGCCATCGGTAGCCCTCAAGACGGATGGCCGAGCGCTTTTCACGGTCGTTCCATGCGATGTCCGCCGCCTTGGCATATGCGGTTTCGGGCAGATCAATGAATGATTGGATATTCAAAATCTGTCCCTGCTCATTCACCTCGATAATAAATGACAGCGAATCACCTGCGGTAACGACAGTGGTCACGACAGAGCCTCTTGCTTTGTCACCGACTGGCCCGCCATCCTTTGCGCCTTGCTCGGAACCAATGTATCTGAAGGATTTCGAACCTACAAGCGACTCCAGCTTTCTTTGAATATCGGCCTGCATATTGCTGAAAGTCGCTAGATAAACGATGGAAAAGGCTGCAATCATTACCAGTGATGTGATGATAATATGAAGTGATAGAAACTTGGTGCGCAGTTTTTCAAACATCCGGTTTACCGTCCTTTTCCTCGCTTAGCGTATACCCTGCCCCACGGATCGTACGGATCGCGACTTGCGACTGAATTTGATTAAGCTTCTTGCGCAGAAGAGAAATATGATTCTCTACATGGCTGCTGTCCGCGTCCGTGTCGTATCCCCATAGTTTCTCGATAATTACTTCTTTAGAAACGATCGTATTCTTCCGTTGAATAAGAAGTTCGAATAACTGGGCTTCTTTTAATGTAAGTTTGCTTGCATAGCTGCTGCAACGGAGGCTAAGCGAATGCGGGTCGAATGAAAGATTGCCGATTTCTAAAATTCCATCCGGAATCCATTCGGCTCTTCTGCGACCAAGCGCGCGCAATCGGGCAAGCAGCTCTTCGGCGTGGAACGGCTTCGCCAGATAATCATCGGCTCCACAGTCTAAGCCATATACTCTATCTTCGAGCTCGCCCCGCGCGGTGAGAAGAATGACCGGCGATTCAACGCCGCTTCGCCGTATTTCCTGCAATACGCTGAGGCCGTCTTTTTTCGGGAGCATAATATCTAAAAGGATAAAGTCATAGATACCGGATAAAGCGCAATCCAGTCCGTACTCCCCGTCATATGCGAGATCGACTGCATAATGATGTTTTTTCAATACTTGTGCGATAGCCTCGGCTATATATACCTCGTCCTCAACCATGAGAATTCTCATCGGTCTTCCTCCGATCATTGCGGCGTCAATAAAAAGAGGCTGAATATCAGCCTCTTTGCCGTATTTTTTCTATTTGATTTTTTTGATGCCTGCGCTTCCGTCAGCGGATACAATCTCATCAAAGCCTTCGGGAACGTTCTCGCTCCATGTTTTACCCCCGTCTGTCGAGTAGCTTGTTATGCCGTTTACTTTCTTGGCCATCAAGCTGCGGCCTTCGCCTTCTTTGGGAGGGGTGCCCATGGTGACCAGCGTGCCTCCATCTTTGGTTTTGGTAATGACTGCTCCTTTTGGCGTGCCAGGCGTCCAGGTTTGGCCGTCATCGGTCGAATAGCTGGAGACGCCGTTATCGTTCCTCATCATGATTTTGCCTTTCTCGATGCCGGGATGCCCGTTCGCTGCTTCGCCCGTTATTGTCAGGCTTCTATTGTCGGATACGGACGCTTCTAGGCTGTTCTCTTGCTTAGTTTGTACGGCATCATGATCATCGGCTGCTTTGGCGGCGAATACTGCGCCCGCGCCGATGGTTAGCGTAAGCGCACCGCACACAGCGGCGACCGTCACGCTCTTTTTGCTTCCGTTCAGTAGAGAATCTAACTTTGCTTTCATTGGCTGAACCTCCGATTAAATAGTAATTGTACAGGCAGCTGCCTTACAATGAACATCTTAACCGTGGAACCTCTAACGAACCTTGAATCATGCTTGCTGATCCCAACTACTCCGATTCCGGAGCTGTTACAGGAATCCAGCCCGTCAGCAGCGCTCCGCCTTCCGGATGGTTGCTTGCTGTAAGCTCGCCTTTGTGCCGCCTGATTATTCTTTGTGAAATGGCTAGCCCTAAACCGCTGCCTCCCGTTGAACGGCTTCTAGACGCTTCCCCGCGATATAAGGGTTCAAATATGCGCTTCAGTTCTTCTGATGAGAAGCCTGGTCCAGAATCGTGTATTGAAAACACGACTCTATCACAGTCGTTAATGCACTGGATTTCAATTTCTCCATCTACAGGCGCGTGCCGAACCGCGTTATCCAACAGGTTGCTAACAGCACGCTCCAATAGATGCGCGTCGCCGCTTATGATGCATTTCTCTGTATTATATTGTTCGATTGAGATCCGTTTTTGTCGAGCCAGCGGGCTTAAACTGTCGATCGACTTTATAAGGATAGTTTGCAAATCAATCGGTTTCTCGTTCAGTTCCGTCTCCAAATACTCCATCTTGGTGAATGTGAACAAATCCTCTACCAGCCGATCCAATTGAGCTGATTTTTCCTTGCAAACCGCCAAATATTTAGTCACTTTTTCCGGCGATTGTGCAATCCCTTGTTCCAATCCATCTATATAACCTCGCAAGGCGAACAATGGTGTCCGCAAATCATGCGCGACTGCTCCAATCACGAATCGGCGTTCTTCCTCCAATTCCGCTTGTTTATCGAATGATTGCCGGAGTCCCTTCACCATCGCTTCGAATCCGTCGCGTACTTCAGCGACCTCCGTGATTCTGGATGAGGGCAGCTGCACCTCCAAATCTCCGCCTGCAATTCGCCTAGCCGCAAAACTCATCGACTCAAGAGGCTTGAGTACGTATCTTCTTATTTCAACGCCGACAACAAAGAAAGCAAGCAGCAGCCCGGCAAAGGCTGAGAACATGGATACGGAACTGGACTTCGGCAAGTAAAGCGTAACCCTGCCTATCAATTGACCGTCTTCGATGATGGAAAACCGTTCAGTCGACGACAAAGAACCGCGGCGCTCCGGGTTTGAGCGGAAAATGTCCCGATCTTCAGTAGATTGAATGACTGCTTCCAGCTTCATTATTTGCAGCTTTTCATTAAGTTCCTTCTGCCAGTTCAGATTTGTCCATTCGTCCGTGCTTGCTTCGATAAAATGAATGGTGTCGGTCAAATGCCTTTGCAGTGTTTCATTTTGCATCCGGCTTTTTGACAAGCTGACCGATTTTGTATCCAAAAAATGCGCAGTAACAAAAAAAATCCATGGCAGCAAAAGGATGAACAAGAAGCAGAGTACTGTAAACGTACGGATGCGTATGCTCCTCATGCTATCCCCCCTCAAAACGATACCCTACTCCCCAAACGTTAACCAAGTATTGCGGATTGTTCGGATCGGCTTCGATCTTCTCGCGAAGCCTGCTGAGATGGACGCGAATCGTATGCCTATCGCCCACTCCTTCCCAAAACATTGCCAGCAATTGATCATATGAAAAAACATGTCTCGGGTGCTCGACGAACAATCGCAGCAGCTCATATTCCTTCGGCGTAAGCACGATGCTCCTCCCATCGACTGCTGCTTCTCTGGCGGTTAAGTTAAGCTTAAGGCGTCCATAATCCAGTGTGCGTTCTTCCGTTTGCCGATGGGAAGATGTGCGTCTCAAAACAGCTTTTACTCTAGCTACAATCTCTCCCGGTGAAGCGGTTTTGACGATATAGTCATCGCCGCCTAGCGTCAGCCCCCGTATCTTGTCCACATCGTCGCTGCGAGCGCTCAAGAACAGGATCGGAACCTTGCTCTCCAACCGTATTTTGCGGCATAAATCAAACCCGTTCTGCCCGGGCATCATAATGTCCAGCACGATGCAATCAATCGAACATTGCTGGTAAATTGCCCATGCTTGATCAGTATCACACGCGGTCATGACTTCAAAGTGATCATTCTCCAAAAAATCCCTCAATAGCTCAACGATACTCTGATCGTCATCAACAACGAGTATCGTATATATTCTTTTCATCTATATCCACCTCTCAAAGTAGTTTATCATTTTTTATCACGAAACAGATGAGCGCCTTCATATTGTGATGATTTGTTTATTAATTTGTGATGTTTTGGAAGCTTGGTTTGATATATTTGTTTGTTAAGATTCTCCTTGCGTATTGAAAAACGACAATTAGGAGGACCTATATATGCTAACGGTACAAATTGTATTATTTGATGGTTTCGACCTTCTGGACGCCATTGCACCCTATGAGGTGTTCTATGCCGCGGCCATGAATGCCGATAACGCGGTAAGTGTAGAATTCGTAACGGCAGAAGGACCAAGGCAAGTGGCAAGCGGCACCAACGGGTTAATGATTGAAGCAAGCGGCAGACTTAACCCTGTACAGCCAGGGTTCATTCTTGTGCCAGGGGCGTCCGGCGTTGTCGATGGCGACAGCTATCATTCGATTCCGGCCATATTAGGCCGAGCCATGAATACCGAATTGACCGGCATGATCGGTCAGGCACTAGGACGAAGCGACATGGTTGTGGCGACCGTATGCGGAGGATCACTATTGCTTGCCTTGGGCGGACTCTTGGAGGGCAGACCGGCTGTAACCCATCATCTGGGCATGGAGCTCCTTGGCGCAACCGGGGCAATTCCCATCTCTGCTCGTATCGTGGATGCCGGCAATCTGGTTTCTGGCGGCGGCGTAACTTCAGGTCTCGATGTAGCTATATACTTGGTAGAACGCGATCTTGGGCCTCGTATCGCACACGCGGTCGAGCAGCTGTTCGAATTTGAACGCAGAGGAACCGTTTGGAAAGAAGCGGGATTGGCTGTTGGGAGTAATAAAACAGTGACGAATGAAGCAATAACGATAACGGCGGACGAGGCGCCACCGAAATATAGCAACAACTCGAAAGCTTCTGTCTTCGACGGCGAGTGGGATACGGTAATCGCTACGCCGGTAGGAAAGCTGCAGGTGAGACTCTTTTTATCGACCAATCAAGGGATGATCCAAGGAAGGGCAGCGCAAGGGAATGAAACGGTCGAGTTATCGAACCCCGAATTAAAAGACAACACACTTACTTGGCTGCTGAGAATAACGAAACCGATGCGACTAAATCTGAAGTTCGAAGTTGTTGCCGAAGGAGATCACATGAGCGGAACCGCCAAGGCCGGTATGCTCCCTGCATCCAAACTGACTGGCAGACGAGTCAAATCAACCGAAGTTCTATTGTAGAAATAAAATGGAGCTGCGGGGGTTTTCATAAAATGATGAAACGGAAAACACTTTACGGGCTTCTGGCCTGTGTAAGCATTCTTTTTATCCTCTACGCCTTGGCGAAAAACTACGTTATCGATCCAGGAGCCGAGGGATTTATAAGCCAAAAAACCGGACTCAAGCGCGACCTTCATCTCCCACTCTGGTTGAACGTCATGTATATTCATGTTGCATTTGCATGTATCGCAATGGCATCGGGGCTGCTTAACTTTTCGAGCCGGATTTTTGAAAAAAACCGCAAAATACACCGACTCAACGGTTATCTCTACCTCGCGTCCGTATTTGTTGTCGTTCTTACGTCCGGTTATATGGCGCCTTACGCTACAGGCGGAAAGATTAGCAGCATGGGGTTCAACCTCCTAAATATGTTATGGCCGGTCATAACGATAACTGCACTTATCCAAATCAAAAAGAAACGCATAATGAAGCATCGAAACTGGATGATCAGAAGCTATGCCTTTTGTTTTACGAATCTGTTCATTCATCTTATCACCGCTCTATTTCATAACGGATTTGGTTTCGGTTACGCAGTAAGCTATACCTTTGGAGTCTACGGCTCCATTGTTCTGCTTCTCATTCTTCCGGAAGTCATCATCCGAACGAGCAGTCAATCTCAAAGGATCTGATTAACGAATTTCGAACGAATCTAACAAAAAAAGAATCCGCATCTCTTTGCAGAGAAGCGGGTTCTTTTAAAGTTTCCGTTACATTCTATTTACATAAAAGGATTCAAATTCAGCGACAGAGCCGAACTGATTCAAAGCTACGCCCTCCGTTAGCAGGTGATTCTCCAGCTTCTCTATAAGCTGCAGAACGGCTAACCGCAGCGGTTCAAAATCAGCCGGATTCAACAGCGATACAAGATCTGGATACCCGTAGCGCACGTAAAACTCCCGATACTCGCCCAAGTCAGATGTGCCGGGCCAACGTCCTTTTTCTGCAGCGTACAAAAATCGGGCTAGCCCGTCTTGTATGCCGATAGCGGCGAAGAAAGCTGTTTCGTAATGGCCATTTTCGCTAGCAGTCAACAGCTTGTTCATCATCCCCCTCTCTTCTTCGTAATACCCCTTCATTCTCTCTTTATAAGAGCGAATTATTGCTTGGCTGTTTTGTCTCTCCGATATAAGGCGTAGCGTATCTGCGGTCAGTTTCTCGCAAGCTGACATAATTTCATCCGGTACAGTGCTGAACATCATGGTATCCAGGTATTGATCCAGCTGTTCGGGTTTAATAGGGAGATTTCTGACTTGCTCGCGATAATGGCCCCAACTGCGCTTATAGTAAATTTGGTTCAGGAAGCCAAGCGACATAAATATATTTCCCGCAATCTCTTGAGCCAAGGTGCGACAATAGGAAAGCTCCTTGCCGTTTGCGGAAATCCGCATTTTAGACAAGCTAATGATGCTTTCCTTGAGTGCAGATTCGGCTCTGCCGATCATTTCCGGCGCTCTGGATTTACTGCCCATGCCGGATATCGTCTCTCGCAGCTCCATGAATCTCGCAAGATCATCTTCTGAACGCACATACAACAATTCACAGTCTGCTATAATCGTAGTGCTCCACTCTTCGGAAGCTGCCATTCTTTCAGCTCGATCCCATCCGATAGGCCAGAAATCAAAACTTATGCCCTCGATAATAAACTGGCATTCAGCTTGTCTGCCTCTTTCCGTGGCCGGAATGAAGAAGAAATCCAAATCCGATCGCTCAGTCGCTCTGCCCTGCAAATAGGATCCGTAATAACCGACAATAGCAACATCTTGGGAATAATGATTTTTAATGTGATTAACGATTATTTCGGCTACTTTAAATACATCAACCATTATATTACCCCCCCATGTCTTTTTTTAAAATAATTCGAGCATCCACCGCGTAATCCTGCCAACTAGTGCAGAAAACGGCAGATCCGGAACAAAGTGGCCGGCTGCCGTTTCTGATAAAGTTTAATACACCAAACCATTTCCTTCATCGAACCCAAGCATCAAATTCATATTTTGGATCGCCGCTCCTGATGCGCCTTTGCCTAAATTATCGTACCTTGAAATGATGCTTATCTTATCGTCTTGACCAAATACAAAAATCTCCAGACGGTTCGTATGATTGCACTCAGCAATCATGAAATGTCCTTCATCAAGAAACGCTTCGGAATCGTACGGCATTACATGAACAAAACGCTCTGATTCATAATACGCTGATAATACTTCATGTACATCTTTTGCAGAAGATTTTTGGGGCAGAATCCTGCTAATCAAGGGCACTGACATGGCTATGCCTTGCGTGTAATTAGCTTTAATCGGCGAGAATAACGGTTCATATAAAAGTCCCGAATACATCAACATCTCAGGTATATGTTTATGATTGTGATTCAATCCATAATGCCTTGGAACATCGAGGTTTTTTGCGGAAATTGCTGATGGATCCTCATATTCCTCTATACCGCTTCTTCCGGCACCGGAATAGCCTGTAATGGAGAAACATGTCACTGGATAATCCTGCTGCATAATGCCGGCTTCAATAAGCGGCCTCGTTGTAAGAATAAAACCGGTTGCATGGCAGCCTGGGACAGAAACTCTCGAAGCGAACCGTATGAGATCCCTTTGGTTTTTCAACTCAGGCAGCCCATATGCCCAATTTCGATCCGTTCTAAATGCAGTGCTCGTATTAATGATTCTTGTTTTTTCATTTTTAACAAGCTCTACGGACTCTTTTGCAGCCTCATCAGGAAGACAAAGAAAAACGATGTCTGCATCATTTAAATACTTGCTTCGTTCAGCTGTATTTTTTCTTTTGTCGGAGTCAATCCGGAGCACTTCTATGTCCGGCATCCTAGATAAATCCTCGTAGATCCTCAAGCCAGTCGTACCTTCTTGTCCGTCGATAAAAACGTTGCGCTTCATAAGCCTCCCCCTCATAAGTGCATATAAATACTTGATTATGAATAATTATGCATTTGATATATGCCGCTGTCAAATATCATTTGAAAAACGGCCATCTTTTGGCCGGGATGAAGCAATGCGGCTAAAAGCAATTTAACGGGATTAATATTGTTGCGATGAGCGAACCAATAAAAAAAAAGCGGTGATCTAAGATTTTTAAATTCTCTTAAATCACCGCCAATATTAAACTAACGTTCTGCTGAAGATCCCTATGCTAGTCATCCTTGTTTTCCTTCTTCTTTTTTTTCTTTTCTTCCCGTTCCTTTTTCTTCTCTTCCTCTTTCTTTTTCTTCTCTTCCTCCTTCTTTTTCTTTTTCTCCTCTTTTTCTTTCTTCTTCTCCTCCTTCTCGTTACTATTCTTTTTCTCCTGATTATCTTGAGACGCATTTTCTTCCTTGATTTTATTAATCCCTTTGACGACAGGGAACGGGATTGCAGACTGTCCATTCAATGCATTGCTCATGAGCTCCTTGAACACGGCTGCAGCAGCCTTGGAAGTGGTCGTCAAATAATGACTAGCGTCAGGATTGTCATACCCTAGCCATACAGCTCCTACAAGTTGAGGCGTATAGCCGACAAACCAGTTGTCCATGGCGCCAACAGAACTGCCCGGCATCTGGGTTGTACCGGTTTTCCCTGCGACGTCCCTGCCCTCGATCGCTGCCGCTTTGCCCGAGCCGCTCTCAACAACGTCCTGAAGCATAGCAGTAACCGTACTTGCTATTTCAGAAGTCGTTACGCTATGACCAGACTCCTGTTTGCGTGATGCAAGGACTGTGCCGTCAGCAGACTCGATGCGGACAATGGCATGACTGCTCATGCGGATCCCGTCATTTGTGAACACACCATATGCTTCAGCCAATTGGAGCGGTGAGACACCTGTTTTTGTGCCTCCCAATGCAAGTCCGAGCGTCCGATCCTCCGCTTTAAGCGGGATACCGAACCTGGAAGCTGCATCGATGCCTTGATCGATACCGATCTCATTTAACAGCTTAACAGCCGGTATATTGTAAGATTGAATTAGTGCTTCATAGAGGGTCACATTGCCGTGAAACTTATTGTCAGCGTTCTTCGGCTCGTAGCTGCCAAATTGGATCGGTTCGTCTTTAATCCGGCTGTCCGGCCGGTAGCCATTTTCTAGGGCTGGTGTATAGACTGCGATCGGCTTCATCGTTGAGCCCGGTTGCCTGCTCAATTGAACGGCACGGTTGAATCCGCGAAACGGCTGCTCTCCTCGGCCGCCGACTAGTGCCTTAATGCCCCCTGTAAGAGGATCGGTCAGTATCGCACCTGCCTGTACGGGTACATCGTCCATACTTTTAGGGAAGAGGCTATCCTTCTCGAATATTTGCTCAGCCGCCTTCTGCATAGATTGATTAAGCGTCGTATAGATGCGAAGACCTCCATGCAGCACATCGTTTTCAGATAATCCGTACGTCTCTATCGCTTCGCGGATTACGAGATCCGTATAATAAGGGTATTGTATCGAGTCTACACGGTTTGGCTTAGATTCTCGAAGTGTCAGCGTCTCTTGTAAGGCCTGTTCGTAGGCCCCCTGCTCTATCAGCCCTTGATCATGCATTAACGAAAGCACGACATTCCGGCGCTCTACAGCTTGCTCCGGGCGCTTATATGGGGACAGTACTGACGGGGCTTTAACCAGTCCCGCCAGCAATGCCGATTCGGCTAACGTTAACTGCTCGGCAGGTTTCCCGTAATAGACTTCCGCTGCACGCTTAACTCCCCAGGCTCCTTCCCCAAAATAAATCTGATTGAGGTACATCGTTATGATTTGCTCTTTGCTGTACTGCTCTTCGATTTTTTTGGCAAGCAGCACTTCGCTTGCTTTCCTTTTCCATGTTCTCTCGTGAGATAGAAAAACATTTTTCGCAAGCTGCTGTGTAATCGTACTGCCGCCTTGAACGGTTTGCCCTGATTTTATGTTTTGAATAAATGCCCGGCCAATTCCCCACACATCCATCCCATCATGGTCGTAGAAGCGCCGGTCCTCGACAGCAACAATTGCATCAATGATATGCTTAGGAAGCATATCGTAAGTTATCGGTTCAATGTCGTTGAGCGAAATCGTTATCGCTTCATGACCATTCTCATCATACAAAATCGTAGCCGCTGGCAATGGGCGATCCAATTGCGAAACGTCTTGAGCAGCCACCAGCATACGAAGCGCAATCCAGCCCGAGGCGCTCAGCAGCAAAAACAGCAGACCGCTTATGACCAGTATTTTACTCCAAGAAACTCCGATTCCTTTACGTTTATTTCTTGTTGCTTTTCTCATTTCCGAAGCCTCCAAATTGTCTATCCTCATAGTATTCGGAAGCTGAGGGCGGTTTGGGTCGTTATGAAGGTACAGCTGTTATGCCAAAATCATCCTGACACTATCTCAGATTATCCAGAATCCAAGGCCCTTTCACTACGTATCTCGGTTCTCCGATATAAAAGGCAATTTCTTTCTGTCCTGGCTCTACGCTGAGCCATTCGCTTACGATGGCACCCGTACTTTCGTTCAGTTTGGAGGTGTAAGACATACGGGTGCCTTTCTTAGTGAATAACTGATAGGTTTGCAGTGTTCTTGGTTGTTCATCATCAAAATGGGTATCAACTTCTATGAGAATGCTGTCGGCATTAACCCGTTCAACTTGAGTAAAATGCAAGGTAAATCCAGCTATTTGGGCTGATACGTTTAAGTCTTCCCTTCCTTCTGCGGGAACCGGCAGCGTCACTTTAACGTGCTCCGCTCCGGCATCGAAGATTCGGATGGAAGGAATAACTAGATGATAT
>Ga0180215_1000354_pt1 | contig 60827 bp, 42 predicted proteins | sample eDN3rd37CBELigBY_FD_128871 | JGI IMG/M metagenome (GOLD analysis project Ga0180215, IMG submission 128871) | Enriched backyard soil microbial communities from Emeryville, California, USA - eDNA 3rd pass 37_C BE-Lig BY (version 2) (version 2) | ecosystem: Environmental > Terrestrial > Soil >... | reverse complement strand
GTTCAGGTCGGCCCCAAAGCTCATCCCCGTCGATTCGATGAAGTCGATCAACGCCTGGCGCGGGAAGTTACGCGTCCCGTTGAAGGCCATGTGCTCGAGGAAGTGCGCGTACCCGAGCTGGTCCTCGTCCTCTTGTGCGCTCCCGGCATTGACGGCGAGCCAGAGATACGCCCGCTTGGCGGGCGCCTTGTTGGCCTGCACGTAGTAGCGCATCCCGTTGGGGAGAACACCGGTGCGCAGCCCCGGAGGGGTCGGGTCGGACGACGTCGTATACGACGCCTCGCTCCGTACTTCCGCGCCGTCCGCGACGGTGAACGCCAAGAGTGAGGCCGCCACACCGATCCCAAGCACGACCGTAACCGCTCTCCGAAATGGGTATCGTCCCCTCATCATCACGTCTTTGCCTTCTCTCGCTCCAGCAGGATCTCGATAAGTTCTGCAAAATTACGCTCGAGCCCCCCCCCACCACCTATTGTCCCCCGGCCCACATGTACTATGTACCCGTCCTGATCAATGAGCAGAGCGTTATCGGTATTCCTAAACTTCCCGCTCCACCTGCCGTCGAACGAGTAGTTTGTCCAGTTGGCAGTAGGTTGGTCGACCCAGCGTCCGTCGGGTTCCGGTAGCCTCCACCCCGGCGACTCGGTCATCGTGAGAACCGCGCGATCCAGACCGACCGAATCCAGGCACTTGCGAATTAGCTGAGCCTCACGCTCGGGTGTCATGCCTTCCTTCACGTAATGATACCGCCCGACCGTCTGCGCCACTACAACTATGTCAAGTTCCGGGAACCGATTGCTCAGACGACGTAACAGATATGTGTAGTCGCTGCAATTGGTTATACGTATATTATCGTAAATCTCCCTTAGGTGGGGGGTGTAAAACCATACAAGGGAAACCCGGCCTGCCCTCGGGTATTGTTCGCACGGATCCCCCTCGCAGCCAAGCCAGATATCGCCTTCCAGGACTGGTGCACGCTCGCCAAGCGGCTGCCCATCCATGTATGCCTCCGGCGGCACGTCACTGGCCCGGCCCCAGGTCTTACGCATAGCCTTCGCGTAAGCCGCCGTGCTCACACGTAGGCTGTCATGAAACTGATCCTTACCGAATACCAATGTGAACATCGCTTCAAGCTGGGCGAGTAGTTCCTCAGACGTGGCACCCACCCGACCAGACTCATTCGACATGTCCTCCAGCTCACGCCCCGCTGCCTCGTCGTACTCGGCCATGAACCGAGCCAAATGTCGTCGCGCACGTGCCGCCATCTCATCATACATGGCTGGATCATCTGAGCCTGTTACGATCAACTGCATGTATACTGCGAAGCGGTTGCGGAAGTCCGGGATCTTGTCCAGAAACGCCAGTATGATTTCGTCGCCCACTTCGATCTTCGGCGGGACCGGCGAGTTCTTGCCGTAGAGGAGCAGCACATCGGTCACGGCGCGCTTCAGATCCTCCGTGTTGTCCAGTTCGACCTCAGCCAGACGCCTCTCCACGACAGCTCGGGCGCTGTCATCCATGCCTATGATCAGATATAGCGGAGCGAGCAAATCCCACGCATCGACACCGACTGTGTCCACGTGTGCGGAAGCAGCATTCAGGCACGCTCGAACCGTCTCCACGACCGCCGACGGGAGAGGCGACTTCGCAGATCCCAAATCGTCCGGTATCGTATCACGGTCGATGTGAGTGGCGTGATACTCACGGACCTTGATTTGGCTCCGCACCCGTCCGACCGCAGCACTGCACTCCTCGACGGTCTTGTACGTGGATATATCCACTGCCGTATCCGGCCACTCAAAGAGTTCCTGCCCCGTAACCGGTCGCGCATTCAGCATTGCGCCAGCAACCGCCAGCAGAAACGCCGGCATCATTTTCGTTGTCCGCATGAACCTCATCCTCTCTGCGCTCCTCGCTACACTGCATCGACCAGCGACGTGAAGCTGAAGTCGCGCGCCTTGATCGGCGGCACGATCGCCGGTGTGAGTTCGCCACCCTCTTCCTTCGTGGGTCGGAAGACCGGCACCGCCTCGCCTATCTGTTCGACGTTGTTCAGCATGAAGATCGGCGATTCCGTGAAGCGGAAGTTCTTGACCGCCTTGGTGATCTCGCCGTTCTCGATCAGCCACAGCCCATCACGCGTCAGTCCAGTGGAGAGCAGACTGTTTTCATCTAAAGTTCTGATATTCGAGAACCGCGTGACCAAGAGCCCGCGCCGGGTAGTGCGAATCATCTCCTCCATGGACGTATCGCCGCCACTCATCCGGTAACCCGTCCCGCCCCTGAGTTGGTGCAGACCGTTGATCCCATCGAGCGCCTTGATCCCCGTATTGAAGTTGTGGCCAAGGCGCTTGAGCACGCCGTTCTCGATCCAGGTCACCGGCCCTGGCCGCTCGAGGTGGCTCATCAGGAGCCCGAGCCGCGGATCCATCGGATCGTGCGAGATCGTGATCCGCTCGTCGACCACCTTGAGCCCCATCTTGCTGAGCATGAGCCCAGTCGCGTTGTCATAGCCCAGCTGAAATGGATGCTCCATTAGGGGGTTCTCGGCTGACTCCCTCCCGCGATGCCCCGGGGCGCCGAGGCGCGTCACGAGACTCTCAATTAGGTCCGCGACTGCCTGCGGTTCCAGGATTACGGTGTAGCGTCCCGGTTCAAGGGCGACGGGGTTCCTGGACGCTTTGCACTTCTGGACGGCCCGCGCTGCGAGCACGTCGATTTCACTTCCGATTCGGTCCCAGTCGTAGGAGGAGAGACCCGCCCAGCCTGACCCCATGCCACTCGCGTCGCGTACCGTCGTTGAGCATTGCGCCTGCGTCCACTGGATGTAGGGTTGCTCGTCAAGCCCGTGCTCGCCCGTTCGCAGATCCCGGAACGCGGTTGTGTACGAGGCGGTAGCGGCCGCCCGGACCTCGAGGTACCCGGCCGAGTAAAAGCCCTCCGCCTCCGCGGGTGCAATCATGCGCCGTGCGACCTCGGCCCGAACCTCCGTATCGAGCCCGACCGTCGCCTCGCTCCAGATGCGCGCACTGGGCGGCCTCGTGTACGCCGGGATCTTGGGATAGAAGCCCTTGCGTTCCCCACCCGGCCCTATCTCCATTCTGGAAGCCCGTTCGGCCGCTCGCACCGCTTCTTCGAGTGCAGCATCGTCTAGCTGGTTCGTCGTGACCTCTCCAATGGTGCCGTAATCCGTCTTCCGGAACACCGTCACTTCGATGTTACGCCGGTCGCTCGAGAGGCTCGCCCGGTTGCGTGCCCAGCGCAGTTCCCCCTGCCACCAGCTCTTGATGTGGACCGCGGTATCTCCTCCACCCTGGGCCATCGCGTGTGCCCGCTCCAGGATCTGCTTGCACTCCGCCTCAGATAGGATCCGCGAGTCCTCTTCCCCATGCTTCCGTGCTGCCTCGCTCATGCCTTCCTCCGCGGATCGATCACCGTGAACTCCTTGAAGACCGCAGGCGGTGCACTCACGCTGTGGTACGTGGTCTGCAACGGCTCTCCCTTGCTCGAGGTCGTGCCGTAGCGGCGCACACTCGCCTCACCACCGAGCGCGACCAGCCCCTTCCACAGCTCCGGTGTACGGAAGAGGATTCCCGCACCAGCGACGATCGCCACACGCTTGCCAGACTTTACCTCGTAGACGCGCTCGGACACCCCCATTCCACTGAGCCCCTGGTAGTCCATGCTTACGCCCATCTCTTTGATGGCGAGCCCCTCCTCGATCCCAGAGACAAGATCCTCGAAGTCCAACGCCTCGTCCCCCGGTGCTATTCTCAGGTTTGGCGTGTGTGTTAGCGGAGCCTCCACCGCACTCGGTGCCGCAGCGCAACCGTGAGAGCGTATCGCTCGGCTTGCCTTGGTGTAGGAATCAGCCAACCACGTCGCACTCTCTCTGGTGGTCTGGAAATCCTGGAGCACACCTTCCCGCACGAGTGTGAACTCATCGGGGTGTACACCCTCGTCATCCCAGCGGACCGTCGCAGCACCGCCGTGCTCCGACCGGTTGGCCGTAAGGGTGAGGAGTGGTGCTCCAACCTCGAAGCTGCCCAACATCTCCAGGGGTGCATTCAGGTAGCTGGTCCCGCTCGCGTTCGCCTCATAGCCCAACGCGCGGTCGAGTTGCGTCGCCGTACCTAGGGTCACAGCGGCGAGGCTCGTAGTCGTGCGTGCGTCGCAAACTACGTTGTAACGGCCCACCTCGACCGGCTTGACGGGCATCATGATGTCCTCTTCCATCTCCTCCATGAGACGGCGGATCTGCTCACGGAGCGGCTGGCCCTTGTAGAGTTCGAAGCCCAGTCCTGCAGGGGTGAGCATGTCGAGCCCTCTCGCCAGCTTTCGCCCGTTCTTCTCCAGCCCTAGCACAAGGCTTCCTTCAGATCGATAAAGCCGTTGCGTGCAGTAGGCTCCCTCGGAGGATGCGAACGCTTTCTCCTGTACGACGAACGTGACTGCGTTGGCCGTAGGTGGCACCACACTGAAACCCGAGTGTCGCTGAACAAAGAGCCGAAGACTTACCAGAAAGTCGTAAATCTCCAGATGCGAGATCTCGAACGGATCGAGTTCCACGGGCATGGTCCAGTGCTCGTCGACGGGCATGGGTGCGGCAGCAAGATCGACCTCGCGGACGGGGCCAATCGTAAGCGCACGCGCCTGGCGGACGGATTCTCTGCCCAGTCGAGCCATCTCGTCCGTGCTCCACACCAGGCTACCCGCGAAGCCCCAGTAGCCATTCACCAGCGAGCGCACACCCACGACCAGGCCCTCGCTGTCACGTGGCTGTACGCTAAGATGATGGAGCTCTCGCCCCCGGGTGCGCGTAAGGCGTACGTCGGCATACGACGCACCGGCGTCCCTCGCCGCCTCGATCGCCCGCAATGCCATTTCTTTCACTACCGGATCTCGGATGGACTGCACCGATTCCGGTAGCCCACCACCGAGTTGTGCCAGCAGCGGCCCGGGAATACCGGAGAACACTGCCGCACCGGCGCCCACCTTCATGGTGATCTTGAGCAGATCACGACGACTCAGACTCATTGTTTACTATCTCCATTCACCGACAGCGGCTGATCATCCGCAATAACCCGTATGCGTCCTTTCAATCCACTCACCGTGGTTTTGAATTCATAAATCCCAGGTTCCAGAAACTGTCGGTAGCGAACCGACAAACTCGGGATCTCATCGAAGAAGGGGGCTATGTCACCATCCTCACAAAAGGCCGGCATGAACCCGCCGAATGCAGTACATAGATCAGCCGCTATTTCTACGTCTGTCGGATCGTCAAAGGTAATCCCGACCGCAGTTCCAGTAGTGGACACGTTGAACCAGGATACGTAGCCACCTGCACGGAGGGTTACTTCCGTCGGCTCGATACGAAATCCCTCCTCATCCTCCAAGAGGACGAAGCCATGAAACATGGGGGCGACGACTGTGACGGTAGTCGTATCGGCCTTGGCCACGCCGTACGCGGTAGTGCGAGCGATAAGGGTTACCTTCCCAGGTGGCCCAAACACACTCTGGACAGTGCCCGACCTCCGATCAAGCGAGATGTTGGCTGGCGCGAGGGACACGTAGTCGACCTCCAATCCCAGCACGGGGTTGCCGTCACTATCCAAAGCACGAAGTGGTAGAATGGGCTCGAAACTGATGCCCGCTGCCTGTAGCAGACCATAGGCTACATAAGCCCAGTTCATGGTCGATGAGGTCATGAACCACACGGAATCTTCAGGCGACTCCGGCGCGATCGAGAAGGACGCCAGCTTGGGCGGGGTGGGGTTCGACGTCACCTTGACGTACGCCGTGTCCGCATGCCGGACGTTGTCACCTGTCACCACCTCTGCGATCACCTGCGCTCCGCCGGTTGCGGCTCGTGCCTGCACCAGTCCATCCGGCGTCACCCACACCGCCACCGTATCGCTCGAGCGGAAAGTGGGCGCTGGTAGCCCCTCCAGCGGTTCGCCCCGTAGGTTCCGGGGCGTAGCCGTGAGCCGGATCGTGTCGTAGGGTGCTGCCGTCGACAAGTTGATCGCCCGGTGATTGAGAGTGAGAGAACCATATAGCTTGGCGCCATCCGTCTCCGGCTCGAAGGTTGCTACCGGCTGAAGGTCGCCGCACCCGCCGAGGGCGAGCACGCCGAGTGCGAACACACAGAGCATCCCGCCCGAGAAAGGCCGCAGACTATCCTCCGGCCACCCCTCGGACCATCTAGTCTTCGTCATGGATCGCATCATCACCTCCTAGCTCCGCGAGAAGCAGCCGTCGTAGTATGGATTCGAGATCCGTTCGGCGTCCGGCACCGGCAGGTCCACATATGAGTCGTACCTCAACCCAGCACCAACCGCACCCAGGTAAGATCCTGTCGGATAGACTTGGTCCTGCATGCGGCCGTAGTGGCGAATTAGGCGCCGTAGATCTCCCTGCCGCTGTCCGGTAAGGAAGAGCCAGAAGGCGCGCTCGCGGTAGAGTAAATCGACGCGAGCCTCGTCCGTGCCCGGATCCACGAGGTCCGGCAGCGGCCCCGCTACCGCGGGCACGATCGTGGTCCACATCGTCTGACGCAGATGGTTCAGCTTATCCAGCCAGGTGGGGTCACCGTCGTTCAGCGCCGCCTCGGCTTCGATCAGGCGTGCTTCGATGCCACTAGCCAGCACTACCTGACCCGAGCCGTCCGTTCCGTACTTGTTGGGATGGTGGATGGTGATCCCAGAAAGCCCCGTGACCGGGGACGTCTTCGTACGGGGATCTCCACTTGTCTGGTAATCGAGGCCGTTGATCCCCTCGATATCACTGACCGTATAGCTCCACGCAGGACCGTTGACTCGGTTAGGATTAACTACTGAAAATAGATTAACATTTACCCCGTCAAAGGCTACCGAATAGCTAAAGTTGTCCGGCACCTCCGCCACGGCTGTGGCTGCATCGGTGAAGCGTCCTAGGTTAAGGAGCGCGCGCGCCTGGCCGACCTGCGCCAGGTACTTGAAACGCACACTGTCGCCCGAGAACGTGAGCGCAGTATCTAGCAGTGCGAGAGCATGCTCATACACCTGGTCAGTGGTCGAGCCCGGTCGAAACGTAAAGTCGCCCTTGTAGTCGAGGGTGCTCAGTGGGATCCCCGAGCAGAACAGGTCGGCCAGGAAGATCTCCGCGTACGCCTGCAACGCATAGAGATGGCCAGTGAGCGCAACCAGGCTGTCCGGCGCGTATTCTTTCTGCAGACCAATCGCTTGTGCCGCCTGGCCACGTACTCGGTGGAGGTTGGAATAGACGAACTCCCAATGATCTTGACCCTCCGGGTCTAGGCCAGTGTCACGCCTATCCACGGAGGGAAGTCCTCCAGCAACTATACCAGGATCTGTCCACTGTAATTCATCAGTAAACAACCCGGCGATGGTTATATAACCATTGTGATCGCCCGCAGCCAATGCTCGGTAAAACGTTTCCAGTGTCCCGTAGTAGGCCCGTAATGCCCCCTTAGGCGTTTTCGTGACAGACGGATCCGTGACGTTGTCCGGCAGTTCTACGTTGCCGATCAGACCGTCTACCGCGCAGCCAGAAACAAACAGGGCGAGCATACCCGTCACCAGCCACTCCAGCACGGTGCGTGCACGCAGCGGGGCTGCCGCACGGTGCGGCTTTGCATTTGTGTTTGTTCTCATTATGCCTCGCTCCCTGCCTCAGTAGGTTGCGTTCACGCGGAACTGCCAGGTGCGTGGCGTCGGCAGCACACCATTATCCACAATGTTGTTGCCACCTACCGCCCCGTTCACATTCGGATCCATCCCGGAATAGTTGGTCCACAGTCCCAGGTTATCGCCTTGGAGTAAGAGCGTGAGCGAGCTGGCACCGAATAGTCGCGCCCAGCTCTTGGGGACCTGCCAACCCACGGACAGGCTGTTCAGCCGCAGCTGGTTAACCGTCTCATTTCGGGTGAACCCAGATTTGTCGTGAAACCGGAGCTGATCGAGGATAGCACCAGGAGCCGCCGGGTCCCACCAGCCGCGCCTCAGCCCTCCCACATCATTCCTTTGAGTCAAGCCGTCACTGTAGGTCAGGCCTGCACTCACGGAGAGCGCGCCACGGAAAAGCGAAAGGGAACTAAACAGTCCCATCTCATATTTCGGCAACGTCGCACCCACGTAGACTGCTGTATCCCCGAGCACCACCTCATGCTCTTCGAGTACTCCATCCCCGTTCACATCGTCGTAACCCAGCACTGGGGTGTTCCAGCGCCCGTGGAGCGGATAGCCCGGCACGACACGGAGACCGGAGATGGGAGTGCCACTGCTATAGAATGGCTCGACGCCCTCGCCCAACTTGATGACCTTATTCCGGTTCTGACTAAAATTGAGCCCCAGCCGCCAAATCACGAGTTCTCTCCGCACCGGCTCAACATCGACGGCGAGCTCGAGCCCTGCATTGCGGGTGATGCCGATGTTCTGAAGCTGCGTGACATTCGCGCCGTAAACCGAGGGCGGAAGGGGGACGTGCAACAGCTGGTCCTTGGTCGTTTTCTGGTAGGCTGTTACGCTCACTGACAGCCGGTCGTCGAAGAGGTCGGCATCGAAGCCGCCCTCGACCTCCTTCGAACGCTCTGGCTTCAACTTGGTATTTCCTAGATGATCGAGATCCACGACCTCTACCTGACTGCCATTGATCCACTTGATGATCGGAGTGCTATACAGCCGGAGACGGTCTGTCGGGCCGGGCTGGCGTCCGGCGTGTCCGTACGCCACGCGCAGCCGCAGCTGGTCGAAGATCGAGCGCAGCGCTTCGGGGAAGTAGGGCTCATCCGAGATTAGATAGGAGTAGCTGAGCTTGGGGAAGGCTGGCAGCTTCACGTTGGAACCGAAACTGCTACCGCCATCGAATCTGAGTCCGAGATTCAGCCACATCCGGCGATGCGCGATCCCCGGCTCGATGTACCACCCGAAGGTGGCCCGTTGGTCACGATATTCGTCCGCCCCCGTAATGGGTGCGCCCAAGCCGTGCAATGACTCTACACCTTCGGGGAGTTCCGTAGCGTAGGCGGTGATATCCTCTATCAGTGTACCGGTGTAGTCCACCCCACTAGCCACTCGTAGACTGAAACCGAGCCCGAGCGGTACTTGGGTGCGTGCATTGAGCTGGACGGACGGCACCACCGAGGTGCCCTGGGCACGTCTCAGGTCCCCGTCCGCCTTTTCTGAGGTACTAAAGTCAACCCCGGCAGGCAGGAATACGTCATCTGCACGCTGGTCCACATTGAGGCCTGCCGTCGCGGTGACCGTGAGCCAACTTTGGGCTCGCCAGTTCATGTTGAACGCATTCGTGAACCGTGTAGCCCTGGCAGTTGCGCGCTGAAAGAAATCCACCCGTGCATCTGTGTTCCCCCCGGTATTGTCGAGATAAAGACCGGTGCTCGGGTCGATATAGATACCATCAAGTCTAATGTACGTACGTTCAAGATTTGAACGCTGCTGCTCGGTACGTGTCACATTTGATGAGAGAGAGACGGTCACATCAGAGCCGAGTTGCGCCTGGATATGACTATTCACGCCCCACCGCGTGAAATTCTGCGGCCGTTGCATCCATTCGGGCGGTGGAGTACCATGCTGTGATCGGAAGCGCTCGCTCTCGTATCGGGAAAGCTTGACAACGCCCACCTCGTCTAGGTAGCTCGCGTTCACGCTATAAGTGAGCCCGGAGGCACCGCCGGAAACACCTACTCGGAGAGCCGCGGCTTGTCCCCGGTCTATAGGGGACAGATACGAGTCGTTCAACGTCTGGAACGTCAGCACAGTATTGTCAGGGAGACAGGGGCCGTATTTGGCAGTCCCTATCTGCCCCTGCCCATTGGCCGGACAGACAACGCGCTGATCACTGTCCAGTGCACGTCCCCACCGCAGATAGCGCTCCGGGTACCGGCGCGCCAACTGCGTCTGTCCGTAGTCCATGCTCACCGTCCACCGCGTCGTGCCGGGCTGCCCCTTCTTGGTAGTGATGACTATCACGCCGCTTGCCGCGTCCTGCCCATACATCGTCGCCGCCGAGGGGCCCTTGATCACCTGGATCGTCTCGATCATGCTCGGATCCATGTAGTCGAGCGGCGAAGGGGCGTTGTATGTCGGGCTACCACTAACGTTCATGCTGGCCAAGTTGCCAGCTCGTTCGTCCGACTGTGCCGAGTAAACCCGCACGCCGTCGACCACGATGATCGGATCGTTGCTCAGGTTCGGGCTGCTCACCCCGCGGATCCGGATCCGGGCCGGGTCCCCTGGCGTCCCCGAGCTACGCTGCACCACCAGTCCCGGCACCCGTCCCTCCAGCAGATCAGCCACACTCGTAATCGGCTCACGCTTCACGATCGAGTCGGCGTTGATCACCACGATGTCGTGACCAATCTCGACCCGGCGCCGCTCCTCCCCAGTGGCTGTGACTATGAGCTCCGAGAGCTGCGTCGGCGCGGCCTCGAGGAAGAAGTTGACGGTGACGGTCTGCCCCTCCCCCACCTCCACCTCCTCCACCCCGGTGCGGTACCCGATCGAGACCGCGCTCACCTTCCGCCGCCCCGGGATGATGCCGGCGATGCGATAGTAACCATCCGGGTTGGTGATCCCGCGGCCGACGCTGTCGATCAGGATCTGCACGCTGGCGATCGGCGTATTCGTCCCCTTCTCCACCACCCTCCCCGTGATCACCCCCGGCTGCTGCTTGGCCGCCGCCGACCGCCGCGCCGGCTGCGCCTTACGCACCAGCGTCGCCTGGTTCCCTACCACCACCACATCCACGTTGGCGTCGTGCAGGAGCTCGGTGAGGAGGTTGGCGAGGGGGGTGCGGTCGGCGCGGATCGTCACGCGCCGGCTCGGCGAGACCAGGTCGCTGCTGTAGACCAGGTTGACGCCGGTCTGCTTGGTGATCTCATGGGCGACGTCGCCGAAGCGGCCGTCCTTCACGTCCAGCGTGACCACCTGGCTCAGGACCGACGGACGGTCGAGGCCGAGCGGCTCGACCCTGGTGATGTCGCCGTTGGTTGCCAGCAGGAACCGCGGCCAGCGCACGGCATCGTCCGGGACAGTATCCTGCGCCCACAGCGCGCCGCCGGTGAGGACGACCGCGAGGACGGCCAATGCGAACCGAGTCGCTCGCCGGAGCCACCCTCGGCTCGAAACCGACATTGTTACCGACATCAGCACCCCTCCTCGTTTGGATTCGAGTTGCTATGACCCGCTATCTGCCGCGTTGGCGCCTTTCCATCCCGTCACCTCGCGCGGATGACGAAGGCTTCGCCCTCCCGCTCGGCGGCCAGGTCGAGTGTGAGCGCCAGGAGATTCAGTACCTGTTGGAGTGGTTCGCCCTGGAACGAGGCCGAGACGCGCCGAGCGCCGAGCGCGGGGTCGGCGAGCCGGATCTCGGCGGCGTACCAGCGGCGGAGTTGGGCGACGACGTCGCCTAACGGGGTATCCTTGAAGACGAGCCGCCCTTCGGCCCAGGCGAGCAGCGACGCGGTGTCGACCCCACGCTGGATCTCGACCTCGCCCTGGTCGTTCACCCGCCCGAGGTCGCCGGGGTCGAGGAGGTACGGCTCAGACGACGCGGTCGCGGCCGCCGGCTTCAACTCGACCCGCCCCTCCGTCACGGCCACCATCGTCGCGCTGTCTTCCGCGTAGCGCCGGACGACGAAGCGCGTGCCGAGGTCCTCGGCGATCAACCCCTGGGTGTGGACGCGGAAGGGACGCTTCTCGTCATGCTCCACCTCGAAGATCGCCTCGCCTTCGAGGTAGAGCTCGCGGCTCTTGCGGCCGAAGTTCTCCGGGACGCGCAGCCGGGTCTCGACGCCGAGGATGACCTGCGAGCCGTCCGGGAGCCGGAGGTGTGCGCGCTGGCCGCGGCTCGTGGTGAACTCGCTCATCTCGATCGGGCGCTCGACCCGGATGGTGTCCCAGGGTACCAGCCCCCAGACCCCCATTCCCCCCAAGGCGAGGACGAGGATCGCGGCGGCCCGGCCGAGCCAGACCGGGATGCGCGGCGGGACGGCGCGGCGGCGTTTCCGCGCCTCGTGCCGCAGTTTGAGCTCGGTCCACGCCGCGTCGATGTCCCACGCCCCCCGGGCTTCCCGGAGGTGCGCCCAGACCTCGCGGTAGGACTCGACCCGGGCGGCCAGCTCGGGGTCGGCCGCGAGCGCGGCCTCGAACGCCGCGGCCTCGTCCGGGGTGCAGCGTCCGGTCACGTACCGGACGAGCTCGACATCTTCTTCGCTATCGAATCGTTCAGGCATTCCACCACCACCGATGTTGTGTGCTTCTATCCATCCAACCCTCGAAACCGGATTCACCCCCATCCACCTCGGGACGCCCCTCGTCACCTTCGAAGAAGACGCCCCTGTTGCGGCCCTACCCGGGACGCAGTAAGATCAGAATGTTCCACCACCTACCTGAAGCTCCACCGCTCGCTAGCCGCCAGCGGCATGGTCGAGCGCACGTATACATTCGGCGCTCCGACCCAATCGCACCCGGATTACTTCCGCCCCAGAGGGATCCGATGGCCCGGAAACAGCCCGCACATCTGCGCTTGGTGGATGACTCCGCCGAGACCATCGAAGCCCTCTTCCGGGAGTACTTCGCGGGGCTCTGCGACTTCGTGCTCACCTACGTCGAGTCGCCGGAGGTCGCGCGCGACCTGGTGCAGGACCTCTTCCTCGATCTCTGGGCGCGGCACGAGGAGGGGCGCTTGCCCCCCATCACCTCCGGCTACCTCTACACGGCCGCGCGGAACCGGGCGCTCAAGCACCTACGGCATCAGGGGATCGTCAGACGGTGGCGGGAGTGGATGGCGCGGGAGCCGGAGCGGGTCGCGCCGGCGGTGGACGAGGAGGTCATGGCGGAGTCGCTCGCCGAGGCGATCGAGCAGGCGGTCGCGCAGCTACCGGAGAAGCGGCGGCAGATCTTCCTCCTCAGCCGCGAGCAGGACCTGAGCTACACGGCGATCGCGGAGGTGCTCGGGATCTCGGTCAAGACGGTGGAGAACCAGATGGCACGGGCGCTCAAGACGCTGCGGGAACAGCTACTCCCCTACCTGGTGCTGGCCGCGGGGACGCTGGCGGGGTGGGTGAGGGATATGATGAGTGGGTAGGCGACGTCGTCAAGAAGCCTTCTTCTTCGGTCGCAGCTCTTCCTCCAGCCTTTCGGCCAGAAACATCTTGAGGAGCGACTGATAGGGAACGTCCCGCTTGTTCGCCAGCGTCTTCAGATCCTCGATCATGTGCTCGGGAAGTCGCAACGAGATCGTTCTCGTAGATGGTTTGAGGTTCGGGAAGACCACCCGACGTGCCTTGGACCAATCCACATACTCCGTGGAATCGTGTTCGGCCCAGAATTCCTGCTCCTCCGCCTCCGAATCGAATTTCGGGATGCGCTTCTCAGCCATGACTACGATATACCTTTCTCTCTTTCCGGCTCATGTCCCGCGCCGAGATCACCCGGATCGACTCGCCACGGATGGTAAACACCACGAACAGCTCCCGGCCAGTATCGGTCTGACCGAGAACGAACCAGCGGTCTTCGAGATCGGAGTGCGCAACGTCAGCACACATACACGCGCAAGACTAGGACACCGTTATGAGGGCCTGACTCAGGACTCCCTCACCCCACCGCCACTCGCAGCACCTCCTCCGGCGTCGTCACCCCCGCCCGGATCAACCGCACCCCGTCGTCGCGCAGGCGGCGCATCCCGTTCGCGAGCGCGATCTTGCCGAGGCGGCTGGCGTCGACGTCCTTGTGGAGGGCGGAGCGCATCTCGTCGTTCATGACGAGGAGCTCGTAGATACCGGTCCGGCCGACGTAACCCGTCCCGCGGCAGGCGCTGCACCCCTTCCCCGCCCACACGGGGAACGGCTCGTCGAGCGGGATCCCGAGCGCGGTGCGCTCTTCGACCGTCAGCTCCGCGGGCTCCTTGCACTCGTTGCAGATCTTCCGGACCAGACGCTGGGCGAGGATCGCCTCGACGGTGCTGGCGACTAGGTACGGCTCGATCCCGAGGTCGACCAGCCGGGTGATGGCCGACGGGGCGTCGTTCGTGTGCAGCGTCGAGAGGACTAGGTGGCCGGTCAGCGCGGCGTGGGTCGCGATCTCGGCGGTCTCGTGGTCGCGGATCTCGCCGACCAGCATCACATCCGGGTCCTGGCGGAGCAGCGCCCGCAGCGCGGAGGCGAAGGTCAGACCGACCTTGGTGTTGACGGAGACCTGCGGGACCCCGGGGAGCTCGTATTCGACCGGGTCCTCGACGGTCAGGATCTTCTCCCGGCCGGTGTGGATCCGGTCGACGGCGGCGTAGAGCGTCGTCGTCTTCCCCGACCCGGTGGGGCCGGTGGTCAGGACGATACCGTGCGGCCGGCTGACCGCCGCGACGAAGGCGCGCAGGACGTCGTCCGGCATCCCCATCTCGTGCAGCCCGATCCGCCCGCTCTGCTTGTCGAGGAGACGCAGCACGACGCTCTCCCCGTGCAGCGTCGGGAGGGTGGAGACGCGGACGTCGACGGGGCGGTCGCGGAGCCGGAGCCGGATCCGGCCGTCCTGCGGGATGCGCCGCTCGGCTATGTCGAGCTCGGCCATGATCTTGAGCCGCGAGACGACCGCGGCGGCGAGGCGCGCCGGGGGGGCGGCGGCATCCTGGAGGACCCCGTCGATCCGGTAGCGGACGCGGACCGAGCCGGCGTACGTCTCGAGGTGCACGTCGGAGGCGCGGGCCTCGAGGGCCTCGAGGAGGAGGAGGTTCACCAGTTTGACGACCGGCGCCTCGTTCGCCAGGCTGACGAGGTCGTCCAACGCACCCTCGCCCGCCTCCCCCGCGCGGCCGTCGTCGCCGAGGTCGGCGATCACGTCGCGGGCGGACTCGCCGGTGTAGAGCCGGCGGATCGCGGCGCGCAGGTCGCTCTCGCCGATCGTGACCACCTCGACCGGCGCACCGACGATCTCGCTCAGGTCGTCGAGCGTCTGGGGGTCGACCGCGTCCCGCCAGGTCGCCACGACGAGCCGCCCCTCGCGCTGGCCGAGCGGGAGGACGCCGTGGTGCTCGAGGTAGTCGGCCGAGAGCCCGGTGTCGAGCGGCCGGGCCTGCGGCAGCAGCGCGGCCGGGTCGGCGCCCGGCGGGAGCTCGGGGAGCGTCGCGAGCAGGCCGCGGCGCTCGCCCGGGAGTACCGTCGCCCCGCTCATTGCTTCCCCTTCTCCTGCGGCGGGAGGGTGTCGGGGAAGAGCGGCACGGGCGGGAGAACCGAGTCGAGCATGTTGCTGCCGCGCTCGATCCCTTGCCGCAACCGCCGGGCATCCTCGTCGTTCGCGACGATGTACGGCGTCAGGAAGAGGAAGAGCTCGCTAGTCTCGTGGATGTTGCGCGTCGTGCGGAAGAGCATCCCGAGGATCGGTATGTCCTTCAGCAACGGTAGCCCCGACCGGACCTTGTCCTCGCGGCGGTCGACGAGACCGCCGATCACGACCGTCTCCCCGTCCCGCGCCAGGATCTGCGTCTCCGCGACGCGGGTGCTGATCACCGGCGCGTCGAACTGCGTCTCCGTGGTGGCGCTGCTGACCTCCTGGGTGACCGCGAGGTTGACGTACCCCTCCTCGTTGATCGTCGGGAGGATCGTCAGCACGGTCCCGACGTCGCGGTACTGGATGACCTGGTCGCGGACCACGTCCGAGGTCGCCAGCGAGCGCGAGACCTGGACGAAGGGGCGCTCCGTGCCGACGAGGATCCGCGCCTCGCGGTTGTTCTGCGCCATGACGACCGGGCGCGAGAGGATGCGGACGTCGCCGGTGGTCGAGAGGGCCTGGAGCGTCGCGCGGATGTCGACGTTACCGGTCCCGTCGAGGCGCACCGTGAAGTCTTCGGAGATCGACTCGGCGTCGGGACCGCCCCCGACACGGGCGCCGAACTGCAGCTCGTCGCGCCGCCGGACCTCGGCGATGACGACCTCGATCGCGACCTGGAGCGGCCGCAGGTCGAGCGCCTCGACCGCCTGTTCGATGACCCGCCAGTCGTCCGGGGTCGCGCGTACGAGGAGGGTGTTGGTGACCTCGTCCGGCACGATCAGGACTTCGTTCGAGATGACGCCGGGCTGGCCCACCTGCTGGGCGCGCCGGGCCGCCGCCGCCGCGGCAGCAGCCGCCGCGGCTTGCTGCTGTTGCTGCTGTTGTTGTTGCTGCTGCTGCGCCTGCCGGCCGCGCGGGGGGGTCTGCGGGCGCTGGCCGGTGGTGGCGCCGGGGACGATCAGGGTGCCGATCCCGCCGCCGAAGAGCGACTGGAGCGTCGGCGCGAGCGCGCTCGCCCGGGCGTGCCGCAGGCGATGGATGTAGAGGTTGCGGTCGTCGGGTATCACATCCCCGTCGGCCGGGCCCTGCAGCCGCAGGAACCCGTTCTCCTCGGTGACGGTGATCCGGTTCAGCCGTGCCAGCGTCCGGATCAGGTTCGGGATGTTCGAGATCGGGACCGGCCGTGCGCTCCGCAGCGTGACCTTACCCTCGGGGAGGTTCACGTGCATCAGGTTCAGCCCCGCCGCCTCGCCCAGCGCCGTGAAGACGTAGGCGAGGCCGACCTCCTGGAAATCTAGTAGGATCTGGTCGCCCCCCGCCCGCATGATCGGCTCCTGCGCCGCGGCAGGGAGTGTGATAGCCGGCGCGGTCGCGGTGAGCGCGACGGCGATCAGGATGACCTTCGTCAGCATCCTCTTATTTTGCATCAGGGCTCTCCCCCAGGCTGCTGCTGCTGTCCGTTACCGCCCCTCGGCCGCATCCCACCGCGCTGCTGCCACCGCTCGCGGAAGCGCTCCCGGGCGCGTTCCCGGAACCGTTCGCCACGGTCCTGGTCCCAACCTCCGTCCCGGAACCGCCCGCGCCGCGGGGGCTGTTCCTGGGCGTTGGCCTGATCCGGTGGTAGCGCCTGTCCCGCCGCGGCGACCGCCCCGGTCCGGGGCTCCGGCCGCCCGACCTGGAGCGTGTGCTCGAACTCCCCCATGGCCACCGTCGCGGTCCCGCCGCGGACGCCGGTCAGCCGGTACCCACCGACCGAGCTCCCGACCGAGACCACGCGCGTCCCCACCCCCGGCACCTCGATGACCGCCAACCCGCCGCGCGTCGTGGCGAGGGTCCCGAGGAGGCGGAAGGCGGGGGGCGGCGGTTCGGTGGGCTGCGCCACCTCGACCACCACGTCGGTCACCGGCTCCTGCGCCCCGCCGATCCGATACGGCTGCGGTGGACGACGTCGATCGGACCGGAACGGGTCGCGGTCCGCCGCCTCCCCGATCTCCCCGGCCGCGACGGTCCGGCGGTCCGCCGCGCCAGCGGCCAGCTCGGCGAACGAAACGGGCGCGATCAGCGCCGCGTCGCCACCGGCCCCGGCCGCATCCGCGCGCACGGCCCGGACGGCGGCGATGCCGAAGAGGAGCAGCGCGCTGGCGAGCGCGGTTCCGCTCGCCGCCAAGACACCGTCAACTTTGGATTTCATCGCTCGGCACCCTATTGAGTCACACTCTGCGCAGCCGCCTCGGCTACCGGCGCGTACGCCTCGATTATCATCGACAACGACAGGACCTGGTCCGCACCCGACTGCTCGCCGCCGGGCTGTGGTATCCCCGGTCGCATCGCGCCGGGCGGCATCATCCCCGGCCGCACCGGGCCAGGCCGACCGGGACCGGTCCGGGTGTTCTGCCGCGTCGGCTCGAGGGTCAGCTCGACGACGCGGACCAGGAGCCGCCCGCCGTCGATCCGGTTCAGGAAGCTCGCGATCCCCTCGAAATCGCTCTCGGCGCTGATCGTGACCCGGATCGGCTCGAGGAGCCCGGCCGCGGGGTCCACCCGCAGCGGCTCCACGTTGATCGGCGCGAAGGCGATCGGCCCCTCGCCCCGCCCCTGCAGCGACCGCATCTCCTTGAGCAACACATTGTGCTCGGTGGCGAGCCCTTCCAGGTACGCCGTCAGCTCCGCCTCGGCGAGGGCGGGGTCGGCGGTGGAGAGGAGCCGCTCGCGCAGGCGGTAGAGGTCCTGGATCGTCGTCTTGAGCAGGTCCGGGACCCGGTCGCGCGCGGCGAGGAGCGCCCGCTCGCGGGCCAGGAGCTCGCGCTGTATCGCGACGCTGCGCCGCGTCGTCTCCACCGCCGAACGGTACGGCCGGACGACCGCCGCGTTGAGCAAGACCGGCACCAACACGGCGAGGCCGAGGAAGAGCGCGCGCCGGTCGCGCTTCGAGAGCCGGCTGAACCCTTTGAAGAGCGACGCCGCCCGCGCCGCGCCCCGCCGGCGCTCCAGCTCCGGGGTCGCCACCTGATTCATCGCATCCCCCTCCCGTCGAGCTGCTCGATCCCGCCGGCCGCCGCGGTCGTGTCACGGGCTAGGAGGGCGCTCACGGTGAAACGCTCGGACGTCGTCGTCCCGCCCTCCATCTGCCGGTCGACGACGCCGTTCAGCTCGACGTTGCGCAGCGTCCGCGCCTGTCGCAGCTGGGCCAGCGCCGGCCCCGCCCGCCCACTCACCACCTGGATGCTCACCGTGTCACCCCGCGCGTGCAGCCGCTGAACGTGCGAGTCCCGTGGTAGGATCCGCGCCAGCTCGACCAGGACCGGGGTCCAGCGCGGCGCCAGGCCTTCGATCTCGAGCACCGCCCGCGCCCGCGCCTCGAAGGCCTGCAACGAGTCCCGGAGCTCCGCCATCGGCCGGACCTCCTCGCGTATCGCCGCGCGCTCGGCACGGATCTCGTCCAGGTCGCGCCGGGCGTCCCAGAGCTCGAGCCCCGCGGCGGCGGCCAGGACGACGACCGCGGCGGCGCCGAGGCGAACGGCGAGTCTACGCCGCGCCCGCTGCCGCGCCAGGGCGAGACCCGCGGAGACCAGCTCGGTCGACGTCGCGTAAGCGTGCTCCGCGGCCAGGCTCGCCGCGGACTCCCGGCCGGCCACCAGCGGGACCACGTTCCACCCCTGCTCGGCGAGCGCGTCCCGTAGCGCCTGCCGGGCCTCGGGATCGGCGAAGAGCGCGACGGTGCCCGGCCCCCGGCCGAGGACGCCCGCCACCCCCGCCGCCCCACCCCCCGGCGCCCGGCGCAGCGCCGTCACCGTCCCACCCTCCAGCCGCAGGACGTGCCCCGTGCCCCCCTCGACCGCGACGACCGCGTCCAGCGCCTTCCCCCCCGCCACCGCCTCCGCCGCCGCGAGCCACGCCGCGTGGGCCGGGACGACGGCGTCGACCTGCCAATTGGCACCCTCGACGGCGGCGCGGATGGCGTCGATCCACTCCGCGTCGACGCCGAAGGCGAGCCAGTTCCCCGGCGCCGCGGCCGCGGCGGCCTCGCCTGTGTCGCCCTGGCGCAGCAACCGCCGGAGCGAGCGGCGCAGCACGCCCGGCCCACCCTTCCCGGCGCGCGCGCCGGCCGCCTTCCCATCCGGCTCGCGCAGCGCGATCACCCCCGTCCGCGTGACCAGCGGGAAGTAGCGCCGCGCGCTCCGGCGCACGACCGCCTCCGCCTCCGCCCGCCCGAGCGGCGGGAGCTCGATCAGCCGCGCGGAGACCAGCGGCGGGAGGACGGCGACCCGGACCCGGGCGCCATCCAACGGCCGGCCGAGCGCCCCCGTGAGCCGGTCGGAGAGCCGGGCGATGGCGGCCGCCAGCGCGGCGGCCGAGCCGTCGTCGTGCACGCGGCCGATCGAGCCGCCGGCGTCCTCCACCCCTCCGGCGGAGACACTCGACACCGCTCCGACCAGCTCCACCCGGTCGACATGGCGCGTCGTCCCCACCCGCGCCACCGCGGTGAGGGAGTCGGCGCCCAACGCAATCGCAATCCTGATAGGCTTCACGTTTGCCTGCTTCGGTTGTCCTGGCCCATCCCGCGTCAGCTCCCTCCGAACCGCATCACTTCGAGCGCCTCGCCCTGGCGCTGCCCGAAGAAGAAGCCGTTCCCCACTATCGTCCGCTGCCGCGCCCGGACCGCGCTCCCCTCCACACCCCCTACCGCGTCGACCAGCACGAAGAGCGAGAGAAAGATCACACGCTGCTGGAGCTCTTGGCGCAGCGCCTGCCTCTCCCCCTCGTCGAGCGGCAGGAGCGCGAGCAGCTCGTTCACGTTCACCGGGATCTGCCCCCTCTCCCGCGCGCTGATCAGCGCGTCGACCGCCGCCGGGGTGAACCCCGGGAGCGAGAGGAGGACCGGCGCCGGCGCCGCGTTCACGTTGATCCGGTTCACGAGACCGGACGCGATGAGATAGGGGCGCGCGGCCTCGAAAAGTTCCGGGGTCATCCCGAGGACGTAGCGCAGCTCTTCGACGTCGCCGAAGGGGCGGTTCGTCGGGAGCCGCATCGCGCCGGCGCGGATGTAGTCGTCCCGCTCCGCGCCCCCGACCCGCGGGATGTCGTCCTCGTCGCGCCAGTCCGCGATCGCCTGCGCCAACTTGTCCGCCACGGCGTAGTCGACGCCGAGCCCGTTGGCGAAGAAGCGGCGCAGGTCATCCGGCTCGAGCAGGTTGATGTCCAGCAGCGCGCCGAGGTCCTGCAGCTGCAGGTCGAAGTCGAGCTCGCCGAAGTCGCGCCCGGTCTCTACCAGCTGCTGCGGGGCCCACCACGGCGACGACAACATCGTCACCTGCCGCATCTGCTCGAGGCCGCGCAGGCTCCGTGCGCCGGTGTACTCGTCCGCCCGTCCGACCAGCGCGGCGGAGAGCCGCGAGCGCGCGTACTCGGTCCCCGCGCTCGCGGCGGCCCGCGCCCGCGTCCGGTCGAGCGTGTTGGCCACGACCTGCCGCCGCGACCGCGACTCGAGCGACGCCCCCAGCATCACCGCGCTGATCGCGACCAGCAGCCAGAGCGCTGCCAGGAGGACGAACCCCTGTCGTCGACGCAACCTCATGAGAGCCGTACCCGTATCGGGTGCCGCAGCAGCGGCGGTACCGCCTCGGGGTCGTCGCCGTGGATGTAGATGACGACCGCCCTCGGCAGCTCCGGGCTCTGCGGCCATTCCCCCAGCCACTCCGTAGCCCCCGGGGTCCGCGGGAGATAGAGGATCGTCATCCCCGTCGCCCCGGGGGCGAGCTCGACCCGCTGCACGACCGAGCCGAGCGAGACGCTACCCGCCCCCGTCGAACGCCGGACGACCCCCGGCGCCGCCCGTTCGTTGGCGCTCGACTCGTCGAGCGTCGAGGCCAACCCCTCCGAGAGCTCGGCGACGAGCCCGCTCTCCGGGGTCGCCGGATCCAGGTCGATGTAGAGCCGGACCAGCGTATACGGCGTACCGAGCGGGGTCGGCGCCCGTGTCGGGAGGATCAGGACCGGGTTGGGGTCGCCGTCGATCCCGGCCGCGATCCCCTCGAACCGCTCGCCGCCCATCCCCGGCATCGTCTGCACCGCGCCGGTGAGCCACTCGATCAGCAGGTCCCGCGCGGCCGCCGCCTCGAGGGTCGCCACGAGCGCCTCGTCCGCCGCCCGGGTCCGCTCCCGCGCCAGCGAGAGGGCGGCGAGCCCGGTGGTCAGCGCGAGCGCCGCGACCGCGATCGCGACGAGCACCTCCACGAGGGTGAACCCACCGCGCCGGGAGGGCGGGTAGACGACGTCGCCTACGACCACCACGGGGGACGGCCGGCCCCTACGCGCGACCCCGCTCATCGCTGCGGCTCCGCGATGAGAACCGGCGCGGGGCGGTGCAGCAGCGTCCGCAACGGGAACGACAGACCCGACGCCTCGACCACGACCTCGACCGAGTACAGCTCGTAGGAATCGGCCACCGGCTCGACCCGCGCCGTCCAGGTGTACTCCTCGAACGGGGGGTCGAAACGGCCCGCCACGAGCGAGTCGGGGAGGGCGAGGACGTCGTCGCGCTCGAGGAGCTGGATCGCGGTCAGCCGCTCCTCCGCGAGGGACCGGGCGACGATGAGCGTGACCCCGCGGTCCGCCGCCCGCACCTGCGCGCCGACCACCGCCAGCACCGCGACGACGACCAGCCCGAGGATCGTGAGCGCCACGACGGCCTCCATCAGGACGAACCCCTCGCCGCGCGGCCGGCGCCGCCCCGCTGCCCTGCGCGCCCCGCGGATCATCGGACGACGACGTCGCCTGTCCATGGATTCAGGTGCACGACCCGCCACTCCATGGCCCGGCGCAACACCACCGAATCGCCGAAGACCGAGCCGTTCACCCGGAAGACGAAGCGCAGCCGCGAATCGGCCTCGATCCGGACCCCGGCCGGGAGCTCGAGCGGGGTCGGCACCGCCACGACCGGCTGCGGGGCGGCCGCGCGCCGGAGCAGGGTGCGGTCCCCGGGGCGGCGCACCTCGACCGGCTCGCTCGAGAGCGCGCTCGGCCGCTCGACATCCAGCCAGTAGACGCCGTAGGCGGGGTCGAGGACGACCGTGACCGGGGCGGCGTTCTGGACCGCCGAGTCCCGCGCGGCGCGGAAGAGGACGGTGAGCTTCCGCGTCGCCGCGTCCAGCTCCGCCTCCTCCCCCTCCCCCAGCCGGAGCGCCGGGACCGTCGCGGCCGCGACGACCGCCAAGATCGCCAGCACGACGATCAGCTCGAGGAGGGTGAAGCCGGGGTTGGAGCCCCCCCGACTCGCCCGCCGCTCACCACGTACCCGGCCGATCCCGGCCATCGCCCGCCGCCACATCAGAGCGAGCCGGCGTTGACGCCGTAGATCGCCTGCAGGAGCGCGAGCGCGACCAGCGCTACGATACCGCCGAAGACGATGATCATCGCCGGCTCCGCCATGGCGACCGCGCGCTCGAGGGTCTGCGTCAACCGCCGCTCGAGCAGGTCCGCGGCCTTGAGCAGGAACTCCGACAGCCGCCCGGAATCCTCGCCCAGCGCCACGAGCTGCGTCAGGACGGGGGGGAAGATCCCGCGCGCCGCGATCGCCGCGTTGAGCGAGCTCCCCTCCCGGACCCGCGCCCGCACCGCCTCGACCTCCGCGCGCATCACGTCGTTCGCCATACAGTCGCGGGCGTCGGCCAGCGCGGCGAGGAGCGGGGTCCCGCCGGCGAGGAGCTCGCCGACCATGCGCGCGAACTCGGCGCCGAGCGCCATCCGCCGCAACCCGCCGATCATCGGGAGGCGGATCAGGAGCCGGGTCGCCGCCTGTCGCCCGGCGCTGGTGAGTCGCATCCACAAGACGACGCCGACCAGGACCGCCCCGGCGGCGACGAGCAACCGCCACGACTCGCGCAGCCAGGTCGAGGCCCCGATCACCGCCGCGGTCGCCGCCGGGAGCGAGGCCCCGGCCCCCTCGAGGAGCTCGGCGAAGCGCGGGAGCACGAAGAGGACCAGGACCAGCACGGCGGCGAAGCCGCTGCAGGCCAGGAGCGCGGGGTAGATCGACATCGAGACGAGCTTCCCGCTCAACTCCTGCTGCCGCTCGAGGTAGTCCGAGAGGCGCTTGAAGGCGGAGTTCAACGTCCCGTTCCGCTCGCCCGCCCGCACGATCCCGACGTAGAGCGGCGAGAAGTAGTGCGAATGCTCCGCCAGCGCGTCCGCGAGCGAGTCGCCGCGCTCGACGCGGTTGCGCACCCCCTCGATGACCGGGCGCATCGACGGGGAGCTCACCATCGCGGCGGCGCCGAGCGCGCGCGCGAGCGGCATCCCGGCCGGGAGGAGGGCGGCGATGGCGCGGGTGAACTCGAGGACGTGACGACGTCGCCCGAAACGCGCCGGCGCGGCCTCCTCGGCCTGGTCGACCTCGACGACCAACAGCCCGCGCGAGGCCAGCATCTCGACGACGGCCGCCTCCGTCGGCGCGGTGATGACCCCCTTCGTGCGGTCACCACCGCCATCCACCGCCAGGTAGGTGAAGGTGGGCACCTGCCTACTATTCCCAGTTCACGATGTCCGCGTCCTCGCCTTCGCCGCCGGGCTGGCCATCGGCGCCGTACGACATCAGGTCGTAGCCCATCCGGCTGTACCGGGCCGGGCTCTGATAGACGTACGGGTTCCCCCACGGGTCGAGCGGGATCGCCTTCTGCAGGTACGGCCCGCGCCAGTTCTGCGGGACCGGCGGGGTCGTCGGCCGGTCCCACAACGCCTGCAGCCCCTGCTCCGTGGTGGGGTAACGGCCGTTGTCGAGACGATAGGCATCCAGCGCCGCGCCGATCATCTCCATCTGGGCCCGCGCGGTCGTGTCCTTCGCCGCGCCGAGGTGGCGGAAGACGTTCGGCGCGACCAACGCGCCCAACACCGCGATCACCGCGACGACGACCATGATCTCGATCAGGGTGAAGCCGCCACGGCGGCCGGCGACAACGGACGTTCTCCTCGTGGGCTCGGGTCTCATGCTAACCTCATCGCTGGGGAAAAACTGGTCTGGCGGGAGGGGCTCGAAGGCCCCGTGCGATCTGGCAGCCGACGGTACATCGATCTCCATCCTTCGATATATCGATCCCCGAAGACGACTGTCAACGCCGCCCACATATACTCGTTGGCGATCCAGGAAGATCCAGGACGCGGGGTGTCGAGGGCACGGTCGCGCGGGCTTCCGCCGCACCGGACCGAGACTCCCGTCACGCGGCCACCGCGGCACCGCTCGTCACCCGCGTTCGCTGGATCAGCGGCACCGAGGAGCCGGGCGCGACGGGAGTCTCTACTATATCAACGCCTTAATACAGCCTTCACCCCTACTCCGTTGGCGTCGTCGCGGTCACCCCTGGCGGATCTGACCCTGGCCGAAGACGACGAATTTGGTGGTCGTCAGCTCGCGCGCGCCCATCGGGCCGTAGGCGTGGAGCTTCGACGTCGAGATCCCGATCTCGGCGCCGAGACCGAGCTCGCCGCCGTCCGCGAAGCGGGTGCTCGCGTTCACGACGACCGTCGACGAGTGCACCCGCGCGACGAACTCCTGGGCGCGGTCGTGGTCCTGCGTGACGATCGCCTCGGTGTGGTCCGAACCGTAGCGGGAGATGTGGTCGATCGCCGCGTCCATATCGTCGACCACCCGCACGGCGAGGATGAGGTCGAGGTACTCGGCGTGCCAATCGTCCTCGGTGGCGGGTACGACGACGTCGCCTAAAATCTCCCGCGTGCGCTCGCAGCCGCGCAGCTCGACGCCGGCCTCGCGGAGCCGCGCCGCGACCGACGGGAGGAGCCGCTCCGCGGCGGCACGGTGGACCAGGAGCGTCTCGACGGCGTTGCAGACCCCCGGGCGCTGGACCTTGGCGTTGTGGACGATCTCGCGGGCGCGGTCGAGGTCGGCGCTCTCGTCGAGGAAGATGTGGCAGACGCCCTTGTAGTGCTGGAGGACGGGGATCCGGCTCCGCTCGACCACCCGCCGTATCAGCGCCTCGCCGCCGCGGGGGATGACCAGGTCGATGTAGCGGTCCTGCTGGAGGAGGACGTCAATCGCGTCGCGGTCGGTCGTCCCGACGAGCTGGACGGCGTCGGGGGTGACGCCGGTCCGCTCGAGTGCCGCGCGCAGCGCCTCGGCGATCGCGGTGTTCGAGTGGAACGCCTCCTTCCCGCCGCGCAGGATCACCGCGTTCCCCGAGGCGAAGCAGAGCGCCGCGGCGTCGGCGGTGACGTTGGGGCGGGCCTCGTAGATCATCGCGATCACCCCGAGCGGGATCCGCATCCGGCCGACGCGCAGCCCGTTCGGGCGCACCCGCACCTCGGATATCTCCCCGACGGGGTCGGGCTGCGCCGCGATCTCGCGGACCGCGCGGGCGAGGGCGGCGATCCGGGCGGGGTTGAGGGTGAGGCGATCGAGCATGCTGGAAGAGACCTTGCCCCGGGCGGCGTCGACGTCGACCGCGTTCGCCTCCAGGATCCGCTCCGCGCGCGCCTCGATCTCGTCGGCCATCGCGTCGAGGGCCTTAACCTTCACGGCGCTCCCGAGCCGCGCGACCTCCCGGCTCGCCGCCCGGGCGCGCCGGGCGAGTGCCTCTATCTCCGCCGCGACCGTAGCACCGGAGCCAGGTTCGACCGTTGCCTGTTCCAAGTTCGTCACCGCTCCTCCATTCGCATCAGCTTGTCGGCGTGCACGACCTCCTCGGCCGCGGGACGCCCTAGTATATCCTCGATCTCGCTCGAATGCCGCCCCTTCACCCGATCCACGTCCCGATCGCCGAGCTGCGCGATCCCGCGCGCGTGCTCGACCCCGGCGGCGTCGAAGATCGAGATGAGGTCACCCGCCCGGAAGCGCCCCACGACCTCCACGACCCCCTTGGGGAGTAGGCTGGAGCCGCGGCGCAGCGCCGCGAGAGCGCCGGCGTCGACCACGATCCCGCCGGTCAAACGCTTCTGCACCGCCATCCAGTGCTCGTGCGCCCGGAGCGGGCGCGGCGAGGCGGCAATGCGCGTGCCGACCGGCCGGCCGGAGTAGATCGCGTGGATCGCATCGGCGTCCCAGCCGCTGGCGATGATCGTCGGGATCCCGTAGCGGGCTGCCTTCTCGGCCGCCTCCAGCTTGGTCTGCATCCCCCCGCGCGACTCGCGGTGCTTCTTGGCGAAGCAATAGGGGCGCAGTTCGTCGGCGGTGGCGGCGTACTCGATCAGCTTGGCCTCGGGGTCGGAGGGGTCGCGGTCGTAGACCCCGGCCACGTCGGTCAGGAGGACGAGGAGATCGGCCTCGACCAACGCCGCGGTGTGTGCCGCGAGGTTGTCGTTGTCGCCGACCATGATCTCCTCGACGCTGACCGTATCGTTCTCGTTCACGATCGGGACGATCCCCGCCGCGGAGAGGACCGCGAAGGCGTTCTTCGCGTTCACGAAGCGCTTCCGGTCCTGCAGGCAGTCGTTGGTCAGGAGGACCTGCGCGACCCGCTTCCCGTGGCGGGTGAAGTGCTCCGCGTACTCGCGCATGAGCAGGCTCTGCCCGACCGCCGCCGCGGCCTGCCGTTCCGGGACCCGCTTGGGCGGCGCGCTCAACCCCAGGTCGCGGTACCCCGCGGCGATGGCGCCGCTCGAGACGATCACCGTCTCGACCTCGGGGTACGCCGCCACCGCGTCGACGTACATCCGCACGCGCTCCGGCGCCAGCGAGGGGCCGCCCCCCGTGAGGAGGCGACTACCCAGCTTCAACACCACCCGGCGGCGCCCCCGGCGCCGGGGCTCCGCAAAGAGTCTCTCATCCATGAGCGGACCCCCGGCGTCAGTTGGGGTAGAGCTGGTCCGACTTCTTCGCCGAAGCCAGGATCGCCTTGATGAACGCGGAGCTGAAGCCGTTGTGCTCCAATTCGTTCAACCCGACGATCGTGCACCCCCGCGGGGTGGTCACCCGGTCGATCTCCGACTCCGGGTGCGCGGAGCTATCGCCGCCGAGGAGGAGCGCCGCCGCCCCCTTCGCCGTCTGTGCCGCCAGGAGGAAGGCCTCGTCCGGGTGGAACCCGATCTCGATCCCCCCCTGGGAGGCCGCCCGGATCGCGCGCAGGAAGAAGGCGACGCCGCAGGCGCAGAGCGCCGTCGCGCTCCCCATCAGGTCCTCGCGGATCACCAGCGTCCGGCCGACCGCGTCGAAGAGCTGGCGCGCCACCTCCAACCCCACCTGCGATTCGGCGTCCGCCGCCAGGCAGGTCATCGACTCCCCGATCGCGATCCCCGTGTTCGGCATGGCGCGCACGATCGGGACCCCCGCGCCGACCACCGCCCGTATCTTGGCGATCGTCGCGCCCGACGCCACCGAGAGGAGGATGTGCCGGGCCGGATCCAGGACGTCGCGGATCTCCTCGAGTAGCTCCGGGAGCTGCTGCGGCTGGACCGCCAACACGACGATCTCCGCCTCCGCCGCCGCGCTCCGGTTGTCGGTGCTCGTGCGGTACCCCCGCGCCTCGAAGTCGGCCAGGAACTCCCGCCTACGACGGGTGAGCGTGATCTCCCCCGGCTCCCGCAACCCGGCCACGACCCAGCCCTGCGCCAACGCCTGCCCGATGTTACCAGCGCCCAGGATCGCTATCCGACCCCTGGCCGCGCCATTCTGCCCGCCCATTACCTGCTTCTCCAATCCTTGAGACGACGTGCAACCCTATCCTGGTGGAATCCCGGGACAGAAGAATATGTTAGCGCATCCCCTGTGTCTTGCGCGAGGGCTGCGCTGCGGGCGGGCCGGGAGGAGGGGACGTCGGGACGGAGAACGGGCGAGACGGCCGGAAACGGTGATGAGGTCGCGGGTCGAGACGGGTGCGACGGAGCTCGTCGCCCCCAGCTCGACCCACTCTCGCTCAACGACGACGGATGACGACGATGACGCTGCTGTTCACCGTAGAACCCCAGCGCTTGACCGCATCGTCGTACGACATGTACTGCAGCTCCGCGACCTCCACCGCCGGGATCTCCCGGAGTTTCGCGGCGGTCCCGATGTTTTGACCATCCATCACGACTGCGACTGCGTTCCCCGTACGCGGGTCACGACGCAGCCATTGCCGCCGGAGCCGATTCACCAGCTCGTAGGCGTTGGGGAGACCGGCCTGCTCGATCTCCGCTGCGGTGATCCGGTTCTGCTCTGCCTCGCCGGACTTGGCCGACGTGACGACCTCACCCGGCGCACCGCTGGCCCCACCTCCGCCACCACCGGCCGAGGCACACGCCATGGTGAAAGCGATCGAAACCAAAACGATCGTGCGGATCCTGCTCATCTTCGTCCTTCCGTTACCGTTCCGTACACCGCATCCTTGCCGGGGGGGCGGCTAGCGCCGCGCCTCCCCCCTCTTGCGCTCGTCGGCCGAGGAGTCCCCGTTGGATCCGGCCTTGGCCTGGAGCTTCTTCTTGTATTCTGTCATCACCTCTCGTTTCGGCATGTAGGCGAAGAGATAGTAGGTATCGGCCGGCATGTACCGATTCGTCGTCTCCTTCAACGCCGCCGCCGTCACCGACTCCGTGGGATAGGGCGAGACGATCCGATCCAACGGTAACCCCAGCCGGTTGTAGAGCGTGATCTGGTCGAGCCAGTACTGGTTGTTCTGCAACCGGGTCTCCAGCAGGCGGTGCTGGTAGCGAGCCGTGTGCTCCAACTCGATCTCGTCGGCCCCATTCTCCCGCAGGTCGTCGACGATCCGGAGCATCTCCTGCCGGAGCTCCATGTTCCGTTCGGGGGCGGCGTCGAACCCGATCTGAATGCGATACCGTTCCTCGTCCAGCCGATACGTCTGGCTGACGACGGTCACCCCGTAGGTCCCACTCAACTCTTCGCGGAGCCTGTTGCGGAGCCGCTTCTCGAGGATGAGGCCCAGGGTCTCGAAGCGCTGCCGCTCCGAGAAGTACTCGTCGCCTTTCGTCGGGAAGACGCCATCGTACACGAGGAGCGATTGCGCCCGGGGCACGGAGAAGACGTCGAAGCTCTGCTTCGTCTCGCCCGCCAGCTTCACGGCCGACAGGTGCTTCGGCTCCTCGCGCACCCCCGTCGCGGGGAGACTGGCGATGTACCGTTCGACGAGCGGCCTGACCTCGTCGGGGGTGACGGCCCCCACCAGGACGAAGGTGAAATCCCCCGCGTTCCCGAACCGGTCGCGATGGACCGCCATGACCTCCTCGACTCGTGCCATCTCTGCGAGGTGCGTGGTGATCGGCCGCAGGCGAGGGTTCGAACGACCGATGTACTGTGCGAGGGCATCGTGCGTCACGTTGCGCGCCCCGCGATACTTCGCGTACCCGGCCCACTTCTCGAGTGCCGCCGAATCCAGCTTCGGCGAGGTGAATTGGAGATGGAGGAGCTGGAAGAGGGTCTCCAGTTCCCGGGGTGATCCAGCCACTTCGATCGACTCGTCCGAATGGCCGATGTCGACCTTCAACCGGCGTACACCCGTGGTCGCGGACAATTGCTCCAACAATTCGTCGCGACCCCGATCGCCATACCCCGCGGCCTCCGTCATGATGACGGCCGCCATCCTACCCGACGAGAAGAAGAGCGAATCCGGGACCAGGGAGAATCCGCCGGGGCTCCAGGCCCTGACGAGCACCTCGTCGGGGTGGTTATAACTCTGCTTGAAGAGCACCTTCGCCCCGTTGGACAGGGTCCACTCGGTGATCCCCGCCGCCGCGTGACGTCGCTCGCTCACGATCTTCCCCGGCGTCGGGGGGCGCTCCATCAAGACGGCGTCGAGTGCCGCGACCGACGTCGTCTCCGGGGCGAGCGGGGTGTTCCGTATCGAAGCGAAGATCGCCAATATGCTCTCGCGGGTGGGGGGCGCGAAGCCGAGGGTGATCTTCGGCATCAACACCAACACCCTCATCCCTGCTGCGTCACGCCACATCGCGGCAGCACCCGCGATCACCTCGGGGGTGATCGTGGGGAGCACCTCCCGCGCCAGCTCCAATTCCTGCGCGGCGCTCAACAGCACGCCCTCGCCCGAGATGAAGTGCTGCGTGTACTCGTCCGCATAGGCCGTCGACGTCCGCGCCGCCGCTCCGGCCACACGGCTCTCCACGCGCCGCAGGATCCGCGACTTCTCGCGCTCCAGAATCTCTACCGGGATACCATGCTGGGCGACGCGTTCGATCTCGGTCGCCACTGCGGCGAGACTACGCTCCAGACTGTCGGGGAAGGCGATGGCACTCCCCACGATCATGTCGCCGGGGTGCAAGAGTTGGATCGGCCCCAGCTGCGCATCGATGAACGGCCGCTGCGCTTCCTCCCGGAGCCGGAGGAGCTTCCGCTGCAGATGCTGGAAGAGCAGCGTCGAGACCAGTTCCTGCCGGACCGCGGCCGCCGTGCCCCGCGGCCGCTCCGGCGCGGGGATCGCGAAGTGGATACTCGACCCGACCCCGTCCTCCCGGAGTATCTCGACCACCGGTTCCGCAGACCGGGCCAGCTTCACTTCGATCTCGGCCCTCGGCTCGCCCCGGGCCGTGATCTTGCCGAAGCGCGACCGTATCTCCCGCTCCATCGCATCCGGATCGAAGTCACCGACCGCGATCACCGCGATCCGGTCCGGCCGATACCAATCTTCGTAGAACCGGCGGAGGGGTGCCGGGTTGGCCGCCTCGATCGATTCCGGGGTCCCGATCGGCAGACGCTCCCGCATACGGGAGCCACCGAAATAGACGTCGTAGATCCGCTCGGTGACCCGCTCGGCGGTCGAGTCCCGCAGGGCGCGGATCCGCCATTCGCCGAGCACCACGCCACGCTCGGCGACGACCTCCAGGGAGTCTAGCGTGATCCCACCACCAGCCCAGTCCTCGAGGATCGCGAGACCGCGGTCGACGAACGAGGGGTCGTCCGTCGGCACCGTGAGCTTGTACACCGTCTCGGCGAAGCTCGTATGCGCGTTCAGGTCGGCGCCGAAACGCATCCCGCTCGCCTCGACGAAGTCGATGATCGCGTGCCGCGGGAAATGGCGCGTCCCATTGAACGCCATGTGCTCCAGGAAGTGCGCGTACCCGAGCTGATCGTCGTCCTCGTGTACGCTCCCGGCCCGTACCGCGAGCCAGAGGTGTGCCCTGCGTGCGGGGACGGTGTTGGCTCGTACGTAGTAGCGCATCCCGTTCGGCAGGGTCCCCATCCTGAGCGCGGGATCGCGTAGCGTATCGGCTGGTACCCCCCCGAACGTCGCGCGCATGGGCTCGACATCACTCCCGGCCGCCACCGCGCCTCCAGTGGTGAGCAACAGCGAGCCTCCGAGTAGCATGGCTCTGGCGGCGGCACCGATCGACATGGGCTTCAGCATGATTCAAGTCCTCGGGCGATTGCGGTCGAGTAAGACCTCGATCATCTCCACGAGACGCGTCTCGCGATCGTCGTAACGATCGTCGGGTCCCAGGATCGTGTCGTGAACGATCACACCATCCTGATCGACGAGGACGCTCCACCCGTTATTCCGCGGCGCGATCGGACCATCGAAGCTGTAGTTCATCTCGTTCACCGTCGGCTCATCTATCCGACGCCGGTCGTGATTGGGCAACCGCCAGTACTTGGTGTCCGTCATCGCGATGGTGGCACGCACGCCGAACGACTCCAGCCAGCGCCTGAGGTACTCCGCCTCGTCCCGGACCGTGACCCCCTCCTTCACGTATCCGAAGAAGCCGAACGACCTCGTGACGATGGTCACATCGAGCTCGGGGAAGCGTTCCTGCAGGCGCCGGAGCGTATAGACGAGTTTGGGGCAGTGGGCCCGCACCCCCCGCGGATTGGAGATCACTTGAACGCACTTGTGGGAATCGTTCGGTCGCTCCCGTACCACATCGTGATAGAAGAAGACCACCAACGAGACTCGCCCGGGAGCCGGCCGCGGTTCGCACCGATCGCCGCACCCGAGCCAAACATCCGCCTCTATCCGATGAGCCGGCTCACCGTACGGCACGTTGACGTTCTTGGGATTCTTGCGCCGATACTCCCTCACGTAGGCAGCCGTACCGTGCCGCAAGCTGTCCAGCAGGGCCCGTCGATCCGAGGCGCGTTCCACGGCTCCGTAGACACGGCGATAGAGCCGCCGCTCCAGTTCGGACTTGTCCTCCGCGAAGCCGGTGAGGTCTTCGGCCAACCGCTCCTTCTCCGCGTCGGTGAGAGAATCGACGAGAGCCAGGATCTGCGGCGCGGCCCACTCGATACGGGCCGAATCGAGTCGAGGACCACCCCAGCGCGCCAGATCCACCTGCGCCATCAGGAATTTGAGGCGCCGCACGCGGTCGGTGACCCGCGGCAGATACTCCTGGATGAAATCATCCACGAGATCCAAGCGGGCGGGCGTCACCGTGATCCCGGGTAGCCCTTGGAACCTCCCACGCGGATTGCCGCTGAAGATCGCGACGACCGTATCCAGCACCGCGGCGAGCGTCTCGGCATCCGCGTCCCCGACCTCTCGCAGCCTACGGTCGACCAACGCCCGCGCCTTGTCCTCCCAACCCGCGACGACGTACAGCGGTATCAGCAGCCGGTAGTCGCGCAGGGAAACCGATCCTTCGTCGGCGAACTTGGCGGCGCAGGTCCGGACCTCCTCCACCACCGGGAGCGGAACGGGCTTCTGCGCCTCTACCGGATCGTAAGGGAGGGTGTCGCGCCAGACCCGGTGCTCGAAGAACTCGTTCTTCTCGGCGGTGCGCCGCGCCCGATCGGCAGCCGCGTGACACTCCTCGATCGTCGCATACTTGGACACGTCGATCACCGCGTCCGGCCAGATGAAGAAGGTCTGCGCCGTGAGCGGTGCGGCGTGAAGTACCACACCCGCGAGCGCGACCGCTACCATATTCCGCGTCATCCCCATTCTCCCTATACGGCGTCGATCAGCGAGGTGAAGCTGAAGTCCCGCACCTTGAGCGCTGGCACTATGGCGGGCATAGCCGAGACGAACGGTATCGGCATCGCCCGGAAGACCGGCACCGGCTCGCCGAGCTGCTCAATGTTGTTCAACGCGAAGAGCGGAGACTCGGTGAACCTGAAGTTCTTGACCGCCTTCGTGATCTTGCCGTTCTCGATCAACCAGACACCATCACGGGTCAACCCGGTCGCCAGCAGGCTCTTGCGATCCAGCGTGCGGATGTTCGAGAAACGTGTGACCAGCAGACCGCGCTTGGTCGTGGCGATCATCTCCTCGATCGACGCGTCGCCACCACTCATCCGGAACGCCATCACGGGCCCGCGGAGCGTGTGTCTACCCTCCAACGCCTTGACGTCGGTCGCGAACTCGTGCCCCAGATTCGTCAGGACACCACGGTCGATCCAGGTCACCGGGCCAGGGTATTCGATACTCCTCAGCGGGAGCCCCAGCAGCGGGTCCGCCGGATCGTGTGAGATCGTGATCCGCTCGTCGACGATCTTCAGCCCGAGCTTCGAGCGATGCAGCATGAGATGCTCGTCCACCCCCAGGTACCACGGAGAATCGGACATCGCTGAGTTCTCCGGGGGCTCCCGATTCGACATCGTATCGAGCATCACGCTCACGAGCTCGGCGACCGCCTGCGGCTCCAGGATCACCGTGTAACGGCCGGGTTCGAGCGCCACGGGGTTCCGCGATGCCAGACACTTCTCGATGGCGCGGCGAGCTATGGCCTCGGGATCTATCCGGCCCCAGTCGTACGACGAGAGCCCGGCCCATCCCGAGCCGGTGCCGGCAGGGTCGCGCACGGTCATCGAGAGTTGGGCGTTGGTCCAGCGCTGATATTCCGAATCCCACATGGAGTAGTCGGTGGTCCGCAACTCGGGCAACTCGGTACCCTTGGCCAACGAAGCGGCGGCCCTGACCTCCAGGTAGCCCACGGAGAGCATCCCTTCGGCTTCCACCATCTCTATGATCGAGCGGACGATCTCGCTCCGCGCTTCGACGGAGAGATCGTACGTCGCGTCACTCCATACCGGCGCACCTTTGTGGGGAGGATAGACGGGGAGGGGCGGATAGTCGCCGAGCCCCCACCCGGGATCCGCCGCGAGGCGGGAGATGCGCTCGGCCCCGCGGACCGCCGCCTCGAGCGAGACGTCGTCGAACTGATTGGTGGTGATCCGTCCCGCACTGGTCCTCCCATCGGGAACGCTCCGCTCGAGACCGAGCATCACGTTGCGCCGATCACTCGAGAGAGTGACACGATTGCGCCCCCAACGGAGCTCGCCCTGCCACCACGTGAAGATGCCGATCCTCGTTTCGCCTCCACTCCGCGCGAAACGGTGCGCGCGCTCCAGGATCGACTCGCACTCCTCCCGCGAGAGGAGCCTACGGTCATCGGAATCCTTTGTCATACCAGGGCCCATAGCCCTTGCCGTCATCTTCGAGCTCATGCCTTCCTCAACGCGTCGACGACCGTGACCCCTGTGAAGAGCGCCGGCGGCGCGGTCACACTGTGGAACGCCGTCTGCATGGGTTGCCCCTTCACCGTCTGCAACCCGAACCGCTCGACACTATTCGGCCCACCGAGGGCTTTCAGGTTCTTCCAGAGCTCCGGAGCACGGAAGAGAAAGCCCGCGCCGACGATCCGCGCGACCCGCTTCCCACCCTTGACTTCATAGACCCGATCTCCTCCCCCGAACCCGTTCAGCCCCTGGAAATCGATGTCGACGCCCATGGCCTCGACCGCGATCCCATCGGACAACCCGGCGATCAGATCGGAGAATCCGACCTCCCCCTTCCCGGGAGCTACCACCAGATTCGGCCGACGCTGGATGGGAGCGTGGATCCCGGCCTCCGCCGCGGCACAGCCATGGGATCGTACCGGAACGCCCTTCGCCCGATAGTGCTCGGCCAACCACGACGCGCTCTCACGGGTCGTCTGGAAATCGGTCAGCACGCCATCCTTCACGATCGTGAATTCATCCGGCTCGACCCCCTCGTCGTCCCACCGCACCGTGGCGGCCCCCCCCGGCTCCGAGCGGTTGGCCGTGATGGTGAGCGCCGGGGCGCCCACGACGTGCGAACCGATCATGCCGAACGGATCGTTCAGGTAACTCGTACCATCGGCATTCGCTTCGTAACCGAGGGCCCGATCCAGTTCGGTGGCATTGGCCAACGTACCGTCTATCAAGCGCGCCACCGACAGAGCGTCGCAGACGACGTCGTATCGGCCGACTTCGACGGGTTTGATCGGCAACTTCCAGAACTCCCTCATCTCCTCCCGGAGCCTGTCGATCTGCTCCCGCAAGGGCTGACCCTTGTAGAGCTCCCAGCCGACGCTCGCGCGCGTGAGCCCCGCCAACTGCCAACCGATGGAGACACGGGGCTCCGGCCGGTAGGTCAGTGTGTAACTCCCGCTACTGCCATAGAGCCGCTGCGTGATGTACGTGCCGTCGGAACAGGCGAAGGCCTGCTCCTTCACCTCGAACTGTGCGCCCTGGCCTTCCAGCTTGAATTCGGGATCGCGAGCGGTGTAGTATTCGAGTCCCCGGAAGAAGTCGACGATCTCGAAGGGCGATACCTCGAACGGGTCGATCTCCACCGGCGTCTCCCAATGCACGTCGACGACCACGGGCCGCTCGGCGAGCTCGACCCTTCGTTCCCGTCCCAGCGAATTCACCCTGGCATGGTAAACGGCCTCCCGGCCGAGCCGAACCACCTCGTCCGTACTCCACGAATGCCCGCTCGCGAATCCCCAATAGCCATCCACGAGCGTACGGACACCGACCGTCAGCTCCTCGCTGTCTCTCGTGTTCTCCACGAACGAGTACATGAAATTACGGGTACGGGTATGCGTCAGACGCACATCCACGTAGGACGCACCGACGGCCAGAGCGGCCTCGACGGCACGGAAGGCGAGCTCCTTGATCCGACCGTCACCTATCGGCGGAACGGGCTCGGGACCCGTGTCGAAGTACGCCAGCAACGGTCGCGGGATCGTGGCGAGCGCCGCGGCACCAACACCCGCCTTCAAGAGGTCACGTCGGGAAACTATCACGGCATCTACTCCGAATTCACTGACTGGCACCATCGACTACCACCACCCGTCCGGTATGACCGGTCGTGGTGATACGGAAGGGATAGACGCCCGGGACCGGAAAGCGTCTGGCACGGACGTATTTCGGCAGGTCCAGGAATATGTTGGGCTCGTCCTCGCCTTCGTGCCCGAAGAGACCGATATTCCCATCCGTGCAGTGCTCGCCACCCAGCACCGCGCAGAGTTCGCCAACGGCGACGACGTTCTGCGGCTCGTCGAACACGATCTCGACCATGTTCCTCGTGGTATTCGTCCACGCCACCACACCGTTGGTCTGGATGACCACCTCGTTCACCGTCGGGACCAACTTGCCGGCACCATCCTGGTCGTACATGAAGCCGTTCACATCCGGCGGCGTCACCACGATCTCCACGGTATCGGCCCGCTCCACCCCGTAGGCGACGGTCCGCACGGTCGCCCGGGCGGAACCTGGTCTCCAGAGACTCACGCGCCCGTACAAAGGAGAGATCTCCAATATCCTGGGATCGGACGATCGATATTCGAGGGCCAACCCGTAGACGGGGTTCCCATCCGTGTCCTCGGCGCGTACCAGGGACGAGAGATCGTCCCGGGTCATGAAGTCAAAGCGGATCTGATGGAGTGCGGCGAGGAGGTACAGACCGACCGCGCCGTTGCCTATCATCGGCCAGACGAGCTTGTCGCCGGAGCCGGTGTCGACGTACAGCCGGTCCAGCTTCGGAGGATTCGCCACGTTCGTCACGTTCACATAGGCGGTATCGGCGTGCCTGATGTTGTCCTCGGTGACGACCTCCGCGATCACCATCACGCCCGTGGCCGGGCCCCGGGCCTGGATGAGACCGTCGGGGCTCACCCAGACGCGCGTCGTGTCCTTGGATGTGTAGCTGGGTGCCGGCAGGCCGAGGATAGGTTCTCCCAGTCCATTCCTCGGTACCGCCGTCAGTCTGAAGGTGTCGTAGGGCGCGACGGTCGAGAGATTGATGGCTCGGTGGTCCAGCGTCACGGCCATGAAGAGCTTCGCCGGATCGGTAATGGGCTCGAAGGTACCGACCGTCGGTACACTGTCGCAGCCGGCGAGGATCAGCCCACCGAAGACCACGACTGCCCACCGCTTCATCACCATAGGGACCGTCACCTCCGTGCGAGTGCCTGGATCGTTGGTCTGCGTCTTCATCTCCCCTCCTCAGACGCCACGACCGAAACAGCCGGTATAGTTGGGATTAGTCAGCTGCTCCGACACCGGCACGGGTACGTCGATGTCGGAGCCATAAGTAGTGGTCGCCCCTCGGGCCTGCACGTAGAGGCCGATCGGGTACACCTGGTCTTGGCTGCGTCCGTAGTTACGGACCAGACGCCGCAGGTCGCCCTGCCGCTGGCCGGTGAGGAAGAGCCAGAAGGCGCGTTCGCGGAAGAGGAGGTCGATCCGTGCGTCGCGGCTCCCGGGATCGGTGAGATCGGGCAACGGCCCCGTGGTGGCCGGGCGGATACTGGTCCAAGCCGTTCGGCGGAGATGATTCAGCTTCTCCAACCAGAGATCGACGTCGCCGGCGTCGAGCGCCGCCTCCGCCTCGATCAGGCGGGCTTCGATCCCACTCGCGAGGACGATCGTGCCGGATCCATCCACCGGATACTTGCTGGGATGGTAGATCGTGCGCTCACGCTGGTGGTTCCCCCAACCGGAACTGACCTGGGTCCGGGGATCGCCACTCGAGATGTAGTCCAGGCCGTTCGTCCCTTCGCGGTCCGCGACGGTGAAGTACCACTTCCAACTCCCAGGATTAGAGCGATAGCTCTCGATCGTCGCGAAATGCTGGGGATCGTCGAACTGCCCTTTGATGCGGGCCGCGTTGGCGGCGTACCGGACCTCGTAGCTGTAGTCGTCCGGCACGGCGGCCACTTCGCTCGCCGCCTCCTGGTAGCGTCCGAGGGCGAGTAGCACCCGAGCCTTGCCCAACCGTGCGAGCTGCGCGAACTGCACGCTGTCCTTGGCCAGCGACACAGCCGTGTCCAGGAGCGCGAACGCGTGCTCGTACACCTGCTGCGTGGTGGAACCAGGCTTGTAGGTGAAATTCCCCTCATAATCCAGGGTGCTCAGCGGGATACCGGAGCAGAAGAGATCCGCGAGGAAGATCTCGGAGTACGCCTGCAGGGCGTAGAGGTGGCCGATCAGGTCGTCGCTCCCGGGGGCGTAGTCCTTCAACAGACCGATCGCCTGTGCCGTTTGCCCCCGCACGCGGTGCAACTTGGAGTACACCGACGACGCGGTGTTCTCCCCTTCGGGGATGACACGAGTGTCTACCCGTTCGAGGTTGGTCCCCGCCTGTTCGAGTTCGTCGCTCAGGACCCCGCTGGCCTCGACGAATCCCTCATATCCGCCGAAGGCGTTGCGGAAGTGCACGAGCGCACCGTTGTACGCCGCGAGAGCTCCCTTCGGCGTCTTCGCCACGGCAGGATCGAGGATGTCGGGGGGCAGTGTCTCGGTCCCCAACAAGTCGTCCATCGAGCAACCGGTCCCCAACAGCAGCCCCAGCGCGGCCAGAGCGGAGGCGATGGCCACCTTGGCTCTTGGACCGGAACCTCTCCTATCCATGTACTCTCTCATGCTGGCCTCGAATCAGTGTGTCGCCGTCAGACGGACCTGCCAGACTCGCGGCGTCGGCAGGACACCGGTGTCCCTGACATCGTTGCCGCTCACCCGCGCGTTCACGTTGGGATCCATCCCGCGGTAGTTCGTCCAGAGCCCGAGATTCGATCCTTGGACCGACAGCGCGAGCGCTCGGGCACCCAACCGGTTCGCTATCCTGATCGGCACCTGGTACGAGATGGACAAGGAATGGAACCGCAGGGAGTTGACGGTCTGCACCCAGGTGAACTCGGTCAAATCGAATACGGCCACCTGTTCGGAGAGGGACGCCGTCGGATCGTTCCAACCACGCGAGAAGGGGGCGAGACGACGGCTCATCTCGTTCACCTGGGTCATCCCGCTCTCGTACTGGAAACCCATGTCGATGGCCAGCGTACCCCGGAAGAGCGAAACCCCGGTCGAGATACTCGCGGTGTAATTCGGTAGCGTACCACCTACGTAGACCAGGGTGTCGCCGAGGACGACCTCGCTGGGGTCGAGCACGCCATCGCCGTTGGCATCGGCATAACCCAGGACCGGCTTGGCCCAACGACCGAAGAGGGGGTAGCCCGGAGCCACCCTGATGCCGCTGGTGATGCTCGCAGGATTGGTCGTATTGACCTCCGGGAAGAATGGTTCCACGCCTGGCCCGAGCTCGACCACGATGTTGCGGTTGTGGCTCAATTGCGTCCGGGTATACCAGGTCACGAGATCGCTCCGTATCGGCTCCACGCCGAACTCCAGCTCGAACCCGGTGTTGCGGACCACGCCGATGTTCATCATGGTCTTGACACCGGAACCATAGACCGACGGGGCTACGTCGACGCTGAGCAGCGCGTCCACGGTCGTCTTCCGGTATCCGGTGACACCGAGCTTCACCCGGTCGTCGAAGAGATCGGCGTCGAACCCGGCCTCGAACTCCTTCGTCCGCTCGGGCCTGACGTCGCTGTTGCCCACCGACCGGAGTTGGATCGCGTCGATGGCCGTGCCCTCACCCAGCCAGATCTGCGTACGCGCATCGTAGAGACGGAGCCGATCGGTCGGCCCCGGCTGGCGACCGGCATGACCGTAAGCGGCGCGGAGCCTCAGACTCCCCACCACGGTCTGCAGCCGCTCCGGGAAGAAGGGCTCGTCCGAGAGCAGATAGGAGACGCTGAGCTTCGGGAACCGCGGCAACTTGACACGACTGCCGAAGTTGCTCCCACCGTCCAGACGCAAGCCGCTGGAGATCCAGAGACGACGGTGATTGATCCCCGGTTCCACGAACCAGCCGAAGGTGGAGCGATCGCTGTAGTGCTGCCTCTTGTAATAGACCTCGGCCGCGGCCGTGACCGTCTCCATCCCCTCCGGGAGCTTGCGGACATCCAGGTGTAGGTCGTCTTCGCGCGTGTTACTGAAATCGACCCCGGTGTTGAGCTTGAACATGAAGCCGCCCGGGAGCGGTAGCTGCGAGGTCGCGTGCACCTTGAACGAGCTCTCGACGCTCTGGCCCTTACCCACTCCGAGCCGCCCGTCCTGATAGCGCCAGTCGTGACCACCGGGCGGCGAATAGACCTCGTCCGCCCGACTGACCACCTGCAACCCGACGTTCGACGTTATCGTCACCCATTCCCGTGGACGCCAGTTCAGCGCTAGTCCTTGCTTGAAATGGGTGGCGTTGGACGTGGCGCGCTCGTAGAACCTGTCCAACAGTTCACCGGAGACGTCCTGGATCCTCCCATAGCTCGAGGCCTCGTAGTACGTACCCGTCGCCCGATCCAGATACGTGCTCATGAGCGTGCCGAGCTGCTGTTCCAACGCGGAACGCTGCTGCTGCGAGCGGGTCAACTGGGTGGTCAGGGAGAGGTCCGCGGAGCGCCCCAGGTTGGCCATGGCCCCTAACGTCACCCCCCAGATGGTGTGATTCTGGGGGCGCAGCATCCAGGAGGCCGGCTCGATGCCCCGCTCCGCCCGATACCGCATGATCTCGTACCTCGGGAGCTTGATCGTACCGACCTCGTCCATGTAGGTCCCGGTGATGTTGTAGGTCAGGGTCGAGCTCCCCCCCGAGACGCCCACGGAAACGGCGGTGCGTTCGCCCCGGTCGAGCACCGTCAGCTCGGGATCGTTGAGCATCTGGTACGTCACGACGGTGTCCGCCTGGCAGGGCACCTTGCCGATGAATATGTCACCCCCCGCCCAGTTGTTGAGCGGGCAGAAGACCCGGCTATCGTCGGTCAGCAGGCGCCCCATGCGTAAGTGGAGATCGGGATACCTTCCCGGCGTCTCGGTGAACCCTCGTTCCACCGTCGTCCTCCAGCTGGGGGGCCCGGGGCGCCCGCGCTTGGTCGTGATGATGATCACGCCGTTGGCGGCGTCCTGCCCGTACATGGTGGCGGCAGACGGACCTCTCACGACCTGAATGGCTTCGATACTGTACGGATCGATGTAGTCGAGAGGGGACGGCGTCGCGTAGGTGCTGCCACCGGTACCACCGGTACCACCCAGGTTCGCCGCCCGCGCAGTGGACAGCTCGGAGTAGACCCGGATACCATCGACGATGATGATCGGGTCGTTGCTCATCATCGGGCTGCTCACCCCGCGCAACCGCAGGCGCGCGGGATCCCCGGGCGCCCCGGAAGTCCTCTGCACCACGAGCCCGGGGACCCGACCCTCGAGGAGATCGGTCACACTCGTGACAGGTGCGGTGGCCATGATCGAGTCGACCCGGATCACGGTCACGTCGTGGCCGAGTTCGATCCGTCGCTGTTCGCCCGCCGCGGTGACTACCAACTCCGACAGCTGCGTCGGTGCGGCCTCCAGTACGAAGTCGACCGTCACCGTCTCGCCATCGCCAACTTCCACCTCTCGGACCGTCCCTCGGTAACCGATGGAGATGATACCGACCACGTGCTTACCAGGCGCGATACCGGTGATCCGATAACGACCTCCGGCATCCGTGATCGCGCGGCCCACGCCGTCGACCATGACCTGGGCACCCACTACCGGGGTCCCACTCTCCGCTTCCGTGACCCGACCGACGATGATACCGGGCTTCTGTTGGGCATCGTCTCGCGCCGGCTGCGTCGGCTTCTTCACCAACACCACCTGGCTCCCGTGCACGACGACATCCACGTGGGCGTGCCGCAGCACCTCGGTGAGCGCCGACGCCACCGTGATGTCGCTGCCCTTGAGCGAGACCCGGCTCTTGAGCGGGACCACGCTGGCGCTGTAGACGAGACGCAGCGCGGCCTGCTTCGAGATCTCGCCGAGCGCCGCGTCCAGCGTCGTGTCCGGGAGATCGATCGTGACCCTCTTGTTCAATACCGGCAGCCGACCGGGCTCGACCTGGACCGGCGCACGCCCTTGCCCGGAGGCCAAGAGGAATTGCGGGCCCGCATCCTCCGGCACCGCCGATTCCGCCTGCGCGCGAAGCACCCCACCCGGTAGCAGGATGAACACCGCCAATGACAACAACATCCAACGGAAGCGTCGACTCATGTGCCCCTTCGCCTGGATCTGGTTGAATGGAAAACCGGATCTATCGGGAAATCATCACCACCTTGCCATCCCTCTCGTAGTGGACGCCGAGGGAGAGGGAGATCAGATCGAGGACGGTCGTCACCGGTTCGTCCTGGAACGACGCGGTCAGCGGGATCGACGCTAGCATCGGGTCGGCCAACCGTACGTCCAGGTCGTACCAGCGCGAGAGCTGCGCGGCAGCGAGCCGCAGCGGGGTGTCCTTGAAGACGAGCCGTCCGTCGGCGAAGGCCAGGTAGTCGGCCGGGTCGACCCCGCGCTCGACCTGTACGGTGCCGTCGCCGCTCACGTGGGCCAGGTGGCCGGGATCGAGGCGGTACGCCGCGGGAGGCTGCATCGACGACGTCGCCTGGACCTCGACGACGCCTTCCGCGACCACCACTCTCACCGGGGAACCGTCCGGGTAGCCGCGCACCCCGAAGATGGTGCCGAGGTCCTCTGCGACCGCGCCGGGGACGTGCACGCGGAAGGGGCGCTTCTCGTTGTGCTCCACTTCGAATAGGGCTTCGCCATCGAGGTAGACGTCTCGAGTGCGCTTGCCGTAGTTCATCGGAACGCGCAGGCGGCTCTCCACGCTCAGGAGGACGCGGGTGCCGTCCTTGAGCCGGATCTCGGCGCGGCGAGCGCGGTCGGTGGCGTACTCCCGCATCGCGACGGGGCGAGGCGAGTCCGGCGCCTGGCGCGTGTAGGCGAGCCACCCGCTCGCGCCGACGACGACCAGGGCAATGACCGCGGCGGCACGGAGGGCCCAACGCCGCACCGGCCACCGCGGGATCACGGGCGCGGCCTGGGGCTGGATGGGTGCCACCTCCTCCGCTACTCCCCTCCCCTCCGCGCCGTCCCCGGCCCGCTCGGGGATCCCCCCGACCAATCGCCCCAGACGACGACGCAGCACCCCCTCCCACGCGTCGTCCACCTCCCCGTTCCCGGGGGGAGCCGCCGTGGTGAGCTTCCAGGTCCGCCGCAGTGATTCGAGGTACTCCGCACGTGCGGGGTCCGCGGCCACCCAGGCGCGGACCTCCTCCGCCTCTTGCGGGGTGCAGCGCCCGGCCACGTAACGAGCCAGCCTGGCGCCTTCTTCTTCGGTGATCTTGTCGCTGATATCTATGCTCATGGTAACTCGCGTTTCGGAGTCCACCATGAGTAACCCCTTCGGGGTGGGGGACCCTTACATCTAAATCGGGAGTTGGGATCTGGGGGTTGGGATTTGGGGGTTAGGGGCCAGGGGTCTGGGGTCAGGGTGGCCGGGAAGTCAGTAAGAGTCGTTGCCGGCCGGCTATTGGAGGAGATGCTCGGTCCAGCGTGCGACCTCGGCAAGCGCCAACGCGATCGTCAGATACGGCGCCAACTTCTTCCGCAGCGCCTTGAGCGCCCGCCACATCTGGACCTCGACGGTCTTCACCGAGATCCCGAGCGTCTCGGCGATAGCGGCGTAGCTCAGCTCCTGCTCGCGGCTCATCAGGAAGATCTCGCGGCAGCGGTCGGGGAGCTGGTCGATGGCGCTGCGGATGGCGGCGGCGAGTTCGTTGGTGCGCAGGTCGTCGTCGGCGCGAGGCGAGGTAGGCGCGGGCTCGTGCCGCGCATGTTCCTCCCAGCGGGCGACGACCTGACGGTGCCGGATGTACTTGATGGCGCGGTTGCGCGCGGCGGTGTAGAGGTAGGCGGGGGTGAGGAGGGGGAGGTCGCCGGCGTCGTACCGCTCCCAGAGATTGACGAAGAGGTCCTGGACGATGTCGCTGGCGACCTCGTCGGAGCGCACGTACCCGGCCACGTAGTCACGCAGCCGGGTGTAGTGCGTACGGAAGGCGGCCTCCAGGGACGTCGGGTGACGCCCGGGGAGCGCGCGCTCGTCGTCCGCTCCGGAACCGTCTCCGGGTTTGTTGGTCATAGCCAGCATTATTACCTCGTGGTAATCGCCGGGCAACGGCGGCGTTACCGTAACGGCTTACCACGCCGTCCGGTGAGGATCTATTCTATCCTGCTGCACGACCGGGGCACCCGGCCGAATCATGATCTGGGCAACGTCACCGTGACTCGCCATTACAGCGAAGAGCCCCAGACGGTCAGTAGCGACTCGACGAAGGAAGTATCCGAGATAGCGCTGTCTTGGACCGCGTGGTTCGATACCAACACCGGCATAGTGGTGGGTACGATGCCGAAGCGATCTCTGTATAGTGGCACTCATGGGATCCTGACCGATGCTGGGGCTATCATCATGTAAACCCCTTGAGCGGCCGGGACCCTTACAATAGGGGTTGGGGATCAGGGGTCGGGGGTCAGGGAGTGTGGTTTGGGATTCAGTGTAGGCATTCGGGGGTTGGGATTCGGGATTCGGGGGGGCGGGCGCCCTAAGGATCCCGGGGACGCCCCTGATCCTCGATCCCTGACCCCTGACCCCTGGCCCCTGACCCCTGACCCCTAGATCCTGACCCCCGACCCCCGATTCCCGCTGCTATTCGATATTCGCCTTTGCGCCCCCCGCTGGCTCGGCGAGGAGCTTCCTTATGAACTCCCTCAACCTGTCCTCGAACACCGGATTCCATCCCTCGGCGACGTAGCGGATGACTCCGTGGCGGTCCACGAGGACGACGCGGGCGCGGAGGTAGTTGAGGTCGTCGGTGGTTGGTTCGTTGACTCGCCGGCCGTCGGGCTTGAAGCTGAACTTGGTCTCCTCCACGGCGAGTGCGCCGGGGATGCGGAGCTGGCCGAGGAAGTAGGTGCTGTCGTATCGGGCCTCGGCGAGGGGCGGGGCGGGTGCGGTGTCGGCGTAGAAGCCGAAGGTCCGGATGCGGAAGGTGATGTCGAGGTCCTGGCCCTGGAACTCGTGGGCGATCCGACGCGCGGCCTGGACCAGCTCGCGGCAGTTGCCGACTTCGTCGCAGGGGCGGAAGAGCGGGAGGATCAGCGAGACGCGGCCGGGCGCGGGGCGAGTCGTGCCGGTGGAGCCGGTGTTGTACCAGAACTTCGCCTCGAGCGGCGCGGCCTTCTGGCCGGTCAGCCGGTAGGTCCGTTCGATGGCGCGGTACATCTGCAGCGCGCGGGTGTCGTTGGCGGGGATCAAGGCGAGTAGCCGTTCGATTGCGGCGAGCGCGAGGTCGGTCCTGTCCGCCGCCGCCTCCGCCGCGGCGAGGTTGGTCAGCGAGGTCAGCATCCAGAAGTAGCGCCACCGCTTCGTCTCGGCGTCCAGCTCGGTCCAGATCTTGACGAGTGCGTCGACCTCGGCGCGCATGAGCTCGTCGTCCCAGTTGCGGATCGCGGCGCTGGCCATGGCGAAGTGCGCGAGCACCCGGATCCCCCCGACCGACTTGCCGATCGCGTCGAGCTCGGCGAGAGCTTTGCGGGCCTCGTCGATCCGTGCCGGCTTGGCGGCGAGGTAGTCGGTGACGATGAGGTATAGCTCCCACCCCCGTTCCTCGGGGGTCCGGCTCGCCATCGTCCCGAGCCGTTGGCGGGCGGATGCGATCGCCGCCTCGTCCTGTGCCGTGAAGAGCTGTACCCGCGCCTGGTCGAGCAGCTCGTCGGTGCCGATCGGTGTCCCCACGTAGGCGGCCTCGCAGCCGCGGATGCTGGCGACCGTCGCGGTGAAGAGGGTGTCGCTGGCGGGGTGGTACGCCGACGTGTCGTTGTGGTCGAAGCGGTTGACCCGCTCGATCAGGCGCGCGGCGGCGACGCAACGGCCGGGGTTGTAGCCGGAGAAGTCCCGGTTGGCCATCGGGTTCGGCGACTGTGCGGCCGCGGTCGCGGCGGCGCAGGCGAGTGCACCCGTCGCCCACAGCGTCGCCAGCGTGATCCTCGAACTCTGATACCAGCTCTTATACCGCATCGGCGAGACTCGTCATGCTGAAGTCGTGGACCATGGCCGGCGGGACGATCGCCGGCATCGGCTGGAGCACGCGTACCGGCTTGCCCAGCGCCTCGAGGCTGTTGAAGGCGAAGAGGGGCGACTCGCGGAAGCGGAAGTTCTTGACCGGCCGCGTGATCTCGCCCCGCTCGATCAGCCAGAGCCCGTCGGAGGTGGTGCCGGTGCAGAGGAGGCTGTTGAGATCGACGACGCGTACGTTGGTCAACCTCGTCACCAGCAGCCCCCGTTCGGTCCGGGCGATCATCTCCTCGATCGTGGTATCGCCGCCGCTCATCCGGTACGCCCCGCTGTTGTTGAGCGGGTCGGGCTTGTTGAGCATCTGGTTGGCGTAGCTGCGGGGGTAGGAGAGCTCGCGCAACACCCCGTTCTCGATCCACTTGACCGCGCGGTTGGGGGACCCGTCGGGCGCGAAGGGGACGAACGGCCCCTCCGGGTCGGCCGGGTCGGCACTGATGGTGATGCGCGGGTCGAGGACGAGCTGTCCGATCTTGGAGTTCCCGCCCCCGCCACTGCTCACGGTCGCGGCGAGGGAGATCGAGTCGTCCGGGAGGAAATCGGTCTGCGCGGTCTGTTCCGGCCGGTCGGCCCACGGCCCCATCCCCATCTCCGCGGGGACGCGCGAGAGCGAGGAGATGAGTGGCCGCATGAGGTCCGAGACCGCCTGCGGCTCGAGGATGACGGTGTAGCGCCCCGGCTCGATCGCGACCGGGTCGATCGAGCGCTTGCATTTGTCGAGCGCGATCGCCGAGAGGCGCGCCGCGTCGATGTCGCGCCAGTCCTTGCTCGCGACCCCGGCCCACCCCGACCCCGTCCCGCTCGGGTCGCGGACGGTGACGCTGAACTCCGCGCGGGTCTCGGGGAGGTAGGCGAAGAGCCCCGCCGAGTTGACGACCCCGTTCCCGATCGCGGAGACCTCGAGGTACCCCGCCGAGAGGAGCTGTTCGGCCTCGGCCGACCCGACGAGCTGGCGTTGCAGCGCGGCGCGTTGGGCGGCGTCCAGCTGGTAGGTCGCGTCGCTCCAGAGTTCGGTCTGGATGTAGTCCTCGGCGCTCCGCAGCGCGAACGGGATGTCGCTCGGCGCCTGCAGTTCGAGCCGGCGCGAGATGTGGGCGAGGGCGCTGCGGATCGACGCGTCGTCGAGACGATTGATCTTGAAGTTGGCCGAGCGGTTGCGGTGGTGGACGGTGATCGTGACCCGGGGCTCGGTGGTGTCCCCCGCGGTCGTGATCGCGTTGCGCGCCCAGCGCAGGTTCCCGCTCCAGCGGCTTTCGATGTGCAGCGAGATCTCCCACCCCGAGGGGCTCATCCCGATGATTCGGGCGAGGAGCTCCTGGCAGGCGTCCGCGGAGAGGAAGCGGTCCGGGGTGAAGAGTGACCAGGTGGACCGGCTCAGCCGGCTGAATATCGAACTCACGCCTTCCTCAACTTGTTCGTGACTGCGACCTTCTCGAAGAGCGCCGGGACCGCGCCCACGCTGAAGTGGCAGACCTGTTCGGGCTGCCCTTTGCGGACGGTGATGCCGGCGCGGTACTCCGAGCCGCGCCCACCGATCCCCTTCAGGCTGCGCCAGAGCTCGGGGGCGCGGAAGAGCGCCTCGGAGCTGTGCACCGTCCCGACCACCTTGCCGTCCCGGATCTCGTAGACCAGCTCGCCGTTGATCTCGCCGTTGAGCTGCTGGCGGTCGACGGTGACGGTCCCCGCGCAGATGGCGAGCCCCTTCTTGACCCCCGCGACGAGCTCGTCGAAGGTCGTGGCGTCGGCCCCGGGGAGCATCTCGAGGTTGGGCGGCTGCAGCATCGTCACCGCGAGCGCGTCCTCCCCCGCGGCGCACCCCCGGGACCGGTTCGGCAGCCCGTGCCGGCCGTGCCACGCCGCGAGCTCGGTCGAGAGTTCGCGGGTCGTGTGGTAGTCGACGACGACGCCGTCGCGCACGACGTCGTACTCCTCGGGTTCGACCCCCTCATCGTCCCACCGTACGGTGGCCAGCCCATCCGGCTGGGAGCGGTTGGCCCTGACGTTGAGGAGCCCCGTGTCGAAGGCGTATGGTTCCGCCTGGTCGATGGGCGAGGCGATGTAGCTGGTCCCGCCCGCGTTGGCCTCGTAACCGAGGATCCGGTCGAGCTCGGTCGCGGTCCCGATCGTGAGCGCGACGAGCTGGGTCATGAGCCGCGCGTCGATGACGACGTCGTAGCGGTCGGGGACGATCCGTTCCGCCTCCGTCATGAGGAACGCCTCTTCGACCAGCCGCGGTACCTCGTCGCGGAGCGGGGCCTCGGCGAGCACCTCCCACCCCCCGGCCCGCGGGCGGAGGAGGTCGGAGGAACGGCGCCCGGTGCCGCGGGGCCGCTGCACCGATAGCCGGTACGATGGCGTGACCCGGTAGACCGTCTGGGAGGTGAAGGCGCCGTCGGTGGAGGCGAAGGTCCGCTCCTGCCGTTCCCAGGTCGTGTCCAACGTCGCGCCCAGGTTGGCGTTGCGCGCCCCGATGTTGTAGCGGCTCGCGAGCTCGACGAAGGCCCAGCCGGTCTCGATCTTCTCGGCGAGCGGGACGGTGAACGGGTCGCGCCGGATCGGCGTCTGCCACTCCCCGTTGGCGGGGGCCGGCGGCGGGCCGAGCTCGACCCGGCGTCGTCCTGCCGCGGCGTTGTGTTTGGCCTGTACCGCCGCCTCGGTAGCCAGCCGCGCCACCTCGTCCGCGGTCCAGAGGGTGCTCGAAGCGAAGCCCCACGCCCCGTCGACGAGCGCGCGGACCCCCACCCCCGCGAACTCCTGGTCGGCGGTGTGCTGGTAGCTGTGCACGGAGGGGATGCGCAGCCCCTCGAGGCGGGTGAGGGTGAAACGGACGTCGGCGTAGCTCGCGCCGGCCGCGCGCGCGGCGTCGAGTGCCCGGGCGGCGAGCTCCTTCAGCGCCGGGTCGCCGGCGTGGGGGTAGAGGTCGATCCCCGGGAGGAGCCCGAAGAGGGCGTTGCCGCCGCCACCGGCGAGCGAGAGCGTCGCGGCCGAGATCGTCTTCAGGAAATCACGACGAGTGGGAGACATCTGGGATAGGTGCCTATGCTGGTGATTGCTCCAGACCTGCCAAAGGAGGGGACGCAGCGAGGTGCCGGTACCCTACAGCCGCCGCGGCGCCGGGGGCCGGGAGGTGCGGGGCGCGCGCCCGTGGAGGTGGCGCGCGCCCCGTCGTCTATCACGGGGTGACGATCACCTTGCCGCGCTGCGGTGGGAGCGGCGCGGTGCTGCCCATGATCGAGTACTCGTAGGTGCCCGGGACGTTGAACATCCTGATCCAGCGCCCGTTCACGCCCACGGAGAGCCCCAGGTCCCCCGAGGCCCCGTCGACCGGGCTGGGTCCGACGTTGGTCGGGTCGTCGAAGACGATCCCGAGGACCACCCCCGTCGCGCTCCCCCAGGAGACACCCTGGCCCGCCTTGATCGTGATCTCCGCGGGGTCGGCGTACATCACCGTCTTCCCGTCCGAGTTGGTGTAGTAGTTGAGGTGTACGTGGAAGACCTGCGGTTCGCCCACGGTGATCTCGACGCTGTCGCGGAACACCTTTCCGTAGGCCAGCGTACTCGCGCGCAGCATCGTCTTCCCCTGCGTCATCGGCATGACGAGCCCGGTCGGGGAGTAGGAGGCCACCTTGGGGAGACTCGAGGAGTACGCCACGCGGAGCCCGGTGACCGGCTGCCCGTCGACGTCGAGTATGGTTGCGGCCATCATCGTGTCGTAGCCGATGCCGAGGTCGGTACGGAGCGGCTGGATGCTGAAGCTCTCGACCTCACGCGGCTGCGCGGTCACGACCACGTAGGCCGTGTCGACGTTGGTCACCGGCCCGCGCCCCGTGGTCAGCGTGGCGATGACGCGGACGGGGTTGTTGGCGGCGGTCGTGGCCACGGCGGTGATCAGACCGTCGGGGGTGACCTTGACCCGGTTGGTGTCGCTCGAGACGAAGGTCGGCACATCGTCGGTCGGGAACGGCGTGCCATCGAGCCGGAGCGGCGTGGCCACCAGCTGGTGGGTATAGTACTCCGGCTTGCTCTGGTCGAGCGAGAGGTTGATGGCGTTGTGGTCGAGCTGGAGCTTCCAGAAGATGTCCTGCGGATCCTGCTCCAGCCCCGCCAGCCCCCCCGAATCGCAGGCGGCCACGGCCAGCGACAAGGCGGCGAGCGTCAGTAGCGCGGTTCGTTTCATCGGTCCAAGCCTCGTGGCAGTGATCTCATCCATCCCGGCGGCAGGCGGGTCAAGCCTGCCGGTCGAAGCAGCCCTTGTACTTGAGGTTGAAGACCAGCTCGCTGGCCGGCGCGGGCGCGTTGACGTCGGTCCCGTACGAACCGATCGGCCCGGCGGGGTACGCACCCTGGGGGAAGACGTCGGTCTCCGGGCGCCCGTACTGCCGGATCAACCGGCGCATGTCGGCGTGCCGGCGGCCGGTCAGGAAGAGCCAGTAGGCGCGTTCCTGGAAGAGGAGATCGATGCGGGCGTCGAGGGTCCCCGGATCTTCGAGGGGCGGGAGCCCCACGATCGGCGCGCCGACGCTGGTGAAGAGGACCGCGCCGTCGCCGAGCGCCCAGATCGTGTCGACCGCGGTGGGGTCGCCGGGGACGGGCTCGGTCGTGTAGGTCCCGGCGGTCCGGAGGCGGTTGAGTATGGTCAGCCAGTCGCCGCTCCCGCGGGCGAGGGCGGCCTCGGCCTCGATCAGCCGGGCCTCGACCCCGCTGGCCATGATGATCGGGGTGTTCCCGCCGTCGACCATCCAGCGTGCCGGTTTGTATACGACGTCTTCACCCGAGCTGGTGACCGCGGCCCGGACCTGGGGTGAGATGGTGCGCGGATCGCCGCTCGAGCGGTACGGCAGCCCCACCCCCCCTTCGCGGTCGGCGACCGTCCCCATGTTCGAGATCTGGTGGGGGGTGGAGGTCGAGGTCCCCGCGGTGAAGTTCGGGGTGCCGATCGCGTTGACCACCGCGTGCGAGTGCAGGTTCTTGTAGACGAAGTCGGTGGGCACGGCCGCCACGGCCTGCGCGGCGGCGTCGAACCGCCCCAGGTTGAGGAGCGCCCACCCCTTCCCGATCCTGGCCAGGTTCTGGAAGTTCACGCTGTCGGGTGTGTTGGCGAGCGCGCTGTCGAACATGGCGATCGCGTGCTCGTAGACCTCCACGCTCGTCGAGCCGGCGGCGTAGTTGAGGGAGCCCTCGAAGTCTACGGTGGTCAGCGGGATCCCCGAGCAGAAGAAGTTGGCGAGCATGACCTCGGCCATCCCCCAGAGCGCGAAGAGGTGGCCGGTCAGGTCGCGGGGGTGATTCGGCCCGAACCTGCGGAGCGCCTCGATCGTCGTCATCGCCTGCATCCGCACCCCGTGCAGCTGGCGCCAGACCTCTTCGTAGCCGCTGCTGAGGCTGCTCGGGTCGCCGGTCGACATCCGCCGGCTGTCGACCACGGTGGTGCTGGTGAAGGCGTTGTTGGTCGCGGTGTTGAACCGCCCGGCGCTCAGCTCGTCGCCGAGCATCCCCGACATGACGATGTAGCCGCCCGGGGTGATCCGGCCGCTCGTCGCCTCGCGGAACTTGTTGACCGCGCCCTTGTAGAGCTCCAGCGCGCCCTGTTCGTTGTTGAACGCGTCGGGGTCCGGCGTGGTGGCGCCCACCCCGGTCGGCGGGTCGGTCTCTATCAGGTCCGAGCACCCCGTGGCCCCGAGAGCGGCCAGCGCGAGCACCAGCAAGGGCTGAAAGACTCTGCGTCGTAGCGTCATTATCGGCAAGCTCCTCTCTCTCACGGTAGTCAACCTATTCGTCCCCGGGGGTCAGAAGGTGAGCCGGGTGCGGAGCGTCCAGGTCGTGCCGCGAGGCACGGCGGCGCCGCCGAGCATCCGGTTCCCGGCCGCCTCCGCGGTGTTGGCCATCGGGTCGACGCCGTCGTAGCTCGACCAGACCCCGAGGTTGGAGCCGAGGATATGGAACGACGCCGCCTGCGCCCTGAAGAAGCGAGCCACGCTCTGCGGCGCCGTGAATCCGATCGAGAGGTTACGCAACCGGAGCACGTTGACCGTCTCGTAGAAGCAGTATTCGTTGTTGATCGGCGCGTTCGCCGCCGCGATGCACGCCTGCGCCCGCAACGGGGTGTTCGGGTCGAAGGCCGACGCGGAGAAGAAGCGCATCGACGACGCGTAGCTGTTGACCTGCGTGATCCCGTGCACGTACTCGAAGTCCGAGGCGATGCGGATCCGGCCCTGCCAGAAGGTCACCTCCGGGCGGATGAAGGCGTCCGCCTTGGGCTGCGAGGGGCCGATGTACTCGAGCGTGTTGCCGAGCTTGACCTCGTTGGCCGTGATGATCCCATCGCCGTTGACATCCGAGTAGCCGAGGACCGGCCGGGCCCAGCGCCCGAAGAGGGGGTAGCCGGGCATGACCACGCCGTCGTTGGCCATGACGGTGGCCAGGTCGATGTTGCTGGCGGTGATGCTGAAGGGCTCGACGCCGGGGCCGAGCGAGATGAGCTCGTTCTCGCGGGAGGCCCACCCCAGCGCCAGCGACCAGGTGAAGTCGGGGCGGTCGATGATCCGCGAGTTGACGAATATCTCCATCCCCGTGTTGCGCACGTTCCCCACGTTATAGTACTGCCGCGCGGTGGAGCTCAGCCCGACCGAGGGGGCGAGCTGGCGGCTGACGATCGCGTCACGCGTGAGCTTGTGGAAGTAGGTGAAGTCGATCATCAACCTGTCGTTCCAGAGGCCGAGCTCGAACCCGCCCTCGGACTCGATGCTCCGCTCCGGCCGCAGGTCGGCGTTACCGATCCCGCTGATGTAGGCGACGTTGGAGCCGTAGGTGCCGTCGGGCTCGATGTAGCGGGAATGCTGGCCGAACGACCGGTACTTGGCGGTCGTGGACGGCTGGACCCCGGCGTGGCCGAAGGCGCCGCGGAGCCGGAGGCTGATCCCGCGCTCGTACAGGCGGAGCGCCGGCTCCTCCGAGGCGAGCCAGGAGATACTCCACTTCGGGTAGAGCGGCGCGACCTCGCGGCCGAGGGCGCTACCGATGTCGCGACGGAGCGCGGCGCTTACGAAGAGGCGCTCGTTGAAGCCGATCGACTGGTCGAGGTACATCCCGAAGGTCGCGCGGTCGTCGCTCGACTGGCTGACCGACCGGTTCGCGGCGGGCGCGGCGTTGATGTCGATCCGGCCGACCGCGAGGTCGTAGGCCGAGCCGCTGATATCCTGCCGCTTGGTACGGGTGTGCTGCGCGCCGACGGCGGTACGGAAGACGACGCGGCCGTCGTAGACCGGGATCCGCAGGGTCCCGCCGAGGTCTACCGTCTGGACCATCCTCCGCCCCTCGGAGTAGTCCATCGCGCCGCTGGCGTCACGGCTGTTGGTGGTGCAGAACGGTAGGCACCAGCCACGGCGCCGGTACTCGCCGCCGTTGGTGAAGGCGTAGTCCCGCCCGAGGACGGCGCGGCCCGAGAGCCACGAGGTGGGGCGCCAGTTGAAGGAGAGACTGCCGACGAAGCGGGTGACCTGGTACTTCCGCTCGACGTAGAACTGGTCCCACCCCCGGCTCAGCTCGAAGGTGTCCGCGACCGAGCGCAGGTCGCTGGTCGCGCCCATGACGCCATCGCCGCCGGTACGGCTGTTCGTCTGGACGAAGCCGGTCGTGATCGCGTAATCCGCCTTGTTGTTGAAGCGGCCGGTGATCCGACCGGTGAAGTTGGTGGTCGTCTTGGCGTCGGGCCGGACCATCCAATCATCCAGCGGACGGCCGAGCGCCTGGCGCACGAGGCGCTGGTCGACCTCGGGCATCTTGGCGGTCCCGAGATCGTAGCGGTAGCCGCCGGAGAAGTAGTACTGCACCGACTCCGACCCGCCGCTGGCGCTCACCCCGAGGTCCCTGGTCCGACCCAGCGCCATCGAGGTGGTGCGGGGGTGGGCGTAGCGGTTGAAACCGCCGGCCACGGAATCGATCGGGACGCAGTACCCGGCGGCCTGGTCGGCCAGCGAGCAGGTCCGGACCGCGGTGCCGTTGGCGGCGGTGCCGAGCCCCTGGACCGGGACACGCAGATCGGTCGGCGCGGTGGTGAACCCTTCATCGTAGCGGACCGTCCAGCGGGTCGGGCCGGCCTGGCCGCGCTTGGTCTTGATCACGATCACGCCGTTCGACGCGTCGGAGCCCCACATCGCGGCGGCCGAGGGCCCCTTGAGGATCTCGACCGACTCGATATCGTCGAGGTCGAGATCGTCGAAGCGCGAGGGGAGGTTGTCGCACCCGCGCAGGTTCCCGTCGTTGCACCGCTCGTACCCCGTCAGCGCCCGCACCCCGTCGATGATCACGATCGGGTCGTTGCTCATGTTGATGCTGTTGATCCCGCGGATACGGAGGCGCGTCGGCGAGTTGACGGAGCCGCTACCCGGGAGCGCGATCAACCCATTGCCTCGCCCGGCAAGGAGGTCGCTCAGGTTGCGGTACGAGTTGTTCTGGACCTCCAGCTCGGCGTTGATGACCGGGATCGAGTTGCCGACCTCGTACCGCATCTGGTTGCCGGAGACGGTGGTGACCAGCTCGCTGAGGCTGATCGGCGCGACGGAGAGCGGGACCACGATCAGGCTATCGAGTGCGGCGCTGACCTCGAGCGTCAGCGAGGTCGATTGATAGCCGATCCGCCGGAACGAGAGGACGTGCTGGCCGGCGGGGAGCCGGGCGAAGGAGAAGAGACCGTTCTCCCCGGTCACCGCGACCTGGTTGCTCCCGCCGACCGTCACCACCACCTGCGGCACCGGCGCGCCGGAGCCTGCGTCGACGACGCGGCCGCGGAGCGCGACCGTGTCCTGGACGACCCGCTTGGGTGCGGCCTGCTTGAGGAGGATGAGCGACCCGCCGGAGGGAACGACGACCTCGAGCCCCGTCCCGGCCAGGATCTCGCGGAGCGCCTGGCCGGCGCTGATGTCTTCCCGCTGCAGGGTGACATGGTGCGAGAGCGCGTTCACCGAGGCGTCGTACATCAGGCGACCGCCGAGCTGCCGGGAGATCTCCCGCAGCGCCTCGCCGAGCGGTACGTCACGCAGGTCGAGCGTGATGAGCTGGCGCAGCAGCGGCGCGCCCGACTCGCCCGCCGTCACGACGCTGCGCGCCTGATCCGGGTGCGCTCCGGCCGTGGTGGAAGGTCGTCCCGTCTGCCGTGCCAGCCCCACGCTGCTCGAGACGAGCAGCAGCGCTGCGCAGACCTGCAGCATTAGTCGCATCCTCGGCCTCCATCCTCAGGGTAGGTATATGTGACTCCGTACCAACCGATCTTTCCCGTTAGCCAAGCTTCGGGTATTCGATCCCCGCGAATCCAAAGGCACTACCGGCCGCCGTCGGCCGTCAGCGTCGCGCCCCGCGCGGGGCTGAGAGCGTGACGCCATCACCTTCTCTTTCGAATCGAGCGTCGAGTAGGAGCGCGAGCGCGCGTAGGTCGTCGTAGAGGGTCTGCAGGCTCACCGTCCCGGTGAACCTCCGTTCGGCGAGCGCCGCATCGGCCACGCGTACCTCTATCCCGAAGCGGCGCTCGATCAACCGCGCCGCGTCGATCACCCTGGTCTGGTCGAACTCGATCCGCCCGTCCATCCAGCTGAAGTAGCGCTGCACGTCTACGTTGCGCTCCGCGCGCACCTCACCCGTCTCGGAGACCCGGGCCACGTCGTTCGGGTTGAGGACGACGACGTCGTCTCGGTCCCTCCCCGCGACCCCGACCACCCCTTCCGCGACCGCCACCTCGATCTGCGGATCGGCGGCGTAGGCGATCACGGAGAAACGGGTCCCCATGTCCTCGGCGACCATGCGCTTGGTGTGGACGCGGAAGACGTTGTTCGCGTCGTGCGTGACGTCGAAGTAGGCGGCGCCGTCGAGGAAGACGTCGCGTCCGCCGTCACCGAAGGTGGGTGGGATCATCAGCGTCGTCGCCCCGCTCAGCACCACGTGCGTGCCGTCGGGGAGGGTGTGCTCCGCGGTCTCGCCCGGGCGGGTCGAGTAGGCGACGAGGCCGCGCGCGACGTCGTCGACCTGTTCCGCGCCCTGGCGGGCGCGCCCGACGACCAGGAGCGCGACCGCCGCGGCGAGCCCGGTGAGCGCGTACCGCGGCCAGCGCCAACGCAGCGCCGGACGCGCGCGGAAGGGGGTGTCATGACCCCGGACCGGCACCGGTTCGGGCCGAGCGGGCAGGGGGTCGAGCACGGCCGTATCGGCACGTGGCGTTTCCGCCCGCCCCTCCGTCGCGGGCGCGACGTCGTCCAGCTGCAGCCGCAGCCGGGCCCAGAGGGCGTCGATGTCGAACTCCGGCCGGGGCGAGCGACCAGCGAGCTCCCAGGCGGCGCGGAGCCGTGCGAGCTCCGCGCGGTTGGCTTCGCTCGCCGCCAGCCATGCTTCGACGGACTGCCGCTCGGAAGCCGGCAGCTGGTCGTCCAGGTACCTCAGAAGTACCGCAGAATCCATATGATCACCAGGTTGTCGACCGCGTGGGGTCACAGGTACGAAGGCTATGACGCAAGCTCGCGACGATACCCTACATCTCGTGGTCGTCGTCTCGGGGCTGCGCTGTCGAGCGGATCGGGTCCGGGGCTCATTCGCGCCAGTGCGCCAGCTCTTTGCGGAGCGCGGCGAGGGCGCGGACCATGTTCATCTCGACGCCCTTGACGGATATGCCGAGGATCTCGGCGGTCTCGGCGTACGACAGATTGTGTTGTCTGACCAGCAGGAAGGTTTCGCGGTTACGGGGCGAGAGCGACTCGATCGCCCGCTCGATCGCCGCGGCGAGTTCTTTCTCCCGTACCAGGTGATCGGCGCGGTGGGCGCTGGGCAGGGAGTCCAGCTGCACGGCGTCCTCCTCCACGCGCCGGAGCTGGCCCTCCCGCGCCTGCCTGGCGCGCCGATAGCTCACGATCCGGTTCCGGAGCGCGCCGAAGAGGTAGGACCGAAGCGACCCCTTCAGCTCCCACTCCGCGCGGTTGCGCCAGAGGACCAGGAAGAGGTCCTGTACCAAGTCTTCAGCCACCTCGCGGGAATGCAGCCGCGCGTGCGCGAAGGAGAGCAACGCCGGTGCGTGGGCGCGGTAGAGCTCCTCGAACGCAGCGATGTCCCCCGCGCCGATCCGCGCGACTAGCTCCCGGTCGCCCGCCATGGCTGGTTCCTTGCCGGGTGAGGCAGTGCTCGGCGATGAGGTAATGGCAGCCTCCAAGCTGAACAGAGAGACCTGCATTCTACGCACGCGTAGCCCGCTGCCCAGCACCGGCGCAAATGCTGATGCCGCAACGGTTCCGCTCCTCGGGATACGCGAAGGCGGACACACCGGTTCCACACTTTTGGTCGGTGGACCAACTATATGAGACGCGCAGGGGGAGGCAAACCCTACACTCCGCTCGGCTGCCAAGGCGGACATACGGTCCAGTCCCGATCCGGTCAGTTCGCCGGGAGCTGCGTCACCCTGACGTAGCGCTCCGGGTCGAGGTACTTGCGCCCCATCTCGTGCACCTGATCCCGCTCCAGCTTCGAGTAGATCTCGGCGTAGTCGGCGAGCCCGGCGAGCGGCCGTTCCATCCGGTCGTGCAACGCTATGATCTGGAGCCAGAACGAGTTCTTCTTGATCGACAGCTCGACCTGCCGCGCGAACTCTTCCCGGACCTTGGCGACCTCCTCCTCGGTCGGCCCCTCCTTGCGGAGTCGTTCGACCTCCTCGAAGACCGCCGCCCTCATCTCTTCGACCCGCTCCGGGTCGGAGTCGAAGGTGATCTGGATGGAATAGGTCCGCTCCGGGACCGAGCTGAGCTCGGGGTGCACGCCGACCGAGTAGGTCCCGCCCAGCGCCTCGCGCAGCCGCTCCCTCAGCCGCAGGTTGAGGATGTTGGCCATGGCGCCGAGCGCCGATTGCTGGTCGTCCGGGTGTTCGTAGCGGCCGTTGAAGACGATCGCCGTCCGTGCGCGCGGCTCACGCCCGAAGCGGAACACCTTCTCGACGACCCCTTCCGGGGCACGGATCCCGTTGTCACGCCACCCACGCTTCCCCGGGACGTCGGGGAGCGCGCCGAGGTACCGCTCCACCAGCGGGCGGACCGAATCCGGCGTGAAGTCGCCGACGAGGATGAAGGTGAACGCGCCCGCGTCGGAGAAGCGCTCCCGGTAGATCTCGAGGGCGCGCTGCGGGTCGATCGAATCGATCGCGGCGGAGCTCAACACCCGGCTGCGCGGGTGGTAGTCGACGAGCACGGTCCGGAGCGTATCGGCGAAGTGCGCCTCCGGGCTGGCGATCCGCCCCTCCACGGCGGTCTTGCTGCGATGTTTCCACGACCGGATCGCCTCGTCGTCGAGCCGGGGCGCGGTGAAGTGGAGATATACGAGCTGCAGGAAGGTCTCGAAGTCGCGCCCGGTCGACTGGCCCGAGACCGTCTGCATGTAGCTCCCGATATTGATCCCCACGCTGATCAGTTTGCCGACCAGCGCCTCCCTGAGCCCGGCCGAGTTGAGCGAGCCGAGCCCGGCGATCGCCGGGAGGGAGCGGGCCAGCGCGACGTCGCGCAGCTCCTCGCCATCCAGGAGCGACGTGCCACCCCAGCTGTAGCCATGGAAGAGGATCTGGTCCGGCGAGAAGTCGGTCGGCTTGAGGAGGACGCGGACCCCGTTGGAGAGCGTCCACTCGGTGATCCCGACCTCGGGGATCTCCCGCGTCGAGACCACGGCGCCGGGCGCCGGCGGGTTGGGGAGGAGCTCGCCGGCGGCGCCGGCAGCGACCAGCGCGGTCCCTTCCGCCGGCACCTCGCCCCGCTCGACCTCGCCTAGCACCGCCAGGAGCTCCGCGGCGCTGGGCGGCGTCACCCCCTCCTTCTCGGGGAGCAGCGCGATGAGCGCCAGGTTCTCGCGGCTCTTCCACGCGTTCGCCACCGCCGCCACCTCTTCGGCGGTGATCCCTTCCAGGAGCGCCCGGGAGAGCGCGACCGACGCCTCCACGGCGGCCGGGGTACGACCGGTGAGGAAGTGGTTGATGTAAGAGCTGGCGTAACTATCCGAGGTGATCTTGGAGCGGGTGATCAGCGCCTGCGTGTAATGACTGCGCGCGGAACGCTTCTCCCGCTCGAGCTCCTCCTCCTTTATCCCGTGCCGCGCGATGCGCTCGACCTCGGTGAGGGCGGCGCGCAGCCCGGCGACCAGGGCGTCGTCGCGCGTGCTCGCGGCGATCACGGTGTGGGCGTTCATCCCACCGAGATAACCGCTGAAGCTGGTGGCGGCCTCCAGGAAGGAGGCGTTGCCGGTCGTGGCGATGTCACGCAGCCGCTTGTTGAGGATCGAGGCGAAGATCGAGTGGACCATCCCCTCGCGGATCCATTCCACGCTGTTGATCGGCTTGGGCCGGTAGAGACGGATCAGCTCCACGCGCGAGCCGGTGAGCTCGGGGTCGGTCACGACCAGCGCCCGCGGCTCCTTCCGCTCGGGGATCGTGTACTCGGTGTGCTTGCGGGGCTTGGACGGCCCGGCGATCGTGCCGAAATGCTCGTGGATCAGCTTCTCGATCCGGTCCTTGTCCACCGCGCCGACCACCACGACCGCCATCAGGTCGGGGCGGTACCAGTCGCGATAGAAGCGGAGCAACGTCTCCCGGTCCGCGCTCTCGATCCGCTCCGGCACCCCGATCGGCTGACGCTCGAGGTAGCGCGACCCGCCCAGCATGATGCTGTCGGTCCGCGCCCGGATCCGGCTCCCCACCCCCAGTCGCGCACGCCACTCGGAGATGACCACCCCGCGCTCCGCCTCGATCTCCGCGGGGTCGAGGGTGATCCCCCGCGCCCAGTCGTCCAGGATCTGGAACCCGGTTTCGATCGCTCCCGGTACGTCGGTCGGGATCGTGAGCTTGTAGAGGGTGTGGTCGAAGGTGGTCGAGGCGTTCAGGTCGCCGCCGAAGCTCATCCCGATCGATTCCAGGTACTTGACCAGCTCCTGCTTCTCGAAGTTCTTGGTCCCGTTGAAGGCCATGTGTTCCAGGAAGTGGGCGAGCCCACGCTGGTCGTCGTCCTCCTGGAGCGAGCCGGCCTTGATGACGAGCCGGAACTCCGCGCGCCGTTCCGGCTCGGCGTTCTCGCGGATGTAGTACCGGATCCCGTTGGGCAACGTCCCGATCGTGACCGCGCTGTCGATCGGTAGTGGTGCGAGCGCGGAGTCGGCGGCGGACCCCCTGTCGCCCGTGGCCACCTCGGCCGCCGACTGGGCGGCCAGGTTGGCGGGTAGGGCGAGCAGGAGTAGCGGGAGGAAACGGAATCGGCGGAACGGAACAGGCATAATCAGTCCTACGGTCGTGTACTCGGGCGGTGCGCGTTGCGCGCGTCAGCCGGTTGGCCGCCCGGGGTCGGTGGTCCGCTACGGCGGGAGCCGGCGGTCGGACCCCGGGGATGGAGACGCAGCGGAGCGGCGCGGCCCTACATCTACGCTCACGGCGCCCCGCGCAGCCGCCTCGAGAGCCACGGTGCGAGGAGGAGGAGCGACAGCGCGGCGAGGATCCAGCCGTAGGGCGGCTCGGCGGCCGGCTGGCCGGTGGGAGGGGCGGGGGTGGGCTCGCCGAGGAGCTCGACGAGGT
>Ga0180215_1000353_pt1 | contig 60892 bp, 67 predicted proteins | sample eDN3rd37CBELigBY_FD_128871 | JGI IMG/M metagenome (GOLD analysis project Ga0180215, IMG submission 128871) | Enriched backyard soil microbial communities from Emeryville, California, USA - eDNA 3rd pass 37_C BE-Lig BY (version 2) (version 2) | ecosystem: Environmental > Terrestrial > Soil >... | reverse complement strand
TACTGTTTTTTAACGTCCTCAATAGGCCCCATTCTTCTTTTCATTTTGGCTCCTCCTTTATAACTATCTCTATTTTAATATTTTATAAAGTAGGTGTCCAAATGAGTTAGGGGGCTAAATAGATTTCACCTAAGAATCCTACCATATTAAGGAACTATATTCAAGAATCATTGCATTCAGGGCTAACAATTATCCTTTTCATATAAACAAAAAAAAGACCCCTATCAAGGAGTCAAACATTAAAGAATGATTGCAATTAAACCACCAGAGCCTTCATTTATAATTCGTTCAAGCGTTTCCTTTAGCTTGTATCTAGCATTTTCAGGCATTAGTGATAATTTTGCTTGAATTCCCTCTCTTACTATTGAGCTGAGAGATCTTCCAAATATATCAGAATTCCAAATTGACAGTGGATCGTCCTCGAAATCCTGCATTAAATAACGCACAAGTTCCTCGCTTTGTTTCTCTGTACCAATAATAGGGGCAAACTCAGATTCCACATCAACTTTAATCATATGAATTGATGGTGCCACAGCTTTCAAACGAACTCCAAAGCGAGAACCTTGACGAATAATTTCTGGCTCATCCAAACTCATATCGGAAAGCGCAGGAGCTGCAATACCATACCCAGTTTGCTTCACCATTTTCAAAGCATCAGCAACTTGATCGTACTCTGCTTTGGCATAAGCAAAGTCCTGCATCAATTGTAGCAAGTGATCTTTGCCACGGATTTCTACACCAACCACTTCTTTTAATATTTGGTCATAGAGATCATCTGGGGCATATAAATCAATCTCGGCTACACCTTGCCCCATTTCAATCCCAGCTAGACTAGCTTGATCGATAAAATCATATTCACTAAACTGACCAACAACTCTATCAACATCTCTTAACCGTTTAATATCTTGTACAGTATCTTTTACAGCATCTTGATAGCTTTCACGTAACCAGTGATCCTCGCGTAATACCATTACCCAGCTCGGCAAGTTAACATTAACCTCAAGCACTGGAAATTCGTATAATGCCTCACGTAAAACACTGTATACATCGCTCTCACGCATGCTTTCCACACTCATGGCTAATACAGGAATATCATATTTTTGGTTAAGCTCTTGTCTTAATTTATCTGTATCAGGATGATGTGGATGAACAGTATTTATAACCATGATAAACGGCTTTCCAACCTCTTTAAGCTCTTCAATTACTCTTTCCTCTGCTTCAATATAATCTCGACGAGGAATTTCACCTATAGAACCATCGGTTGTAATTACCACCCCAATAGTGGAATGTTCTTGTATCACTTTTCTTGTTCCGATTTCTGCAGCTTCATGAAATGGAATTGGTTCTTCATACCATGGTGTGTTTATCATTCTTGGCCCATTTTCATCTTCATAACCCTTTGCTCCTGGAACTGTGTAGCCCACACAATCTACCATGCGAATATTGACATCAAGTCCATCATCTACATGGACAGAAACAGCCTGGTTTGGAACAAATTTTGGTTCGGTTGTCATAATTGTTTTCCCAGCTGCACTTTGCGGTAATTCATCTTGCGCGCGTGCTTTATCTGCTTCATTACCGATATTCGGTAAGACTACTAGCTCCATGAACTTTTTTATGAAAGTAGATTTACCTGTTCTTACTGCACCAACTACTCCTAAGTATATATCGCCCCCAGTTCGTTCAGCGATATCTTTAAAAACATCTACCTTTTCCAAGTGATCCCCTCCCGATCTTAGAGTTCTTGGGATAATAATATCCGGCATTAAATAATCTAGGACACTATATATTTATGATGTTGTCCTATTTATTTATGACTATTATTAGAAAAATTTTTGAACCCTATAATGAGATGTATCATTACAGAAATTAAAAACCCTTCCCTAGATTGTATTCTCTAAAGAAGGGTTCATGACTTATTTTGATAAAAAAATAGGTTCATTTTTTTCTGGGTCAATTGTGTAGGGTACCGAGTGTGCTGGAACGAAATTTGAGTGTACCACCAGTATTTCTCTAATGTCATCTCCTTTTTTAAAGGAGTGAGTATTTTCCGATAATGCCTTTGCTAAGTCTATTCGATAATCTACATAAATATTAGCATCACTATCAATAAAAAAGGGAAGGTTATTTCCAGTATATGGACTTACTACATATGGTTCTTCTTTCAACCCAAGTTTTTCATAGTCTAATGTAAAATAATCTTTATTTATTACATCTTTCACAGGAGGATAGCCATTTTGCTGCCGATATACATCTAGTCGCAAATGTAAGTCACTTATTTTCTCTGTTACTTTTAAGTCTAGTAGCTTCACGGAAGGATTTGTTTCTACATTAACTAAAACATACAAAAAATCGCCGCCGTTCTCATATGCAGACCCTGGTGCCTCCCCGATGTACTTTGGTATTAATTTACCAAACTCTATAGGATACTTTTGGTAAATTGGAGTGGACATATCCCGAGTTTTAATTGGTAATAACCCGCCGTTCACTTCCTTGTATTGTTCAACAGCTGATTGGACAGTTGAAATTTGAACTTCATAAGGTATTTGGTTTTGCTTTAATTTTTCTTTTGGGTATAAACAACCAGACAAAAGAGAAATAGTTAAAAGCAACATTATGTACTTAAAAACTCTTTTCATTATCATTCCGCCTTACTATTCACTAACAGGCCCACTAGCCACAACAAATAAAATAATTATACCAGCCAAAATCATAAATAAATACGCGATTGAAGCTGTAGCTATTTTAAAAAAGCCTTTTAATTTATATCTACTAAAATAGATGCCAATTACGGCAATAAACATAAATCCCATTGATGCTAACGCGAACCACATTTTAACTAGCCCTGGTGTCATAGTATCTCTCCTTACAACTAGGAGTACCAATTACTCCTCTCATATAAAATAATGAATGACATTACTTTAACATTATAGCATAAAAATAAAACTTGGCTTAACGCCAAGCCTTTTATTTAGTGGTTTTTCTATATATAAATTGAGGAAAGAGGCTGTGGATGGTTATATAAAGGCTAAAGGAAAAAACTGAAGTAAAGAGGGGCTTCTTTACTTCAGTTACATAAACCAAATACACCCATAACCAACTTTTCAACTCTAAAGTATTACGTTGCATTTTATGCGAACAAAAGGAATCTTGCATCGTCTAATGCCTATCTTTTTTAGTAAACCTGCAATTTTATAAAGAATGTTTTTGTTTTATGTTCAAACGTTGTTAGACAACCTCTTATTTACTACTCTTTTTCCTGTTTCCTCACTTAAAACTGAAATTACACGATATTTTTTAGTTGACACATTAATAAGAAAGTCCCGGATTTACCCCCTTACGTCTGATTTCACAACTATCTTATGCTTATGTATGGATTGTGTTACTGTGAACGTTCTTGAAGAATAATTGATAAATCTTCCATTTCATGGGTTTTTACCCGACCCATTAACGAATCGACAGCAGCTTTTGGCTCTAAATCATTAAATAGTACATCATAAAGGACTGAGGTAATTGGCATTTCTACTTTCATTTTTTTCGCCAACTGGTACGCAGCTTTTGTTGTTCTTACCCCTTCAACAACCATTCCCATATTTTCCAAGACTTCATCCAAGCTATGGCCTTTTCCAAGTAAATTACCTGCGCGCCAGTTCCGTGAATGGACACTAGTACATGTTACAATAAGGTCTCCTATTCCAGTTAGTCCAGCAAATGTTAACGGATTAGCTCCCATTGAACTACCTAATCTAGCTATTTCTGCTAACCCCCTTGTCATTAATGCTGCTTTTGCATTATCTCCATAACCTAAGCCATCTGTTATCCCTGCAGCTAAAGCGATAATATTCTTCAGTGCTCCACCAATTTCTACCCCAATAATATCCGGATTTGTGTAAACTCGAAAATTCTGGTTTATAAATAAATCTTGCACATATTCCGCTGCTTCCATATTTTTGGAAGAAGATGTAACAGTGGTCGGTTGTCTCATGCTTACCTCTTCAGCATGACTTGGACCTGATAAAACAACCACCTCTTGCAATAGCTGTGAAGGCAGTTCTTCCTCAATAATTTCTGAAACACGTTTAAGTGTGTCAGGTTCAATTCCTTTACTTACATGAATTACTGTTAAAGGTATGGTTGTTGTCTCACTGATTCTTTTTAGTACTTCTCTCATTGCCTTTGTTGGTACAGCAAGAACAATTGTTTTTACTCCCTGTAGTGCTTCAGACAGATTATAAAATCCTTTTATTGTTGCTGGTAAGAGAATTTCCGGTAAATATTTATGATTCGTATGTTGTTCATTTATCTCTTTCATTTGCTCTTCTTTATGTCCCCAGATTCGAACATCATGACCATTATCAGCGAGAACAATCGAGAGGGCAGTACCCCAACTACCCGCTCCTACAACTAATACTCTTTCCAAGTTACAGTCCCCCCATTATTTTCTTGGTCTTGCAATTAATCTAATTGGTGTTCCTTCAAATCCAAACGCAGCACGAATTCGGTTCTCTAAAAAACGTTCATATGAAAAATGCATTAGTTCTGGATCATTCACAAAAACGACGAATGTTGGAGGCTTAACTCCCACTTGCGTTACATAATATATTTTCAAGCGATTTCCTTTATCTGTCGGAGTAGGATTCATAGCAACTGCATCCATTACAACATCATTAAGGACATTTGTTTCAACACGCATCGAATGATTTTCACTTGCCATATCAATCATTGGTATCAAAGTATGGATTCTTTTTCTAGTTTTGGCAGACAGAAAGACGATAGGTGCATAATCCAAAAATAAGAAGTGATCCCTTATCTTTTGCTCAAACTCTTTCATTGTCTTTTCATCTTTTTCAATAGCATCCCATTTATTCACAACGATGACAACTGCCCTGCCTGCTTCATGGGCATACCCCGCAATTTTTTTATCTTGCTCAATTATCCCTTCTTCAATATTAAGGACGACCAAGACAACGTCAGATCTTTCAATCGCTTTTAATGCCCTTAAAACACTATATTTCTCAGTACTTTCATAAACTTTACCTTTTTTTCTCATTCCCGCAGTATCAATAATTACATATTCCTTGCCATCATAAGTATATACCGTATCAATTGCATCTCTAGTTGTTCCAGCGATATCACTAACAATAACCCTATCTTCACCTAATAGTGCATTTACTAATGATGACTTACCAACGTTTGGTCTACCAATTAAACTAAATTTAATCTTATCTTCATCATAGTCTTCGTCTTCTTTAGTAGGAAAGTTTGCTATCACAGCATCTAGTAGGTCACCAAGGCCAAGTCCATGTGATCCTGAAATTGGATATGGCTCCCCAAAACCTAATGCATAAAAATCATAAATTTCTGTTCTCATTTCTGGGTTATCCACCTTATTTACTGCTAAGACGACAGGTTTGTTAGAACGGTATAGTATTTTAGCAACTTCTTCATCCGCTCCGGTAACCCCTTCACGGCTATTCGTAATAAAGATAATAACATCTGCTTCTTCTATTGCAATTTCAGCTTGCTGACGGATTTGAGCTAAAAAAGGCTCATCGCCTATCTCAATTCCACCAGTATCAATTATATTGAATGTCTTGTTAAGCCATTCGCCCGTACTATAAATACGGTCCCTTGTCACACCTGGTATGTCTTCGACAATCGAAATTCTTTCTCCAACAATTCGATTAAAAATAGTCGATTTACCTACATTTGGTCTACCAACAATTGCAACTACCGGTTTCACCATAGTAAATCACCCTTTCAGTTTTAAATCTTCCAATTTCGTATTATGCATTATGTAAAATTGAAATTATATTTTATATGTATAAGGTACAAAAGAAACCCTTCTAACCTAAGAAGGGCTAACCTTTTACATTCTATCAAAATTGAACCCAGACAACAACGTAAAGATTTAATGCTTAACAATTACGTATAAATCATCACCCAAACCGTGGGCAATTCCATCTAAAATTGCCTCTAGGTTTCCAGCTACGTATTCCATTTCTTCCTTGGTTTCACATGTGAAAATAGCTGTATTACCGCTTACTTTAGAGGGATTTGTTGTTATAACCGCGAGTATATATTTTTCTAAATTCATTCTAAGCGACGCCCCTTCTTATTAGCCTTAGATTCAGTTGGCATACGTATTGCATTTTCAAGGGTCGGCACCTGCCCAATAATGGCGATGGCCTTTTCAACATCCTTCTCTTGAGGAAGGACAAAAATACCTACACGACCATCATCTAAGTCACGTTTAGCTAAAGGTACTAATGCAGGTGTTCCAGAATCACGATAAACTCCTAAAGCTGTTGATACATCGTGTAAAATCGCCTGTCTTTGTCCAAGATTTGCAATTGTCGAGCGGACATTAAAATTTTTTGGTTTAAGAACAAATCCCATACCATACTTTAAGATTTCCTTTTGTCGAGCTGGTAATCCAATATTCATAATATAAATATTATCAACATATAGCCCGGCTCCTTCAAAACGTGGCTCTACAAATTCTATATCTACTATGTCTTTTAATCTCCCGCCTGCCATTAATTTTTTTGAAATTAATAGGGCAATGATTCCAGCAAGAATCCCTGCCCAGATATTCCATACTAGGTATGCAAATGTGGCGACAAACGAAGTAAAAATAACTAAATAATTTCTACTCTCAAAAGCAACGGCAATTCCTTCAATATAGGTATTTCCCCTTGTAACTAATTCATATTGATCTAACTCAGTCAACGTATTTCGTTCCATATTTCTTACTTCTCTAAATTGTGATGCAGCTAGCGTCAAAAATGTGATTGCTGTAAATTCTTGTTCCATGATAGAAGGAACAGCAACAGTACCCAATCCTGCAGCAATAAAACCTAATGCAACATGAATAATTTTTCCATGCAAATAAGTTGGGTATTGGCGATAATCTGTCCTTAGCATATATAATCTTGTAAGAAGACCAAATATAACTCCAAACAATATCGGATATGTATACTCGTTCATTAACCCTGCTTCTCCTTTGTATGTTTTTGAAAGAATACATCAAAATAATGAACCATATCTTCTAGTTTCATCCATAAAAATACTATTATTGTTGATAGGGCGACAACATCTAAAAAGGCGAATCCACCGATTTCATAATTAAACCTAAACTTACTTAAAACAATTCCATATAACATCTCGCCTTGACTACATCCAATTAAGATACAAGCCACTCTTGTACTCGAATCTTTTATAAGCAGTAATGTTAAATAAACTAGCGCAAACGTAAGCATCCACATTCGGTCAACAAATAACCAAATTGGGTCAAAAAGTTCGAAAAGGTGAAAACTTACATATGCAATAGTTATCGTTAGCGTACATAGTAGTAAATATACTAATTGGCCAATTGTTTTTTTTATGATAAACATATAAGAAACAAAAAGTACTAGAATTACAGTGAAATTAACATGAATTGGTCCAACAAAAAAAGAATAAGGAGAAATAATGATAATAACTAAAAAAAAGAGTGATAAAAGCAGTCTTTTACTATCCTTTTTCATAATGAATGTACTGTATACCCATGTCATCCAAGTTATCCAATAAAAAAAGAGTCCTTCCATATGCCACCTCCTATTATCCCCATTATTGGTCACTTTTATTATTTTTAATCGATATTTTCCCATTAAAAATGAATGTATAGTCACCAAACCTTTTTCAAAAAATAAAAAGATAAAATTTTATCATAAAAAGGAGAGAGTATAGATGGGAAAGGATAGACAAGAAAAAAAGCTAAAAAAGCAAGGAGCAGTAGAATCTGACCGTGATCAATCATTAGGCTACCCAGGAGCAACCCGACTTGAAGGCCCAGAAGCAGCAAGAAAGAGAAATAGAAAATGAAATACAAAAGTGCATGGATAGACCCAGCATGCATAAAATAGTCCATAAAAAAGAGGCTTACCAGCCTCTTTTTCCATAGGAAGTTGTATCAATCCCTCTTTGATTTAACCAATGGTATGTTTGTCCACTAATAACAAGTGGAGTATTTTGTAATTCTTGAATCGTGTGTGTACCTAAAGCCGTCATTATTAGTCGTAAATCAAGGCTAATATCTTGAATTTCATGATGTAAACCTTCTTCACCATCCTCTAGTAACACCTTTAAGAAATATCCGGCAAATCCTGTGGCGCAAGCCCCGAGTGCAATAGCTTTAGCAACGTCAAGGGCAGTCTGAATCCCTCCAGAGCCAATTACATTAGTATCCCTGACGACAGAACATACCTCTGCTAGTGATGCAGCAGTAGATATTCCCCACTTGTTGAAATAATCAAGTGTTTTTTTTCGCCGTTTATTTTCAACAAGAGAAAAATTGGTTCCTCCTGATCCACCAACATCAATAGCAGTAACTCCGACCTCTTTAAGTAAAGCAGCGGTTTCTCTACTAATACCAAAGCCAACTTCTTTCACAATAACAGGTAGACCTATTTCACGAACAATATTTTCAATCCGGACAATTGCATTCGTAAAATCACGATCACCTTCAGGCATTACTAATTCCTGAATCACATTCAAATGGATCTGAATCCCATTAGCCTCAATCATATCAACAGCTCTCTTTGCATCTTCAACAGTTGCCTCACTACCTAAATTTGCAAAAATAATACCATCTGGATAGACTTGCCTTACAATTTCAAAAGTTCGTCGCTCATTACAGTTTTTAATAGCGGACATTTGAGAGCCTACAGCAAGTGGTATAGAATGCATTTTAGCCACGGTAGCCAACATTTCATTAATTCGTTGAGTTCTTTCTCCTCCTCCGCCTGTCATTGCATTAACTAAAATAGGCGAACTTAAAGAAAGTTCACCTATTTTAGTACTTATATCAATTTTATTTACGGCGGTATTTGGTAAGCTTTGATGAACAAATTGCAAGTCATCAAAGCCATGTGTTCTGGACTGACCAGTTAAAAGAGCGTGTTGAATATGATCTAATTTCCGCTTTTCTCTGCTCATGTTATCACCATAAAAAAGTTTATTTTAATTTCTTTAATTTATCACCAATCATTTCACCAAGTTGGAAGCCAGCGGACTCTTCATGTTGTTGCTGGTAGTTGCTATAATCCTCTTCTTTAATATCTTCTTCTAACTCTTTCATACTAAGTGAAATACGTTGTTCATTTTCATTTACTTCAAGAATCTTGACGTTTACAGTTTGGCCTTCTTTTAAAACTTCATGTGGTGAACCGATGTGCTTGTTTGAGATTTGAGAGATATGAACTAGACCCTCAACCCCAGGTAACACCTCGACGAAAGCTCCAAATGAAACAAGGCGTTTAACTGTTCCTTCTACTACATCATGCTTAGATAATTTCTCAGAAATATTTGCCCATGGCCCAGGTAATGTTTCTTTAATGGACAAAGAAATTCTTTCATTGTCACGGTCAATAGCTAAAATTTTCACGTTTACCTGTTGACCTTCTTCAACAACATCTGAAGGTTTGTCTACATGGTTATGTGCTAACTGAGAAATATGTACCAATCCATCAACGCCACCGATATCTACAAATGCGCCAAAATCAGTTAAACGCTGTACTGTACCTTCTAATACTTGACCAATCTCTAAAGATTGGAGCAATTGCGTTTTTTTGTTCGCTTGTTCTTGTTCTACTACAGCACGATGAGATAATATCACTCGGTTTTTCTCACGATCAAGCTCAACTACCTTAACAGTAAGAGAGCGGTTAAGGTAGTCTGAAAAATCCTCTACATAGTAAGGCTCAACTAAAGACGCAGGGATGAAACCTCTAACTCCGAGGTCAACAACCAGACCACCTTTTACAACGTCCTTAACAATCGTTTCAAATGTCTCACCTGATTGGAAACGTTGCTCTAACACTTCCCATGCTTGATCAGCAGCAACAGCCTTTTTTGATAAAATGACTGCATCTTCCTCAACCTTTATCACTTTAAGTTGTAACACTTCACCTTCTGATACTACGTCACTAGCTTTTTCAACATGTAGACTAGAAAGTTCGCTAATTGGAACAATTCCATCTAACTTACTGTTCGGAATTCCTACTATCACTTGCTTTTCTTCTACTTTTGTAACCTTTCCTTCAACAGTATCACCAACATTTAAATCTTTAACTTCTACTTGGTTCATATCTTCCACCATCAATTTTACCTCCTTAGTCCCACCTGCTTGACATATGAATCTATGTATTAGCTTATTAATAATATGAATTCATGAAACGTCTTTAGCAAATGAATCATTCTTTAATATCCTGTACTATCTTAATTTTACCAAAATAGAACTAGTAATTAAAGAATAATAACATCATAAATATATTCTTATCCTTTAACTTCCAATAAATGTGTTTCTTAGATTTACCGGTATTCCTCTAATAGTTGTTTAATGCTGTCCATAATTACTTCAGTCACAACCTCCGCAGAAGCCTTTTGCTCACGAAGTGAGGTCATTTCAATTGGTTTGCCATATACAACTGTTAGTTTACCAAATACTTTATAAGGGCCTACTACTGCACATGGAACAACTTCTGCCTTGGTCCTTAGTGCAAAGAAACCTGCTCCGGCTAGACCTTTCCCTAACATTCCATCCTTACTTCTGGTACCTTCAGGGAAAAGACCAAGTACCTCTCCTTCTTTAAGAACAGATAGTCCCTTTCTGAGTGCCTCTCGATCACTCATTCCCCTTTTAACTGGAAATGCCTTAACATTTGATACTATTTTCCCTAAAATGGGAACCTTGAACAGTTCTTCTTTGGCCATAAAATGTATTGGTCTTGGAGTCGTCGTACCCACAACTAATGGATCAAAATTGTTTATATGATTGGAGCAAATCAAAACCCCACCAGTTTTTGGGATATTTTCCTGACCTATAATTTCAATTCTGTACATTGGCGATAAGCCAACCTTTACAACTCCCCTAGCAAACTCATAAAAGCCCACTTTGATCAAACCCCTTTATTTACCAAATCCATTATTTTTGATACAACATCCTCAATTGCTAATGAGGTTGTATCGATCTCTACTGCATCATGTGCTTTCTTCAATGGTGCAACTTCTCTTTCCGAATCTAGTTTATCTCTTAGTGCGATTTCTTCTTTCAATGTCTCAAGATTTGACTCATATCCTTTTGAAATGTTTTCCTCATGTCTTCTAACAGCTCTTTCATCAACTGACGCTAGTAAAAACACTTTTACCTCTGCATCTGGCAGCACATGTGTACCTATATCCCTACCGTCCATTACAACTCCGCCATGTCTTGCTAAAAGCTGTTGTCTTGAAACCATTTCGTCACGAATTTTAGCATGTTTGGCTACAATTGAGACAGAATTAGTAACCTCAGTTGATCTAATTTCATCGGTAACATTTTCCCCATTAATGTAAACCAATTGACCTGTTCCAGTATTTTTAAAGTCAATTATCAAGTCCGTTAAAACTGATAGCAATTCAGGCTCGTTTTCTAAATTTACTCCTTGTTTAATTGCCATATATGTAAGAGCTCTATACATTGCACCTGTATCAATATATATGTATGATAGCTTTTTAGCGATAATTTTCGCGACAGTACTTTTCCCTGCTGCAGCAGGGCCATCAATTGCGATTGAAATGCGGTTATTCGTACTCACTTAATCCTCCTAATACTTGTTGTTATTTTTCAATATTAAATCTACCATTTATGGCATATCAAATAATTCTCATTCATAATTAAAGATTGTCTCCATGGTCTTAGTCCGTTCTGGATGTTCTACCCCTTCATAATCCTCTATTTTAGAAAGGTAAGGCGTAAAAGGACTATACAAAATAATTGCTTGAGCAATCACTAAACATATTAACTGAATTACAATTAGCTTAATAATAATGCGTTCGAACAACTTCATTTTACACACTCCAAGTAGTCTTTTATTACTTATTATGTGAAAAATTAGTGAGTTGTATTCCTTTTATTCAAAGCAGCTTGCTCTCACAAGATTAACCATGAGAATTTATGTATTTGAATCAGAATTACATATTAATTATTACATGTTATGTAAAAAAGGGAAAGCATAATTCACTTTCCCTTTTACAATCAATTAATGAAAACCAATATAAACGTGTTTTTTAATTTTCTTTTTATTACAATTGGTTATACAAAGGCTCAGCATTTTTTAATTTTATTACCTTTTCTTCATAACCGTTTTGTGCATTTATAAATAAACGGTAGGTATCGTTATTTATTACTCCAAGAAACTCGTAACATAATACCTCTTCTTCAAGGTCGTTGGCTATGATTGCTAATCGGTCCTCCATTACCTCTAGGTTGGGATTTACCTTTTTTCTAGCTTCTTCTATAGAAATTTTTGCTTCTGGGATCTTTCTTTCTTTATGAGCGACTAAGTAGTCTTTAGCTGAAAAACCAATAATCTTACCATCATCTAGAGCAACTTTCATTTTAATGGAATCTGGGTATATTCTCACTCCATCTTTACTGGCAACAAAGTTGAACACACCAATATTATCGTATTGAGCACTTTCAAATAATTCTTGATTATCAAAATTATGCTCTTTCAAAAATTTTTCAGCTTTATTAAATGCATCGTTTAAACTTAATTTTTTCTCTTTAATTTCACGGTTTTGTAAAACCCAAATTGGGAATCCACCTTTTTTAGTAATATCCATATAAATTTCATTTTTATTATCTGGATCATTTATGGTGAGACTATAAAATTCATTTCTTGCACCTTCACCATTTTCCGCAACAGATACTTTCACATCTTTTTCAAGTTGTAAAAAATCCTTTGCAATTTGGATTGCCTTATCTTCGTTAATTTTCGGACCCTCAAGCTTTGAAAAACCATTTCCATCTTTTGACATGGTTGTGAACGTTGGTCCAAAGTCAGCCTCGGAATACCCCTCAACGTTTTTCTCTACTGTTTTTAATCCATCAATAATTGTATTGTCTGCTTGTTTCTCACCAGATGCTAATGCCATCTCAACATCCATCCAACGTAAGTTCTCTTCAAGTACAATATGCTGAACCTTTCTTAATTCTTTTTGAATATCTTCTGCATTTGTGTAAAGTTGCTGAAGAGTTTTATACTCTTCTTCAGACAAGGGCTCCTTTTCTAAATCCCTAATCGCTGTTCGATAACTAAAATCACCAATATTAGCTAAAAACTCTTCAGTCTTATTAAAAGGAAGTAAAGTAAGTGGTAATTGACTAACATCTGAATGAGCTTCCGATGTAATTCTCCATACCTCTGTCAATGCAGGCGATAAAGAATTACGTGAATTCATTGCAAGTGTAGTACCAATCTTATCGTGTAATAGGTCAACCTGATAAGTTAAATCATGAAATGCACGTTGATAGTTATTTTCCGCTTGAATTAGCACAGCATTTTTTTCTTGGTGTTCCTTATACCCCCAGTATGATGTGCCAATAATTCCAATGGTTAATATTGTGATTAAAATTCCGCGTACCATATTCACTCACCTTTCTATCGACAGAAAATGTGTTTCCCAATGCGTTTTATTTGCGGCCTTCCCCAAATCCATTTACTTGTAGCTGTATCAGGGTTAAAATAATATGTTGCTCCTTCGGTCGGGTCCATTCCATTTATTGCATCAAGAACAGCTTTTTTTGCCTTTTCATTAGGTGTTAACCAGATTTGCCCATCCGCAACAGCTGTAAAGGCTAATGGTTCAAAAACAACTCCAGAGATTGTATTTGGAAATGTAGGACTATTAAGCCGATTTAAAATAACAGCTGCAATAGCCACTTGACCGATATAAGGTTCTCCACGCGCTTCACCATAAACCGCATTTGCCATCAGTTGAATATCGTTTTGGGAAAATCCTCCTGGCATGTTTGCAGCAGTTGGTCCAGTATTTCCTCCTTGATTTTCATCTTGTCCCTGGTCACTTTGTGTTTTAGCCTGATTTTCCTGTGGTTTTTCCTGTTCCACTTGATCATTTTGATCATGTTGTTGAGGTTGTTGCTGTTGTTGCTGTTGTTGCTGTTGTTGCTGTTGTTGCTGTTGTTGCTGTTGTTGCTGCTGCTGTTTTTGCTGCTGCTGTTGTTGCTGCTGTTGCTGTTGTTGCTGCTGCTGCTGTTGTTGCTGCTGTTGCTGTTGTTGCTGCTGCTGCTGTTGTTGCTGCTGCTGTTTTTGCTGCTGCTGCTGCTGTTTTTGCTGCTGTTGCTGTTTTTGCTGCTGCTGCTGTTTTTGCTGCTGTTGCTGTTTTTGCTGCTGCTGCTGTTTTTGCTGCTGTTGTGGCTGTTGCTGTACACCATACTGTTTCTCAAATTGGACTCGTTTTTGTTCAGCACTTTGTTTCGCTTTCTCAATTGTTTGTGGAGAAGGTGCAGATTGAATCTCCCATGCAACCCCGCCATAATGGGTAAATCGTGTACCTTTATTTAGGTTTGAATAAACAAATTCTTTATTGTATTCTGTTGCACGGACGAGCATATCTTTTGTTTTCTGCCCGACAAGGCCATCTACTTCTTCTAAACCAAATGCTTTTTGGAAGTTCCTTACAGACCAATAAGTACTCCAGCCATAAACACCATCAATCGTCCCATGGTAATATCCGTTATATTGAAGGCGTGATTGAAGTTCTATTACATCATCTCCAGTGGCACCTCTTTGAATAACTTGATTTGAAAAAGCATGTGCTTTATAACTCTCGTTCCAGAATAATGCTGTTACAAACACTAAAACCATTAATGGTAACATGATGAACAATCTTAAGTTCATTTTTGTATTTACCTCCCTAACCAATTTCTAAACTTACACCTATTTTCTGTAGAGTTTAGTATTTTATTCAAAGGATATAATTACTAAATAAAAAAGACTGTTCCTACACTTCAAATAGAAAGTGGAACAGCCTTTTTAGCATACTATATAATTAAACGTTACTGACCATTTAGCGGTAGTCTAGCAATTTTCACTTTTCGTAATCCAAACCACCACAGGAAAATCATAAACGGCATCATATAAAGTAGCCATTTTTCTTGCGTCAATAAGATAAAGTCATATGTGCCATGTAGAATAACAGGTAAAAGTAGAGCAACCGTTACCCATTTGAATTTATGATTGCGTAAAGCAAATTTACCTTTCCCAATATAAAAACCCATAATTACACCGAACAAGGCATGACTTGAAACAGGTAACAATGCTCTTCCAAAAGCGAACTGAACTCCGTTTGCGAATAAGTAAAGGACATTTTCTAATGTTGCAAACCCTAAAGAAATGGAAGCACCATAAACAATACCATCATAAGGCTCATCTAGATTTACATGTTGATAAACAATATAAAACAATATAAACCATTTAAAAAATTCCTCAAGTAACCCAGTCGCTATGAATGCTTGTATGACACGCGAATCAATAATTCCTTCGACCTCAATTACGTATTGAATAAACATGATTGGGAAAACCAACATTGCTCCAAAAATAAATACTCTCGCAACCGCTGAAATTGGCTCTGTATCATACTGATCTTTTAAGTAAAAGTAACTCAGCAATGCTAACCCAGGAGCAATTCCTGCGCTGATTACAGCTAACATACACTTCCTCATTTCATACATAATTAAGAGCTAATTAAAAATTTTTCAGCCTATTTATTTATTAATCATAATCTCAATCATTCAAGAAATCATTTTCCTAAAATCTTCAGGAGTAACACTTTTAATCAGCAAGTTGTTAAAATAGCATTTTTCAATTTGATTACACCATTCCTTTATCGTAACATGTATAGTGGTTATTGAAAATATTATGATTTGTATTCTTCATACTTTTCTTTGATAGGTGGTTTAACATGAAAAAAATATTAATCATACATACTGGCGGAACAATTTCTATGACAGAAGATAAAAAAACCGGTACTGTAAAACCTGAAGATCAAAACCCACTTCACACTATTACTAGTACATTACAATCACTCGCTAATATTATCGTTGTGGAATTATTTCACTTACCTTCACCACATATTACACCGAAAGAAATGTTGCAATTAAAACAAGAAATTGAACGAAGGGTTGTACAGGACAAAATAGAAGGAGCAGTCATTACTCATGGAACAGATACACTTGAAGAAACTGCCTATTTCTTAGATTTAACCATTACTTCTGATATTCCAATAGTTCTTACGGGGGCAATGCGATCAAGCAATGAACTGGGTGCAGACGGACCATATAATTTAATATCATCTGTGAGGGTCGCTGCAAATGATTCTGCTAAAGGAAAAGGAGTGCTTGTTGTCTTAAACGATGAAATCCATACAGCAAAAAATGTGACAAAAACTCACACTAGTAATGTAGCTACATTTCAAAGTCCGCAATACGGGCCTATTGGGAGCATTACAAAGAAAGCTGTCTCTTTTCATCATACTCCAACTGTCCGACAAACTTATCACTTAAACAATATTACTAAATCTGTTATGATGTTAAAGGCTTATGCTGGTATGGATCAGTCAATATTTGATGCGATTCAATGCTTAAATGTAGATGGACTTGTTATAGAAGCACTTGGACAAGGCAATTTACCTCCTGCTACAATACCAGGTCTAATAAATCTGTTAAAGAAGAATGTCCCAATTGTTATTGTATCTAGGTGTTTCAATGGATTTGTGCAAGATACATATAACTATAAGGGCGGTGGAAAACATCTAAAAGAATTAGGTGTACTTTTTTCTAACGGATTAAATGGACAAAAGGCACGTATAAAGTTATTGGTTGCATTAGAAATAACCAACGATCCAGAAATGATTCAAGAAATGTTTCTAAAGTAAAAGTAAAACAAAGGTGTCTGGCTCCACTAACATTCTATTGTCGAACACGGTAAAAATTTCCTGTTATTGAAAAAACGTGGGTGCCAAACACCTAATAAGACAGCCTTCATCTTTTTAACTATTATGCTTCTTTTGAATAATTGATTCTGTAATTAACTCTCCATGAAATCTCCCATTTTCAATAAATATCTCATTCGCATTATTACCTGCAGCAATCACACCTGCAATATATAAGCCCTCAACATTTGTTTCCATTGTCACTTCGTCAAAGATTGGACGGCCTGTATGATTGTCAATCATTACATTCATTTTTTCAAGAAAATTATGGTCAGGGTGATATCCTGTCATGGCAAAGACAAAATCATTTTTTATAGACTCCCGCTTTCCATTTACCTCATACATAACCTTTGTCTCTGTAATTTCTTTTACATTTCCGTTAAATACCATTGTAATATGGTTATTCCTAACTAATGATTCAAATTCTGGTAATATCCAAGGTTTAATACTTTCAGAATACTGCGAACCCCTATAAATTACCGTTACACGCGCACCAGCTTTATGTAACTCCAATGCAGCATCAACACTTGAATTTTTCCCCCCAATCACTACTACATCATTATCAAAATATGGGTGTGCCTCTTTAAAATAGTGAAACACCTTGTCCATGTTTTCGCCTGGAATGTTTAAGTAATTTGGGTGGTCATAATACCCTGTTGCAATCACAATGTTTTCTGCTTGGTAATCTCCCTTTGTTGTGATAACTTTAAAAGTATTATCTGCTACCTTATTAACCTCAAGTACCTTTTCAAATGCGTTAACTCGGACCTGCTTTCTTCTTACAACTTCTCGATAATAAGCTAATGCTTGATTTCTTACTGGTTTTCTATTCTCTGTAATAAACGGCACTCCACCAATTTCTAATTTCTCACTTGAGCTAAAAAAAGTTTGATGTGTTGGATAGTTGTATATTGCATTAACAATATTCCCTTTTTCTATTACAAGTGGTTTGATACCTGATTTTTCTAGCGCTATTGCAGCAGATAATCCACAGGGACCACCACCTACGATAATAACCTGTTCATTTTGCATAAGTATTCACCTCTACCGATTGTAAATCAACTACTATCTTAAAAAATCCCCTAACATAAAATGATAGGGGATTTTTTAAAAACATGCAAATATAAAGTTTATAGTAGAAAAGCGATACCGTCTTAGGCAGGCCCGACAAGGATCATTAGACTAGTGAAAATGTCGCTCTTTGACCTTCTTGATCAATTACTATCTAATGATTTGGTGACTAGCTCTATAGCAGCCAAAAGTATTGCGCAAAAAACCTTTACTAAATCCATCCTCTAAATCTTGATGCCTCTGCCATTTTCCTTACCCCGACCATATATGCTGCAAGTCGCATATCTACTTTTCGATTTTGAGAGGTTTCATAAATATTATTAAAGGCTTTCACCATTACCTTTTCCAATCTCTTTTCAACCTCCTCTTCTGTCCAGTAGTAGCCTTGGTTATTTTGTACCCATTCAAAGTATGAAACAGTCACTCCCCCTGCACTGGCTAATACATCGGGGACTAATAAAATACCACGCTTTGTTAGGATATCTGTTCCTTCAAGTGTAGTAGGTCCATTTGCAGCTTCAACTACAATTGAAGCGTGTATATTATTAGCATTTTCTTCTGTAATTTGATTTTCAATTGCCGCTGGTACCAAAATATCGCAATCAAGCTCCAATAATTCCTTATTTGTAATTGTATTAGAAAATAATTTCGTCACAGTTCCAAAGCTGTCACGACGGTCCAACAAATAATCGATATCCAATCCATCCTCATCGTATAAACCACCATAGGCATCAGAAATTCCTACAACCTTTGCTCCAGCATCGTGCATAAATTTCGCTAAAAAACTACCTGCATTTCCAAATCCTTGGACAACAACACGTGCTCCTTCTAATCGTATCCCTCGCTTTTTTGCAGCTTCTCGTATACATATTGTTACCCCTTTAGCCGTTGCAGATTCACGACCATGTGATCCCCCAAGTACAAGAGGCTTTCCAGTGATAAAACCAGGACTATTGAATTCATCAATTCGGCTATACTCATCCATCATCCACGCCATTATTTGCGAGTTAGTAAAAACATCTGGTGCTGGAATATCTTTTGTTGGTCCGACAATTTGGCTAATTGCACGAACGTAACCACGACTAAGTCTTTCAAGCTCCCTAAAGGACATATCACGCGGATCGCACACAATTCCGCCCTTACCACCGCCATATGGCAGATCAACAATTCCACATTTTAAACTCATCCAAATGGATAATGCTTTCACTTCATTTTCAGTAACATTTGGATGAAATCGAATACCACCTTTTGTAGGTCCGACTGCATCATTATGTTGTGCACGGTAGCCAGTAAAAATTTGAACTGATCCGTCATCCATTCTAATTGGAATTTTTACCGTCATCATTCGGATAGGTTCTTTTAATAATTCATAAACTTCTTCAGGGTAACCTAATTTGTCTAATGCTCTATGTATAACCGTTTGTGTTGATTTCAAGACATCATTCTTCAGATTTCTGTTATTGGAATCGTCCCTATTGTTCCCGGTTACCATTTTATTACCTCCTACTATCTAGGCTATGTTGTTATCATTTAAGGTAATATCATAAGTATTATTTCTCAATTTTAAACATAAGATTCAAAGGACATGTAGAAAGAGCGACACAGTATTATAATCTAAATAAATTCTTAATTGTTAATAATCAAAATAGTTATCACCATATATGTTCATAATATATGCCTGTTTCATCATAACAGAAGAAAAGAATCGTTTAAAAATATAAAAAATAAGACCTCTACTATAAGAAGCCTCATTTTTTATCATGAATACAAACCTTTAATAAGATTACAACTTTTGATCTGATTTGCTTAGAAAATAATGGTAGACATCGTTCATTGCATTTTTACTTATCAATAATTTTCCATATTCATGAACTCTATATTTTGTGCGTGTAGCTGGATTTCCAAATTCCGACAATATAGCAATGATATTGTCAGAAGAAAGGTATAATTCTTCTTCAAATAACAAATAGAAATTATTTTCGTAAGAGTATAACTTTCCTCCATTTACATTTAACGCAACTAATCGTGCTGATAACCCAATAATATCCTCAAAGGAACGAAATTCATAAAAGATATCATCACTTTGGTCAACTGTAACCTGCATTTCGATGTAATCATCAGAATAATCTTCCTCTGCTTCATCATCAATGAAACTATCTTCAATACTTTTACTCACAATCACAACCATTCCCTGTGCTTGAAGGGAATATACCTCAACGGCAATTGGACCATTTGCGACAAACCCAAGTTCTTCATTTGCTTCCTCAATCATATCTCGAAAAAGTTGATGGACTTTAAGTGAATCTTGCCAAAGGTCTTCCTTTGTTAGACCACGTTCCACAAGGTCGTCAAAAGTTAAAAAGATTTTAATTTTATTATAGTTTAAGCGTTCGAGACGCATAAGACCCCTCCTTACCGTCACGCCTTTTTAATCGTATATTAGTTTATGAAGAGAATGCAAGATGGTTCATATTATTAACTCTTTTCTGCTATATTGTAAGGTCTAATCATTAGCTTCGTTCTTTAGTTAAGAGTGCTACATAAAAATATCTATAAGCTTGTCCAACGTTAACAATAAAAAGAAAATATTACAAATGATTATATCGAAAGAGATTCGATGTGTAAACTTATCTATTTCGAACCTGATTAGTCGTTAGATATTATTGTAATAAGATTGGTTTCAGGGGGTGCACCAAGTCTTAAAGGAAATTTCGTTGTTCCATAGCCATTACTTATTAAAATTGTTGTATTTTCCAACCTTTCAACCCCTCCCTTTTTATATAACCCAAAGTTCAGAATTCTAATTTGCCCTCCATGTGTATGACCTGAAATGACAAAATCAATTTCATTTTCCTTCGTTATCTCGCTGATTATTTCCGGATTATGTGATATAAGTATTTTAAACTTCACATCATCGCTTACATCCGAAAGTGCAAGGTCCAGGCGGTGTCTATCATATTTCATGTCATCAATTCCTAAAAGCGCTAATTTCTCTCCTATTGCAGATTCAAACTCTACTGCTGTATTATCTAATATCTTGACGCCACAATCTAAAAGCAATGAATCTAACTCATGATAATCAACTTCGTAATCATTATTTCCCCACACAAAATAAGTGGGGGCAATTTCTGTTAATTTTTTTATGTTGTCTTTTATTCTAGCGAAAGGAACACCCTTCTCACATAAATCTCCGCCAATAACTACTATATCAGGCTGCCCTATTTGAGTTAGTAAGGTGGACGATAGTTCCCTTTTGTGTATATCCGAAATAAAAAAGATTGTTATTGCCTTAAAGCTTGCTGGAAAGTTATCAAATTTTAACAATGTTTCTGTTACATTGTTCTGCTTTGCTTCCATCCACATAAATAATAATAATCCTAACCCTACTATTACCAATAACGTAAGCACTATAAATAAAACCATTTTACCTCCTATAATAGTTCGTAAATCTATGTACCTATTTTAATAACCGTTCTAATTAAGAAAACCTTCCAATTGGAAATTCTATGTCATGGAAGGTCATTTCATACAAAATGATATAGATAGAATAGTTAAAGCTAATTTTCTACAAATCCTTGTTAATGCTTAATACACGGAAACCAGACGATTCAAGTTTGTTGACAAATTTATCGATATTGTCATTTTCAGCAACTTTTATCACAATTCTTCGAATAAGTTTGTCTGTCTCATCAAAAGTGACAAGTGAGATTATTTGTTCATGATAACTCTTTGCGATTTCCGCAAGCTTTGCAATCCTTCCCTCTGTTTCTACAGAAGTAAATGCTATTCTAATGCCCTTCTTGTTCATTCCAAATGCACTCCGAAAATGTTCAAGTACATCTGACCTAGTAACAGTCCCTAAAAAGTGCTGTTCTTTATCAATAACTGCTAAGACAGGGAGGTCCTTTAACATGATTAAAGTTTTTTCGAAGACTTCTTCACCATCTAAATATATGTCTTTACATGTTGCAATCTCTTTTATCTTTGTTTTGGTAACGAACTCCTCTTTGCTTTGACCAGTCGATAAGGAGAAGAATGCTTTATAAATTTGAAACCTAGTAATAATTCCATAATATTTCCCATTACTCAGCACAGGCATACCATCGATTTCATGAGCTTCAAATTTTTCTAACGCAACTTGTAAGATTTCCTCTGCTTCGACAGTGATAGACGAATTCTTAGATAACATAATACTTTTTACAAACACCTTTGTTCACCCTATCTCTTTGTATAATCTTACCTTTATTTACTTATAATTTCACATTACCATCATCGAACGGTAATTTAAATATAAATTTTAAATATTTGTCATGTTTATTTTGTTCCACCATAAACATGAATTGACACCTAAATTTGCAAAAATGGGAGGTTTGTTGCATGCCAACATTTAGGAAAGAATATTTTCCATATGTAAGCCCGTTTGATCCATGTAAACCAATTATTTGCAAGACATATGTTACTCCACCTAATCTTTACATTACTTTTCAACCATACCACTTACCACAATTCTCCCCAAAAGAGGCACTTTATAGCGGAACTCTTTGGCCAGCTTTCTATGACCCTTATTTTAACCCTTATGAAACTGCAAAAAGGGAGGAATCGGATTGAAAAAACTACCACCTGAGTATTATGCACAACTTGAGGAACTTCAAGCAATTGATTTTGTCCTTGTAGAACTTACATTATATTTAGACACACATCCACAAGATTATGATGCCATCAAACAATTCAATGATTTTTCATATCAGCGTAAAAGATTGGCAAAACATTTTGAATCTCAATTTGGTCCGTTACTGCAGTATGGACATAGTTATTCTGGCTACCCTTGGAATTGGGACGATACCCCATGGCCTTGGCAAGTATAGTATGAGAAGCAATGAATCCTTGAAAATATTGTAAGGGGGGAACTAGTATCAATGTGGATCTACGAGAAAAAACTCCAATATCCTGTTAAAGTAAGTACATGTAACCCAATGTTAGCGAAATTTTTAATTGAACAATACGGTGGAGCTGATGGAGAACTTTCAGCCGCGTTACGATACTTAAATCAACGATATACAATTCCAGATAAGGTCATCGGATTATTAACCGACATCGGTACGGAAGAATTTGCACACCTAGAAATGATAGCAACAATGATATATAAATTAACAAAAGATGCTACACCAGAACAATTACGAGCCATTCCTGGGCTTGATGCTCATTACGCTAATCACGATAATGCTCTATTTTATCATAATGCAGCAGGCGTACCATGGACAGCAACCTATATCCAAGCAAAAGGTGATCCAATTGCTGATTTATATGAAGATATTGCCGCAGAAGAAAAGGCTAGAGCAACCTATCAATGGATAATTAATATGAGTGATGACCCCGACTTGAATGACGGCTTACGCTTTTTACGGGAGAGAGAAATTATTCATGCGCAACGTTTCCGTGAAGCCGTTGAAATATTAAAAGAAGAAAGAGATAAAAAGAAATTTTTCTGATTTGAAGTTTGATAGGCAAATGGCACTTTAGCTGAACGAGGAAAACCAGATAGATGTTATTCACAGCAGGAATTCTATAAATTAAGATTAAAAAAAGTGCGTACGAAAGTGTCCAGCGCCAACTGACTTTCGTACGCACCATTGTAACCTACTTGGATTTATCTTTTACAGGGATTCTTAGCACTTGACCTTCATAAACATTAGAATTAATCATTTTATTCTCTTTTCTAATTATTTCTTCTCCTGCCCGAGAATTGAAATACCTTAAAGAAATTCGGTATAAGTTTTCATTACGCTTCACTTTATGATAAATGATTTCGTATGTTTCCGACTTTTCCTGTGTTGGGGGTGGTTTTGGCTTATTGGTCCTTGATGGTTTGCTTTCTTTTGCTTTTTCTTCCTGCTTTTCTTCGGTTTGTTCCTTTTGTTTTTCCTCTACCTTGACTTCTTCTTTTGATTTTGGTGTTGCTGTGTTTTCTTTTTCCGTTTTGGTTTGTTCTATTTTATTATTTATTTCCTCTTCAGAATTGGAAGTTCCCTCAGATTGTTCGTCAGGACTAGTAATTTCAGACTTGTTGTTTTCACTAGATTTTTCAGGTTCGGTTTTTCTCGCATAATCAAGTTCTTCAACAATGCTTAATTCCTTTTCGGGTACATGCGTTTCTGTATCATCATTGTTTAAAAATGTAATGCCTAGAATGGACACTGGTAATAAAACAAAAAATAAAGCCAATAGCCGAACAACTGGATACCTCACTTTAAGCCTTGTTTTTTTATTTTTGCTTTTATGAACACTACTTCTAGATGGAAGTTTCTCGATAGGGTACTCTTCATTACCATCATATTGTTCTTCTTGCTTTGGAGGATGTTTATGGTCCATGCTTTCACCTCAATTATTTCATGGATTTTTTAAAATCACGGCGAATTTTTAAAGCAAAAACAAAATCAATGATAAAATGTGCAAAAATGGTTACCCATAAATTCTCAGTTATTTCGTAAATATAACCCAATAAAAAACTTAAACAAACAACCGTAATAAGTAAAATCCATCTATTTAAATAACGGACATGCATCAATGCAAAAATACTACTTGCAATGAAAATTCCAAAGTGAGTTTGAATAACTCCTCTAAATAGTATTTCTTCACTAAAGGCAATTAATGAGCATAAAAAGAAACTATGAATAACATTACGATGCTGAAATAAACGTTCATTAATACCGCCATCATCATATAACCTTTTTGGAATGACCTTCATCATAATAAAATCAATTATTACTACAATCATTCCTACCGAACCACCAACAAGGAGAATATCGACATCAGATATATTCCAAATACTGTTAAAATCAGCAAAAGAATCGAATAAAATAAAACCAAGAATAATCGCTAAAATTAAAAGTATAATCTGTGTTAAATATAGGTGGAAGAGAATCTCTCGGTCTTTCATAGTCTTAATGATATCTGCCTGTCGATTTGACATGTTGTTCACTCACTTTTTACTAAAATTCGTTCCAATTCCTTCGTCCAGTGCCCAAAATTCCAAAAGTCATTTTGTTCATGACGCTTATAATAATCACTTATCGAAACCGAACACAAATCACAGCAGGCTTTAGGCTGAGATTTAATCTCTTCGTTAAAATATTGTAAGATCTCTTTCCTTCGACATTTTTTTGTATGGATCCATTGTTGAATTGAATATAATTTTTTTTGTTTTTCCATTAATCGGTTAGAAACGCTACGGTAAATTTTCTCTGCTTCTTTGTAAATATCTATCTTCTGGCTTAATATTTGTGATTGAATAATAGAGTCCTCTTCTAATGAAAATTTGATAAAACGCCAATAAGTTTCAGGAATCCGTAGCTCTTGGATTAATTTTTCTTCAAACCCTTTTGTAAAGCTAATTTTCTCCCCGCTATTAAGTAACAATGTATTTAAGGCACTTAAGACTTCTTGAATGTCATCATAAGAAGGTAGTTCATTCTTAATAAGAGATTCTGGCAATTCGTTATCATGAATACTATAAAGTAATACAGCAACACTTTTTTCTCCATCTCTTCCAGCTCTACCAATTTCCTGCAGATATGCCTCTAAATTGGATGGAAAATGGTAATGAATAATATAACGTATATTTGACTTATTAACACCCATACCAAAAGCATTTGTACAGCAAATTATGTCAAGTTGATCATTTAAGAATTGCTGTTGGATAAGCATCCTTTGCTCAGTCTCTACGCCACCATGATAATACGCAATCTTCTGCATTCCATTAGCCAATAAGTAGTTTGTAACATCCTCCGTCATTTTTCGACTAGAGAAGTAAATGATACCTGGACCCTGCAAAGATTTCACAAGATCCTTCAGTTTCTCCAATTTGTCACCAATGTGATTGACTTTTTCTACTAACAGGGCAATATTTGGCCTATCAACTGAGTGAATGTGATATTTACAATCATTCAAATGTAAGACAGATTCAATATCATCAATAACTTCTTTTGTAGCTGTAGCGGTTAATGCAATACAAGGCGGATTGCCTAGAACTTTTCGAATGTCACCTAGTCTTGAGTAATCCGGTCGAAAATCATGGCCCCATTGTGATATACAGTGCGCTTCATCAATAACAAATAGAGAAATTGAGATATTCTTTAATTTTTCAATTAGGTATTCAGATTGTAAAGCTTCCGGTGAAACATAAATGAATTTATACTGTTTCAAATTTCCAATTGCCTGTCTTTTTTCAAATGTGGATAAAAAGCTATTTAATGCGATTACACGTTTTTCGCCTATCCTTCGCAACTGGTATACTTGATCTTCCATCAACGAAACAAGTGGGGAGATAATTAATACATTTCCCTGTTTAAGATATCCTGGTAGTTGGTAACAAATCGATTTCCCTCCACCTGTTGGTAACATGGCAATAACATCATTACCTTGAATAACGTCATCAATGATTTCTTTTTGACCATAACGAAATTCGTGAAAGTTAAATTTCTCGGCTAATATTTCTTTAAGCTTCATGATAATCACCACGTCGTGCTAATACTAAGCGAATCTCAAAAAAAGAGACATCGCTGCCTACATGATCTTTAATTGGTTTAAGTTTCATTGTCTGTAGGTCTCTTTGTGCCTTTGAAATTTTTATTAAGTTGGACGGTGACACGTATGGAGAAATATTGAAACTCTTCACGTTGTGAGCAATTTCAACAATATGGTCTTCAATTGTATTTCTTTTTAGACCTCTAACCTTAACGATTTCTTCAATCGTTTTACCTTCTTGAATTAATTTAAAAGTTTTTTGAGTTGATTCCGTTAACGTTAATATTCTCCGTGACAAATTTGATATCTCATAAAGTAAACGGTATTCTTCTGGTGCACTTTCAATTTTTCTCAACATAAAATGAAGTACATTAAAAAATAATAACTGTATGCGGGTCTCATCTTGCTTCAATAGCAAAGCAATTTGTTTATACGTTAAACCGATTCGTTCAAAGCTAGAAAGTCTTAAAACAAAAATTGTAGATTCTAAATCGGATAAGCCAGACAGGCATGCTTTACATTCTTGAAAAATACTAGTCGCAAGCTTTTCCTTTGTAATGTTTTTTGAAAATAAAAATTCTTTGATCCATATCAAATGTTTTTCATCTTGTTCAATTGTAATGTAATTTTTCTTTTCATATAGAACATTCGAAAGTACTTGAATACACAGAGAAAGTCGTTGCCAAAAATCTGTACCGATATCATAATACTGCCATCCGTTTAAGTACGTAGGGAGTGGGTATTCCGTTAGCATATCTGCCAAAAATTGTGAACCGCTTGTAGTAAGAGTATACTTATTTTCGCCATTTGAAGTTACTAACCCTTTACTACAAAGATCATTCACACATTGAACTAGTTCCTCTCTTTTTAGCTGCGTAAATATGCTAAACAAGTGAGCTAATTGGTATAAATTAGCATCCGATATTGTTTGCGAGGATTTCTTGCCAGTTAACAAATGATAAATACCAAAAATGGACCTCTCACTTTTAATTTGGTTGATGCAGTATAATATAATAAGTGAACGATATGAAATAATGATAAAATTCACCTCTAATAAATCAATGAAATGGATTAGCTAAATACACTCTATCTATTGTAGCAAAAATACAATAAAAATGGAGATGTTAATTAAAGAAAAGGATGGTAATTCCCATTCTAATGAAAGCGGTAATAAAGAGAGTATTCTTAATAGTTTTCTATTGAAAAGTTTTTCAAACAGCTTTACAATGATTATGAGGTATTTGTTTACGTCTAAATATTTATAAAAAGATGTAATAATTTTCAAGCACTTAGTAATTTCTTAACGATATTGGGAGGTTTTTTACTCATGGCAAAGTACACAATTGTTGACAAAGAAACTTGCATTGCATGTGGGGCATGTGGAGCTGCAGCACCAGATATTTACGACTACGATGATGACGGTATTGCTTTTGTAACACTTGACGACAACCAAGGAATTATCGAGATTCCAGACGTGTTAGAAGAAGACATGATGGATGCATTCGAGGGTTGTCCAACTGATTCAATCAAGGTTGCAGACGAGTCATTTGATGGAGATCCATTAAAATTCGAATAGATCTTTTTTCCCAAATAAAAACCCTTTTTAATAAAAGGGTTTTTATTTATTTCTTTAAGTCCATTTTAGTACACGAAATATTGATCGTCCTTAAATTACTGAAGAATCAATTCTTGCTGTGGAAAGATAACATCGCCATTAAGCTGATTCAGTTTAACTATTTTCTCCACTGATATTCCAGTCTCCTCTGAGATGTCAGTAAGTGTATCTCCCGCCTCCACAATGTAGGTAGCTGGTATTATTAATACTTGTCCAATTTCCAATAGCGAGGAATCTAGTGCATTCGCATCCATTATTGAATTTATGGATACATTATATTTCTTGGCAAGATGCCATAGAGTTTGATCCTTTTTTACAGTAACCTCTATTACTTTTTCTTCACTTCTATTAGGTTGATTGGATACCTCAATAGAGTCAGTCTCACCATGTGTTTTTTTTGTTTTAGTTCCATTATTATCGCCAACGTTTTTTGAAGCTAGTAAATTACTTTGCTTCAATACACTTAGTGGATCAATTGCGTTATTTTTTTCATATGTCCATTCACCTTTATGTACTTCGAAGTGGAGATGTGATCCAGTTGATACTCCAGTACTCCCAATTTCTCCTATCTTTTGGCCATGCGTCACTTTCTCTCCTACATTAACATTTCTTTTACTTAAGTGTGCATACACTGTCTCTAGCCCGTTAGGGTGCTCAATAAATACAACATTTCCGTATGTTGTTGAATAATATGATTTCTTTACAATCCCTTCATCTACTGAGAATGTTGCTTCTCCAAGAGGTGCAGCAATATCTAAACCTTTATGACGTCCATGTCTGGATCCAAAAGTATCTGTAATTTCTCCCGACACGGGCCATACCCAGTGCTTCGTATGAGCTTGATACGATGAATTTGCACTTACTGCTCGCCCTCCAGATAACATAAAGCCAAAACATAATGTTAAGGTCATGATAAATGTTAGACGTTTTACTATAGGTTGCATTTGCATCAATATCCTCCTCAGGTGCTTTAACTAATTTTGTCTAATCTTTTCCAATGTAATTACATGGCCTGAAAAAACACCCTTATATTGTTTGATTTTACAAATAAAATATGTAATTTTTTACAAAAAATATAAGAAAAGCGTAATTGTCGCAGGCTATAGCCGTACAAATGGGAGAGCGACGTAAGATTAGAAAACAATGCTCCTTCGCCACAAAGGATTTGTGCAGCATATCCGTTGAATTAAAAACGTGAAGTTTTTTATAAAGTAGCTTTGTTGACTTATACTAGGGAGATGATTAAAGGTTTTGATAGGCTATTGCAGCTTACGCTAGACACTATTTGTTCAAATTTAATGCTTTTACAAAAAAAAGAGAGACCAAAGTCTCTCACTTACATACTCTTATTGATATGAAATTGGATTTGGACTAACTGGAACAGATACTGGAGTATCAAACGGAATATTACCAATTGTTTTAACATTCCCATGAAATGTAACTGTTTGAAACCCAAAATCTCTTGCAGTTAACATAATTGCCTCAATCATCCGTCTATCTTCTTCGGTGTTAGTCAAATTAGATTCGCTCGAAAACTCAATTACAATATTATCGACATCATCAATCACATTCTCAATAGTTACATCTTCTTTTATCGATGGTTCTAATGTTAGTAGCTCTCCAAGCTGAACTTCATTTTTCATCGTATCAAGTGCAGACTGGAAACTTTCTGGATATCCAATATATTGATATGGAGTCGGAACAAGAAAACCAGTTTCTGTCTCACTTCCAGGTGTAGAATAATAAAAATATGCCAGCTTTTGATTTAATGCAATAGTAGGTTGTTCAACACCCGTTTGACCAATCATGACATGTTGCTCGCCATTCTGAAAGATTTCTACTTCCTTATAATTTGTTTTGTCAAACCAACGAAATGACTGTAATCCTTCAGTAAAGGCATAGCTTTCAATTGAGGAAAACGACTCTGTGTTAAGCTCTTCCTTTACATCTGCTCTAACCGTCTTAATCCCGTTTTTCTTAGTAGTTTCTAGAAAGTCATAATACTGTGACGGAAAAGCTCCTAATCCCCAATTAGACTGAGTGATTACACCATTAACAACTGACATATGTTCAGTCATGAGTTCGATAGGATTTTGACCTTCAGGTTCTACAAGAATCGTTAACGGAACAAAAAATGCTAAGGATTCATGTGGTACATTATATGTTATCGGTATTTTATCACCTAAATCTTCTTCCCATACTACATACCTATCATGAGATGTCGCGTCTGATTCATCAATATTATCAGTTGTTTCCTGATTGTTATCTTCCTCCAAAATCTGCATTTTCTCCGTTGAAGGTTCTTCAGACTGCTTGGATTCTGAGTCCATCATGATGGTAGCATTTTGATCATGAGTACTTTCCATTGAAGCATTATCCTGCCTTGAAAGGCTAAAATCGTTAAAAAAAGTTGGCAACATAATCAAAAGAATAAGAGCTGCAGCAACGGTAGCAAGGCTAGGGATCATCCACTTTCTTCGATGGTTATTTTCATCTTTCTTTACCCTATGAGAAATATTTTGATAAATTTCTCCCGGGCTACGTTTATCCTTAACAATCGGCATTTGTTTTAATAGGTTCTCTAGTTGTTCATCGTTCCACTCTGATTTTTTCATCTTTTGTTCCCTCCCCTTTGCCGATATCCTCCATATATCCTTTTAATACCTTTAAGGCACGATGTTGTGTTGTTTTTACTTTACTCTCTGTCCACCCCAAGCTTTGAGCCGTCTCAGCAATTGATAGAGATTGAATATAGCGTAAAATTAACACAAGCCGTTGATCAACTGTACATTTGTCTAAACAGCGGTACATTGCTTGTATTTGCTCATTTTGCATAGCAATCTCTTCAGGTAAAGGTGAATGGTCTTGAACTTGCTGTTTATTCCAATCAAACGAATCCAATATCCGCTGTTTCCATCCCTTTTGTTTCCGAAATGAATCAATTGCAACATGGCGAGCAATTGAAAACAACCATGTCTTTTCACTGCTTTTCCCCTCAAACCGATCATAGGACTTTAATACCCTGATATAGACTTCTTGAACGAGGTCTTCAGCTTGTTCACGATTTTTCACCATATAAAACAAAAATGAAAAGACATCGTGATGATATTTTTCATAAAGCTCTTGAAACACGGCGTCCATAGTCGATTACCTCCGTTCAAAAAATTAGTCGTAGTTAGTAAATAAAACGTTACAAAAATAGCATAAGTTCTTCTTCTATCATACATGATATGTTCCATTTGTTGGGAAAGAATTTTTCATTGTATGGTATTCAGGTTCTGTTTAAACATAATGAAAAGGACTGAATAAATAGTCAGTCCTTTGGCGTCTTTATTTCTTTAAATATCTATCGAGTACAGCAAAAATCGGCTTGTATAATACTAAATAAAAGACGATATTACCCACTGCATGAGAAATATCAAATGGTAAACCAGCTAAATAATACCCCCAAAAATTCCCATACATAGGTGCAGATAATAGTGACATAACAAATCCATAAAAGAGTCCTGTAACCCCTACATACAAAGCCATAATATAAAATGGTATTTTTTTATGTAGCCCTTTTAAGCCACCACTAATTAAAGCAATAATAGACCATGTTATCATTTGAAATAATGTCCAAGGACCACTACCTAAGATCATATTCGATACAAATGTACTTAAAATGGCAAGGACAACTCCATAGTGGGGACCTAACGCCATTGCAACTAAAATAAATACAACTGTGTTTGGTTGTACATTTGGAATGAAACTAAAGTAAACCCTCGCAACTGTCAATAGAGCTGCAAGGGCAGCTATCATTGTTATTCGTCTTGTGGTCATTTTATTCCCACTGATGCAAATCAAATTCTACCTTGTCCCCTGGATTTAGCTTATACTCGGTAGCACCCACCATTGCCTCTTCACCGTTGACAGAGTAGAACCATGATTCCTTCTTTGCCTCATCAGCCACTGTACCATTTATACCGGTAATAAATGTATTATCAAAAGCCGTTTCTAATTCAAAGTATTCATTCATTACATCCATTACAGTTTGGCCTTCTTCTATCTCCACTTCTTTTGTTTCAAGTGTTTCTTCCCCATTGTTTTTAGAAATAGTAACTGTTACAGCTTCAATAGCATTATCAGCTGTTTCTGTTCCGTTATTTTCATTTGAAGGTTCAGAATTTTCCTGAGAAGTACCTTGACATGCAACTAATGAAAAAGAAAAGATTACAACAAAAAGAATTGATCCAATGTTTTTTAATAGCTTCAAAATGATTACCCCTTTTTTATATAAGTTATGTATATATGTGCAATAAACACGTATTACCAATACTAAAGCAAAAAGAGGCTATCCCTTAAGCAGAGGTGTCAGGCCCCACAAGTTCAATATCTAGAATCGACTGAAGAAATCAAGTCTCTAGATATTGAATAATAGTGGGTACCTGCACATCTATGGGATAGCCTCAAAAACGACAATTTAGAAAACATTACGATACATGAAAAAGTATGCAAATGGTCCATGCCGTTTCAATCCTCAACCCCGAAGTAATGAAACAAGTGAGTTTAAAGGCAGGTCTACTGACTTTAGTTTCATCCTACTTTGAGCCTTCCCATATAACCGACAACAAACTCTTATCAGTTTATACAGTGGTTATCCTCATTTCGTCCACTATTACAGTTGCGGGGACAGTTCTGGCTTTGAACCAGATTCCCTATTAAGTCGATGAATGTTATACATTCGTTTGACACCTTGTCCACTAAAATATTCAATTAAATCTAACAACAATTGCTTTTCATATATTACATTATAATAAACATACTTACAAGAGAATTGTTTCGTATGAAACAAGAATTCTCGTCACAAACCTTCAAATTAACCATTTTTTCGTGGTATAAAGAAGGAAAATGTAGTCCCTTCATTGATTTTGCTATGAACCGATATATCTCCTTGATGAGCATCTACAATATTTTTAGCGATTGCCAGCCCTAACCCTGTACCTGAACGACCACGTGTTCTTGCTTTGTCTGCTTTATAGAACCGCTCAAATACAAAAGGTAAATCCTCTTCTGGAATTCCTGAGCCAGAATCCTGAACATCAAATTGAAGTCCACTTTGAGTTGACACAACCTTCAAGGTGACATTTCCACCTTCCTCAGTGTGCCTTATAGCATTATCAATTAAGTTGGTTAATACTTGTTCAATGCGGTCCGGATCTAGATTTAGTGTGCCAAGAATTCCATTTTTTGAACAAGATAGTGAAATTTGTTTCTCCTTAGCAAGACCCTGGAATTTGCGAACAATACGATCAACTAATGGTTCTATTTCAACAATTTCAAGGTTTAATGAAATGTGTCCAGCCTCCATCCTTGCTAAATCAAGTAATTCGTTTACCAAACGGCCCATCCGGAGAGATTCATCATAAATAACCTGTGCGATTTCTTTCTTTTCCTCATCAGAACTAGCAATATCATCGATAATTGCTTCACTGTAACCTTGGAGCATTGCTATAGGTGTACGTAGCTCATGTGAAACATTCGCAATGAAATCTTTTCTAAGTTTATCGAGTCTTCTTTCTTCAGTCATGTCACGTAATACAGCAACAGCCCCACGGATATATGTTTGATTGTATAGTGGACTCATTAAAATGACCCAACTTCTACCTTGAAAACTAATTTCAACAATCTGTTCACTTTCAAATGACACAGCTTTTTGAAAAAGTTCCTTGACTTCATGTGGCAATTCTTCCGATGCTCCATTATTCATTCCTTGTTGGTAATACCATGCTTGTAAAAAGCGTTCAGCGGGCGGATTCGTAATTAGAATTGTCCCATCTCGGTTTAAAGTAATAACACCATCAGCCATACTACTTAAGATACTAGACAACTGCTCCTTTTCTTGATTAAGGGCATTTATGTTGTATTTTAACTGTCTACCCATTTGATTAAATGCAGTGGCAAGCTCTCCTATTTCATCATTAGTAAGGATTGGTACCTTTCTATCGAATTTTCCTCTTGCAACTTCAAGCGCCGCTTCTCTCATAATACGAAGTGGCGATGTAATCCTCGACAATAAAAAGAAAGCAAATATGGTAGTTAGTACAATGGCAACACCTGCTGCTAGCCAAATAAACGATGTTGTTCGTTTAGAGGTTTCCTGTACTACATTTAATGATTGATATAGAAATACGGCTCCTTTTTTATCCTCGGTAATGTGTAATGGTGCACCGACTATAAACATTTGGTCTGGATAATATACCTGTAAGTCTGCATCTGTAAAATACCTTTTTTCAGATACCTTTTCATCATGACTTAAGACTCTTGATAGTTTCGGATCTTCAAGAAAATAAGATATTGGTAGATTCTCCGAGCTTTCTCGATTAGGTGAATACCAGTAGGTATCGCTATCCTCGATGATAAGAACCTGTGTTACATCATCTGCTAATTCCCAAGCTATTGACGTTCCCAAGCTCTTATCATCATAATCCTCCATAATTGCAGCAATTTTTGTTGCTAACTGGTTTAAATCGTTTTCCGCTTCGTCCACGTGGTTGTTTTCAAAGAACTCAAGTAATAAGATTGTTAATATGAATAAAACAAATGATACTAATAGTAATATAGTAAACCAAAGTTTAACTACAACGCTTCTCCAAAACATCATCCATTTCCAACCTCAAATTTATAGCCTACACCCCAAACAGTTACTATCATTTTTGCTGCATCAGGTGATACTTTATTTAGTTTTTCACGAAGTCGTTTTACATGTGTGTCAACTGTACGTAAATCTCCGAAAAATTCATAATGCCATACCTCTTTTAACAAATGTTCTCGGTCATATACCTTATCGGGGGCTTTTGCTAGGAACAGTAAAAGTTCATATTCCTTTGGTGTTAAATTGACTTCATGTCCGTCAGCATTTACTCGATGTGCATCATTATCAATCGTTAAGTGTGGAAAAACAATCAGATCTTTTGTAGTCGTCTCTGTTTGCAAGAATGAAGTTGGTGATGATCTTCTTAGGAGTGCTTTTACTCTAAGTACAACTTCTCTAGGACTAAAAGGCTTTACAATGTAGTCATCAGTTCCTACCTCAAACCCTTGAACACGGTTAATTTCTTCACCTTTGGCAGTTAACATGATAATTGGAGTTGTTTTCTTTTCCCTGATTTCTTTACAAACTTCAATTCCATCCTTTCCTGGCATCATCAAATCTAAGAGAATGACATCATAATCATTTTGAAGTGCTTTGTCCAAAGCGACATTTCCATTATCAGCTTCATCAATTTGGTAATTTTCGCGTTCCAGGTACATTTTTAATAAACGACGAATTCTTTCCTCATCATCAACAACTAATACCTTGGCTTCTCTTTCCATTACTGGTAGCCTCCTCGACAATATTCTATAATTAAAAAAGTAAATGACATTAATAAAAAATAATATTTACTAACTATGTTTATGATAGAAACATCACCATAATCGTACATAATCACGGCAAAAAATTCTATAACATTTGTCACAAAATTGAACACTATTATGTATTTGTCATAATTTTATCACACATTAATCAAAAACAATAAAAGGAAACGGAGATTATCATAACGGGTTCCGCTTCCTATCGCAAAATCGTCAATTTGTACAGGAAAATGCATACCTATATGTAATCCTTTTTGTACTATATTAATAGGGGAATTGTAAAGCTAATGGATTAATTACATTAGAAATAGCTAGGGTTTTTATTTTGCTTTTAATTGCTAATTATTTGCGTAATAAGAAATTTGCAAACCATGTTTGTCTTCTCTAACGGTTTTTGCGTAGGTATGAGAATTCATAGAGGGAGAATTTCCTCTTATTCTATTTAAGGGAAGACTAAGAAGTGGAAATAAGCGGAGAAATTACTGTTAAATGCTTTAAATTAGACAAAATTTAAAGATTTTGGATAATATAGGCGAAAAAACTCCCCTTATACTTTGTGAAATATGGGTATTTCTCAATTTAGCGGGAATTTCTCCGTTTATTTTTTCAAACACAGTGAAATCACCATTCAGATTGAACAGATCCTAACCAATATTTATCTTATATTGATTTGCAAGTAAGAATGTAGTGTATGTTGCTAAGGTACACTGGCTATTGTCCCCCTACATTTTAATATACAAATTCTCCAAAAATAATGATCGAAATCCCTTTCTGTCAACAAAAATAGACCTCCAAATTACGATACAATTTGAAGGTCATTCTGCATTCCATTTTTTATGTTTGCGATAGGTAACGGAACCCACTGATTTAATCAGCCTCTTTTTAATGTTTGTATAAGACGTATAAGGTTTTATACTCTGTTTTAAGCATATGAATGTAGGCCTGCAATTACCAAGTTTACAAATATCAAATTGAACATAATTATTGCAAAACCAACAACTGCTAGCCATGCAGATTTCTCTCCGTGCCAACCTTTTGAAAGGCGGAGATGAAGAAATGCTGCATAAAACAACCAGGTAATAAGGGCCCAAACTTCTTTAGGATCCCATCCCCAAAATCTAGTCCACGCAATTTGAGCCCAAATCATCGCAAATATAAGGGCACCCAAAGTAAAGATTGGGAAACCAATTGCAACAGAGCGGTATCCAATTTCATCTACTAAATCTAAATTAATATTCTTCACTAATGGTTTAAGTGCGGCACCAATTCTTTTACGCAGGATTAATCTTATTAGGCCATAAAGCACTGACCCTACAAGAATCGACCATATAACAGTGTTTAATTTTCTCGCACTGATAATAGCTGGCAGTTCCACTAATGGTTCAAGCTTTCCATCTGTAAGTAGTTCACCTTGATTAGGCCCAACAAGAGCAGGTGTAGTAAATACCATTTCAGCTTCTTGATCATTCTTATCAACCCAAGAAAAAGTAGCCTCATAATCCATGGAACTGAAAATAACAGTCACTACAACAAAACCGACTGTTGTGACAAGAGTATACATAATAAATTCCAACCAAAATGTTTTTTTGGAAGAAATAGTTTGATCAATCGAACTAACTAAATAAAGGATTCCAGCAACCGCACTTATCGCTAGAATTGCCTGTCCAAGTGCAGCAGTAGTTACGTGAATATGTAGCCAATCACTTTGTAACGCTGGAATTAACGGTGAAATTTCCCTTGGAAACATACTTGCGTACGCAATTAATAATACTGCTAATGGAAGGGTAAATAATCCAAGTACACTTGTTTTATAAATGAAATAGATAATAATAAACGCAAGTACAAGCATCATTCCAAAAAAGGTTGTAAATTCAAATAAATTACTTACCGGAGCATGCCCGGAAGCTACCCATCTAAATATGAAATAACCAATTTGTGAAATAAAACCTATAATTGTTATGATAATTCCAATTTGTGCCCATCGATTTACTTTCGTAGTGTTTTTTTTATCTCTAATAGCTCCTCCAAAAAAGAAGGTCGCAACTAAGTAGAGGAAAAAAGAAATGTATAATAAATTTCCGCTTAATTCAGCCAAGGTTTAGCACCCCTTATTCATCCTGTTTTTCGACTTGTGTTTGATCAATTGGACTTTTAATCTCAGTCCCATCAATTATATAATTCATTTCATTTTTTAGTCCAAACCAATTTTTGTTTGTGTGACCTGCAAGCAAGATTTCTCCATTAACGTTTTGAACCCAAATCCTACGGTGATGCCAATACATCCCTTGGATAACTCCAATCATAAAGATTAAACCACCCACTCCTAGGATCCAAAGAGTTAAATCCTTTCTTACAATTAACCCAGAAACATTCACAGTTTCAATACCAGCAAAACTCATCTTATACTCATTATCACCAAAGGGTTCTATCGTTTGTTGGATTGCTACAAAACTTACCTCTCCCTCAGGTTTATCTGGGGTAATCATTTTAAAAACAAAGGCAGGATTATTTGGTACTTTAGACTTAGTATCTGGATTTCCTTCTGAGTCAAAATAAAAATCAGGGAAATAACTAACCATTTCTACACTGTAACCATTGTCTAATTCATATAGATGCTTTGGATCTCGTAAATCAACTGTGATCATACCGTAATCTGTCTCAGTCTCTTTATCAGTTAATCTAAAAGACATTGACTTGAATTCACCTAGTTTATAATCTACTTGATAAAGTGCGTAGTTATCATGCTTCAATGGTTCGTTTACACGAATCTGCCAATCTTTTATTTTCTTTAAGCCACTTTCAGCACCAACAACGGTTTCTGCTTCAGGCTCATATAATGTAACGTTTGACTGGTAGTTTTTAACAGCCATTCCATCTCCAGCACGTTCGATAGCTTCTTCAAACACATCTTTTTCATTATCCTTTTCATAGACTTCCATAATGAATTGGTCATTCTTCAAGAAGTATTTTCCATCAGTTCCTGGAATACTTTTCGTCTCACCTTCACGAATCCATAAAACTTCGTCAACATACATCCCAGGAAAAAATCGTAGCATGCCACCGATTAGAAAAATGATTAAACCAACGTGATTTACATATGGACCCCACCTTGAAAAGCGTCCTTTTTCGGCTAATAAATTCCCATTTTCTTCTCTTACTTCGTACCTCTTTTTACCTAATCTTTTTTTCACATATGCTAAAGCCTCATCTGTGTTTGTAACAGAGGTTTCACTGAATAACCTTTGTCTACGCAGAAAGCTTTCATGCCTTGTAATTCCTTGTTTTTTTAATGCTCGATACAATGGAACAACACGATCGAGGCTGCATATCACCAGAGAAATACCTATAGAAGCAACTAAAATTAAGTACCACCATGACCCGTAAAGATTATGAAAACCTAATTGGTAATAAAGTTGACCAACAAATCCGTATTCTTGCTGATAAAATTCTCTCGGGCTACTGCCTGGAGGGATATACATTTCCTGAGGGAGTATTGTACCAATAGCAGAAGCGATTAGTGTGATAACAATTAACCAAACCCCAACTTTCACTGATGAAAAGAAATTCCAAATTTTATCTATAAAAGTTTTCTTATAGGTTTGAGATCTTCTTGCACTACCTTCATACCGCATATCCAAAAGTTTCTTTTGCTTCGTATTTTCCTCGATGGTTCTCCCACATGATTCACAAAAAATAGTACCATGCGGATTAACATGTCCACATGTGCATTTAACCTGTTCCATACTAAAACTCCCTATGGCTTGATTTGTTCCATATACTCTATAATCATTGCTTCAGACATTCCCCATGTAATAATATCACGTACTTTTCCATCCTTATCAATGAGAAATGTAGTCGGTAAAGGATCGACACCATATGTATTTAAGATTTGGTCTCCTTTATCAATGCCAACTGGAAAAGACATGTCGTACTGATCGACAAATTTCTCTACACTAAATTTTGGTTCTCCAACATTTATCGCGATAATTTCTACACCTAGTTCTTTATATTTTTGGTATTGATTTTCCATAAAAGGCATTTCCCGTTCACAAGGCTCACACCATGTTCCCCAGAAATTCAGAAAAACTCCTTTTCCTCTATAGTCAGATAACTGATGTGTTTTACCTTGTAAATCTGTAATAACAAAATCTGGGGCTGTATCTCCCTTTGCAACTTTTTCTTTGTTTAAGAAAAAATTTGAATACAACGTATACCCCAACGCAGTAGCCAACAATAACAAAATTATTGTTCGAATTAGTAAACGATTCTTCTTCATACAAACTCTCCCAATACAATAGTAATATTCACTATGACATTATAGCATTTAATAATATTCGTATAGTGGCAACATGTGAAAATTATGTGTCATTTTACAATTATTATCTTATAATAATAATATTTATTGAGTAAGTCTGTTCCCCTCAGTTGTGGCTAATGCACGTAGCTGTTTCACTTCATGTGGACTAAGCTCTCGATATTCCCCTGTCGTAAGCCCTTGTAAAGTTAAAAAACCAAAACGTTCTCTTTTTAATTTCATAACATCGTGCCCAATTGCTTCAAACATTCTCCTAACTTGTCGGTTGCGACCCTCATGAATAATCAATTCAATAATCGCTGTCTGTTTCTTTTTATCAAGTGAGAGTAATTTCACTCGAGCTGGGGCTGTTTTCCCATCTTCTAAGTGAACACCTTTTTCTAATTGACGAAGCTTTTCTTTTGTAGGAATTCCTTTTACTTTTGCAACGTATACCTTATCAACCTGATACTTTGGATGCATTAATACATTTGCGAACTCACCATCGTTTGTTAATAAAATAATCCCAGATGTATCATAATCTAGTCGTCCAATTGGATAAATTCGTTCTTTAACATGTGGAAAAAGATCTGTAACCACTTTTCTTCCTTTATCATCAGAAACACTTGAGATCACACCACGCGGTTTATAAAGCAAAAAATAAACAGGCTCTTCCTTTTCAAGCGGAATCCCGTTCACCTCAATTTTATCGCTCTGAGTTACTTTTGTACCGAGCTCTTTTGTAACTTGTCCATTCACCTTAACTTTTCCTTCAAGGATAAGTTCCTCAGCTTTTCTTCTTGACGCTACTCCTGCATGCGCAATAACTTTTTGCAATCGTTCCATTGTCTTCACCTCTTCAAACATCTTACTTGTTTATAACCATTTAGACAAGTATTTCACTTATCTATCATTCTTTACAATTAAAGTGTTTACTTAAATGGACTATTTCAAAACAAATATTAAAAAGAAACAAAGATATCTCAAAATAAAAAAACGTACTTTTGAAAAGTACGTCTTAATATCCAAATACTATAGTTACAATGATAATTGAAACAATGATTCCGACTAAATCTGCCAATAACCCTACCTTCAATGCGTCGCCCATCTTTTTAATTCCAACGGCTCCGAAATACACAGTTAGAACATAAAATGTTGTGTCAGTACTTCCCTGTAATGTTGAAGCTAATCGGCCAATAAAAGAGTCAGGACCGTATGTTGCGATTAAATCTGTTGTCATTCCCAATGCTGCCGTACCGGATATAGGTCGAATTAATGCAAGTGGTGCAATTTCAGCAGGAACACCCAAAACCTGTAATAGCGGCCTAATCAAATCAATAAAAAATTCCATAGCTCCGGAAGCTCTAAAAACCGAAATTGCTACTAACATCCCCACTAAATAAGGAATAATTGAAAAAGCAATCTTTATCCCCTCTTTCCCACCTTCAACAAATGATTCATAGGTAGGGACACGTTTAAGCGTACCATATATAAGGATTAAACCAATTATTCCAGGAATAAGCCATAATGATATCATGTTAATGAGTTCCATCACTTACTACCTCCTTTACGAGTTCTTCGGTAATGGAAGTAACGGTCAATCATGATTGCACTAAGTGTTGAAAATAATGTCGCAATAAGTGTCGTTCCTACTATCTCTGTTGGATTTGCAGAGTCATATGTCATTCTAATGGCTATTACAGTTGTTGGAATTAATGTTAAGCTAGAAGTATTAATAGCCAAGAACGTAATCATTGATCGACTTGCCGATGTTTTTCCATCGTTTAGTTCTCTTAATTGCTCCATTGCTTTAATCCCCATTGGAGTAGCTGCATTCCCTAACCCGAACATATTTGCTATCATATTTGACAACATATACCCCATTGCTGGATGATCGACGGGTACCTCTGGGAAAAGCCTTTTTACAAGTGGCTTAAATAAAATGGAAATCTTATTTAATAACCCTGCATCTTGGGCAATCCTCATTATCCCTAGCCAAAAAACAAGTATACTGATTAACCCTATGCATATTGTTACTGCCTCTTTTGCCCCTTTAAAAATTGCCTCATTTACTTCTTCAATCGTGCCGTTAATGATTGCAAATATTACTCCTATAATCGTCATACAAACCCAGATAATATTAACCATTGTTTTGCACACCTAATGTAATATTGAAAATACTCTTGAACGATTGCCACCACGACTTTTCGGGATTTTCATTAGATCCATTATCGAAATAAACAGGCATCTCTCCGATAGGTTGATTTTCTAAATTTATTTTTAACGAACCAACAATATCAGGAACATCTTCTTTATGATCCCAACCATTTTTTTCTGGATTTTCCAAGACGATATCAATTTTAACTTGTTCTTTTTCTTCATTTGTTAGTGGATAGAGGAAATCACGGTTTATAAACACATGCTTTTTATAAAAAGAATCATTAATGTTGTCTATTGTTCCTTTCTCCATTACCTTTGTTAGGTTAAAGGCATTAAATCCATTATTAAACATGTGGATATGGTCGTTCCAATCATTTGGTGCATTTATTGTTACTGCAATTAAATCCAGACCATCTTTACTAGCTGTAGATACGAGTGTCCGTTTTGCACGTTTGGTATACCCTGTTTTTCCTCCTGTACTATACGAGTAAAGCCCTGTTAGCAATTTGTTTTTGTTTTTCCAAACTCTGTCCCACTTTTCATTAGGATTGGGGGCCCTATGTATTTTTGTACCAAAAATTTCTCTAAATTTCTCATTCTCCATCGCATATTGAGTTAATATAGCCATATCATACGCAGTTGAGTAATGATTTTCATGATCGTCTAGACCATGCGGGTTTGCAAATTCTGTGTTTGTCATTCCAATTTCCGTTGCTTTTTGGTTCATTAAGAATACAAATCCTTCTACGCTTCCTCCAACATGCTCAGCGATTGCAACTGCAGAATCATTTCCAGAACGTAACATTAAACCATAGACTAAATCTTCTAGTTTTATTTTTTCATTAGGTTGTAAGTAAAGTGATGAGCCTTCCGTCCCCACTGCCGATTGACTCACTTTTACCATGTCGTCAAGTTTGCCTGATTCAACGGCTAAAATTGCAGTCATAATCTTTGTAATACTCGCAATCCGTCTTTTTGTATGAGCATCCTTTTCAAATAAAACCCTACCAGACTCTTGTTCTATTAAAATAGCACTTCTGGCACTAACAGAACCAAAAGCAGCAGTTGTATTTTGAGGAAAAAAAGAAAATACAAATATAACGATGATTGATAAGATTAGCCACTTTCTTACTAAGGTCATTTGATCCCCATCCCTCTTTTGCTGTTTTGTACAAGTTTATGCAGTACAAGTTGTTATATGACCTGAAATAACTGTAGCTATCTAAGAATATTCAAAAACGATGGTAAATGGTATTCCCTCTGAAGATGAACCTACCAATTACCACCGCTTATTTGTTTAATATGGCTGCCATTTTACTTTAGAAGATTCATTGTATCGTTTCTCTACCTCCCGCCAGTTAACAATATTCCACCAATTATCTACATACTCTCCCCTGTTATTTTGATATTGTAAGTAGTATGCATGTTCCCAAACATCCAACACTAGCAAAGGGATGGTATCCCATTGTGTCATTAGCTGATGCCGTTCGGATTGAAGAATCTCTAAGCGGTGTGACCTTGGTGCCCACACTAAAATAGCCCATCCAACGCCTTCAACAGCTTTAGCAGCCTCACTAAAGTGTTTCTTGAAAGCATCAAAGCTACCAAAATCTTGATTAATTTGTTTTAGTAATCTTCCAGATGGCTTCCCCCCACCTTGTGGACTCATGACATTCCAGAAAATCGTATGCAAATAGTGTCCAGAGCCATGGAATGCTGCTTCTCTTTCCCAATGTTTTACTAAACTAAAATCCCCTGTTTCACGTGCCTGTGCCATCATTTTTTCGGCTTTATTTAATCCATCAACATAACTTTTATGGTGTTTATCATGATGAAGGCGCATGATATCTTGGGAAATGTATGGTTCTAGTGCATCATAGCCATAAGGTAGTGGTGGTAAGGAATGTTGTCCTAGTGGAACTTGTCTTTCAAGTTCAGAGTGTGAATCATACCTTTTCAACAGTAATCTTTGACCTTCTTCATATAGTTCGTTTGCCATTAAATTAATTTCCCTTACGATGGATTCGTCTACCTGATCTTTTTTTACCTTTAGGCTAAAGAGAAAATCGTCGACCCTTTGTCTATATAATTCTATGTTTTCTTCTTCAAATGAACGATTGTAAAGCATAATTTTTAATTGTTCCGCCCACTCGATTACGTCTTTGACATAAGTTGAGAGATTCGTTTTGCCCGTCATCGTTATCCTCCCTAATGCGTTTATCGCCATATAGTATGCTTTTCACCTACGTTCGTGACTTGTTAACTCTAAGGTTATAGATTGATGTCCTTTAAAAAGTAAGAAATGAACCGGATTCTTGAAAACATACGGACTTGTTTTCTTACATACACATAGTAAAGGAGAACTTTGAGGAGGTGACAATGTGCCAAATAGTTTTGAACATGAAGCACTTTTCGAGCTACGGTTTTGGATGCAAATTCTAAGCGATCATAGCCGTTTTATCTTTGATTCTTTATCACCTAGTGAACATCAAAAAGTATCTCAAGCAAAGGAATTTATTCAAACCTTTGACCAGTTACTTTATCAATCCCGTAGCACTCCCCCACACAATGAATTAATCAACATTATCGCAGAAGGTAGGAAAGCAGCATATGAATTACGGAGTTTTAAACTCCTGATAATTAAGGAGCACCTTGTTGGAAAAATAAACATATCACTTACTCCATCCTTTATTAACCATATGGTGAATGAGTTAGAAGAATGGCTACGTGTTTCTTCCTATTTAGTAAAAGGTAATAATGTACCCGTCTCACACACTCTTCATCATCATTTACTATGGTTATTAGATGCGGCAGGACACGCAGGAGCCATTGATGCTAATTTAGACAGGGCAGAAAAGCAATTAAAGAAAAAAGGACAGGAGTTTACCAAAGAGTGGGAAAGCTTTTATCTCCAAGCGGTAGAACTAGTCGGATATTTACGAACTAACCAATATCAATTTCCTGCCTTATCACGTTTTAATAATAAAGTTGAATTAGAAATGGTCGTTTTTAAACATTTTTTACGAGAATTGGAGGAAATGGGGCTAACCAAGGAAAGACTTGGCGTTTTAACACCTCTCATGGCTGATCATATGGCAAGGGAGGAATGCTATTATTTAACAAAACTTGCTCAAAGTTCAAATGAAGTAAAATTCCCCTCATGTGACCCAACAAAGCCTCGAACAGAAGCTTAAAAAGTAACTTCGGATAATAAACAAAAAATGTCAGGATATTCACTGTCGTGAACCCTGACATTTTATTGATGTATACCGAAACTATGTAGGGTAAAATCAATTAACAGAATAAGTTCCTTCTTGAAGTAGCTTTATAAAGATCTTTTGTAAGTCATGGAAGTTAAACTTTTTCATATGCTCTGCAAGCTCTTCCTCTGAGTTAATATAAATACGCTTGCGGTCACGGAAATTGGGATTTCCAAGTAAACAAACAAGCCCTACTACATCTCGAAATCGAACCTCTACGTCACCTATTGTGAATAATGGATCTCTTGTATATGGAGTAAAATCCGAAAGCTTTTCATCAAAATAACGTAAATAAAGCAAATGGAAGTTTTTTTCCTCACCATCTACAACGAAAGTTACCTCTGAACGATTAAAAAATTCCTCTGGAGAGTTAGATTTAGACTTTTCCAATTCATATCCAATACATTTTTTTATAATCAAAATTCCACCACTTTCTATTTCTTATTGTCAAAAAATTCACCCTAATTTTATCATAAGAAATAAATGGTGTATTCTAATTTGATTCTTCATCAAGTGTTTTTTGAAACTTCTCAAAAAAGAGGTCAGCTTCCTCTTGCTCAAACTCTTCTTCCATTTTCTCTGGAAGTGGCGGTAGCTCTTCCAATGCTTTTAAGCCAAAATAATCTAGAAATTCTTTTGTCGTGCCATAAAGAATTGCACGCCCTGTACCTTCTACGCGACCTACCTCTTTAATAAGTGCTTTTGCTACTAATGTCTGGATAGGCCTTTCCGTCTTCACACCACGAATATCCTCTATCTCTGCTCTTGTAATTGGTTGTCGATAAGCAATAATTGCTAAAGTTTCAAGAGCCGCTTGCGAAAGAGTTGTCGTATTTGGTGATTCAACAAGTCTTTTTAAGTAATCAGAATGCTCTTTTTTGGTTGTTAATTGGTAGGTACCCGCAATTTCAACAAGATGAATTCCCCGTTCCCTGTTCTCATAGTCCTCGCGTAATTGTGAAATAATTTCAATAGCGTTATGTTGTTCAATCTCTAGTACAGTTACAATTTGTTTTATCGTTAAGCCTTCATCACCTGCTACAAAAAGCAATCCTTCAACGATTGCTTTCCATTGTACAATGTTCACCTTTTCAAATCCTTTCGTTACTTACTACAAAAATATCTGCGAAATTGTTTTCTTGTTCAATAAGAATTAAATTACCCTTCATTAATTCCAAAACCGCTAGAAATGTAACGACAAGATGTTCTTTTTCATGATAAGGAAAAAGTTCAAAGAAATTCTTTCTTTCATTTGACTTATTAAGCTCTACTAAGATTTCTTCCATTCTTTTCTCAATTGGAACTTCTTGCCTTGTAATTTTGGTTGACAAGGGTCGCTGTAACTTTTTTCTCCGCATTAATTTCTGGAAAGCACCTAACATATCATAAATGCTTACATCAAGAGCTTGTGATTGATTATGGGACTGCTCTTGATAATCACTCAAATCACTCGGGGGTTTCGTAAAGAACTGACTTCGTTCTTCTTCTAATGCTTTTAGGTCTTGAGCCGCTTCTTTATATTTACGATACTCAATCAATCTTTGCATTAATTCTTTTCGAGGATCTTCTTCTATCTCAATATCCATTTCATCATCAAATACTTCTTCCTGTTGCTTAGGAAGTAACGTTTTACTTTTTATTGCTAAAAGTGTTGCAGCCATTACTAAATACTCACTCGCTACATCGAGTTGCAGTTCTTTCATCGTTCTAATATACAACATATACTGTTCTGTAATTTGTGCAACAGGAATATCATATATATCAATTTCTAAACGATTAATTAAATGTAACAGTAAGTCCAAAGGTCCTTCAAAGGAATCTATTTTCACATTATAATGCACAAAATCCACAAATTTTCCAACTTTCATTTACTATGGTTCAAAATAAACTACTTTCTAGTATAGTCGAATTTTAAGTGATAGCAATAACAAAATGATTAAAATTTGTTGTCAATCCCATTAAGGAATTTTTCTAATTTTATGTTAACCGCCTATACAATTTAATTGTTCACACATAGGATAGTATTGTATTTTGAATATAATTTTACTAAGGAGGTTGTCATATGGGTGAAGGTAAAGGTAATTTTGTTGGTGGCTTTGCGTTAATTGTTGTGTTATTTATCCTGTTAATCATTGTCGGTGCTGCTTGGTAATAGTTCATATGTGTGCACTGAATAAATAAAGCAAAAGGTGGCACCCAAAATAAAAACATAGGGATGTCACCTTTCTATTTTAAATAGCGAATACCTTTTAATATGATAAACTAAAAGTACATAGAATCGGGAGGAGATAGATGCATGAATTACCCAAGAGCCTATATTAACTACCTAGTCCATTTTCACGGTGATCGAGACTATTTTGAATGTCACGAAGAGCTTGAAGAACATTGGAAACTGGTAGATACAGGGAATAAAGCCTCACATTGGGTCGGTTTAATTCAAATTGCTGTAGCACTCTACCATCAGCGAAGAGGCAACTTCAAAGGTGCCTCTAGGACTTTTGAAAAAGCAATCAACATTATTACCAAACAAAAAGAAAGGATACATGATTTAGGCATACAAACCGATCATTTATTAGAAATCTTAAAAAAGAAACTTCATGATACGAAGAATCAATCTCAGTATGAAAGTATCACTTTACCTATTTACGACAAAAATCTACTTAAGCTTTGTATTTCTGAATGTAATCGATTAGGAATACAATGGGGGAAAAAAAGCGATATAGATAATGAATATCTTGTTCACAAACATAAACTCCGGGACCGAAGTGATGTAATAGCTGAGCGTGAAAGACAAATCAAATGTAAACAACAAAATAACTCAAAGCTTTAGATTGCAACCCATATAAAAAGGGACAGATTAGCTGTCCCTTGTATCCTTAAGTGCTTCTACCTCACAGCGTTCAAAAAATGCAGAGGTATATTCATTTGGCTTTAGCTCTTTATCTGGAAAGATTTCCTTCAATGCTTTAACCATATTCTTTCCTATTCCTTGGTACCGGTGAGATGGATTCACGCTAATATGATTGATTTCTACCGTCTCATTATCAAGAATTGAAGTCCCGATTATACCAATAATATCTTCTTCTTTCCACAAAAATAGTAGCTTAGTATCATCAGTTTCATATTGTTTCATTGTATTCTGTAGTTTCTTCAATTCTTTTTCTGTAGGCATAAAAGAGAGAAGACCCATTGCAATTTTCTCATAACTTTTTTTATATCGAATTAGCATAACAATCCCTCATTACCGAAAAACTTTAATTACATCTTACTAGTCAATACTCATTAAGAGTAACATTTTCTCTTCGTTTTTACCATAGTCATTCCCATTATTTTTCATTTATAAACAATATTCGTCATCACGGTTATTTGTGATAGGTATTTGCCTAGTACTATCATAAAATTTTAAAAACTATTCAAATGATCGAAGTAAATTTGCCATTTCAATAGCTGTTACAGCTGCATCATATCCTTTGTTCCCTGCTTTTGTACCAGCTCTTTCAATTGCTTGCTCTATTGTGTCTGTTGTTAAAACACCGAAAACAACTGGTTTTCCGGTCTGTAAAGATGCTTGCGCGACACCTTTTGCAACTTCATTACAAACAACATCATAATGACTAGTTGCCCCTCTGATGACTGTTCCTAACGTAATAACTGCATCATAACTTGAAGAATCAGCCATTTTTTTTGCTACTAGTGGAATTTCAAAAGCTCCTGGGACCCATGCTATCTCAACATCAGTTTCATCTACACCATGTCTTTTTAGTCCGTCTAACGCACCAGCAAGAAGCTTGCTATTAATAAATTCATTAAAACGCGCTACAATAATTCCTACTCTTAGTCCTGATCCTACTAAATTGCCTTCATAGATTTTATTCATTATATTATCCTCCTGATGTTTTATATTATAATTTTTCTAATTTTAAAAGTGTAACATATGCCCTAATTTAGAGTGCTTTGTCTTTAAATATTTTTCATTTTCCTTTTTGGTTGGCATCTGCAAAGCAACTCTGTCAACCACTTCCAACCCATAGCCTTTTAGTCCAGCTATTTTTCTAGGGTTATTGGTTAGCAACTTCATCTTTGTGATACCTAAATCACGTAAGATTTGTGCTCCAATACCATAATCTCTTAAATCAGGTGCAAACCCTAGCTTTTCATTGGCTTCAACGGTATCATACCCTTGCTCTTGTAGTTTATAAGCACGTAGTTTATTTAACAGGCCAATACCTCTCCCTTCTTGTCTCATATATAACAAGACGCCAGACCCTGCTTTTTCAATCTGATTTAATGCAGCATGTAGCTGAGGTCCACAGTCACAACGATTTGAACCAAACACATCACCAGTAAGACATTCTGAATGCACTCGGACTAGCGTTGGCATATCTGGAATTATTTCTCCTTTAACTAATGCAACATGCTCTTTTCCATCTATAACATTGGAGTAACCCACAGCTTTAAATTCACCAAATTCAGTAGGTAGCATTATTTCAACTTCCCGATTAATTAGCTTATCTTTTCTATTACGGTAAGATATTAAATCTTTAATAGTAATCATTTTTAATCCAAATTCATCTGCTAATTTTCTAAGATCAGGTACACGTGCCATAGTCCCGTCTTCTTTAATAATTTCACAAATTACACCAACTGGTTCTGCACCACAAAGTTTTGCTAGATCAACTGCTGCCTCAGTGTGACCAGCTCGTCGTAGTACACCACCATCTTTTGCAATAAGCGGGAATACATGACCTGGCCTTTTAAAATCAAATCCTTTTGAATTTGGATTTAATAATTGTTGAATCGTGGTCGATCTTTCAAATGCACTAATACCCGTTGTAGTTGATTTATGGTCAATACTTACTGTAAAAGCCGTTCCATGTGAATCAGTGTTATGATTTACCATCGGTTCTAAGTCAAGCTTTTTAGCCAATTTTTCAGTAATAGGTGTGCAAACAAGACCCCGACCATGTTTGATCATAAAATTAATTATCTCAGGTGTTGCTTTATCCGCTAAGGCAATAAAATCACCTTCATTTTCTCTATCATCATCGTCGCATACAATGACCACATTTCCTTGCATTAATTCATATATCGCTTCTTCTATTGGATCAAACATCTTGAATCATCCCTTTCACCATCTATTTAAAACCATTTTCTGCTAAGAAGCTTTCAGTAATCGAGGACTTTGGTTGCTCTTTTGTTCTCATAACAAACTGTTCGACGTATTTACCAAGCATATCGCACTCTATATTCACGATATCGCCAATCCCTTTATCACCTAAAATAGTCTCAGATACTGTATGTGGAATGAGGGAAATAGTAAAGGTATCATTTGTTAAACCAAATATTGTTAAGCTAGTACCGTCAACAGACACTGACCCTTTTAACAATAAATAGTTCCTCGCATGATTGTCTACTTGTATCTCGTAGTAGACTGCATTCGAGTGTCGTTCTTTTCTAATTATTTTTCCCACACCATCCACATGTCCCGAGACAAAATGTCCTCCAAAACGCCCGTTTGCACTCATCGCACGTTCAAGGTTCACCTTTGAATTACGTGTAAGAGATTGTAACGATGTCGCTTTTACCGTTTCAGGCATAACATCAACTGTGAATTCATTAGACGTAAAGGAAGTAACAGTTAGACATACCCCATTTACAGCAATACTATCCCCTAAAGAAACATCTGTTACAATTTTATTTGCTTCAATAGTCAACACAATTGAATCAGCGGTTCCTTCAATATTTTTTATCTTTCCAATTTCTTCAACAATTCCAGTAAACATACTACTTCCCTCCTTTATAATGGCACTGAGATTATTTTTATATCTTTACCAAGTTGTTCTACTGATTTGATTCGTAAATGTAAAATCTCTTCCATTCTTTCAAAACCAGTTCCACCAACAGAAGTTGGAGCCAATTTTCCTCCAATTATCTTAGGGGCGACATAAGTGATAACTTGGTTAACAACTTTTTCTTTAATAAAACTTCCGTTTATTTCTGCCCCTCCTTCAACAAACAAAGAGGAGATTCCTTGTTGTCCTAGGAGTGACAATAATTTAGTAATTGTTATTTTATCATCATCAAGTGGAAAGACTTTTACTCCCATAGAATGATATTGCTCCTGCCTTTTAACTGTTGCAGTTCGACTAGTAATAATCCATGTCTCCGCATTTCCATCAATCACTACATTAGAATCTAACGGTGTACGAAGAGATGTATCAACTATCACTCTGATTGGATTCTTCCCTCCATTTGGTAGCCTCGTTGTTAAACTAGGATTATCTGTTATTACTGTATTTACACCAACAAGGATTGCATCATGTTGGTGGCGGTAGCGGTGGACATCTAATCTTGCTTCCTCACCTGTAATCCATTTACTTTCACCTGTAACAGTAGCAGTCTTTCCATCAAGACTAGTAGCAGATTTAAGTGTAACATAGGGAAGTTTTGTATTTATATAATGGTAAAAAGCAGCGTTTAAGTCATCTGCCGCTTGTTTTAACACACCTACTACAACCTCAATTCCAGCATTTTCTAGTTTCTTAATACCTGTTCCGGCAACTAACGGATTTGGATCGGTCGTTGCAACCACTACTCGCTTCACATTCTTACTAATCAATAAATCTGAACATGGTGGAGTCCTACCATGATGACTACACGGCTCTAGCGTTACATAAACGGTAGCACCTTCTGCCTTTTCGCCAGCCATTCTAATTGCATGAACTTCTGCATGTTCCTCACCCGCTTGTAAGTGTGCACCTATGCCAACAACTCTTCCATCCTTTACAACAATAGCACCGACCACTGGGTTTGGTGCTGTTTGACCAACTCCAGCTTTTGCAACGTCTATTGCAAGCTTCATATAATCTTGATCTGTCAAATTACTCACTCCTATACAAAAAACCCTAGGATTTATCCTAGGGGTAGTATGGAATGACCACAAAATATTCATATTTGGTAAGCATACCAAATAAAAGGTATTATTTTGAAAAAAAATTCCAAAATAATCATACCTTATTTGTGATCCTTCTCCCATCCAGACTTTACTGTCGGCCTTGGAATCTCACCAAGTCAGCCATAATAACAATTGTTATTATGGGTCGCGGGCTAAAAATAAGCTTTTATTACCGCCGGTTGGGAATTTCACCCGACCCCGAAGGATACCGTTAAGAAACGATAACTATTTGATTAATATAGTGGTATTGTACCTTTAGTTTGCTCCCTGTGCAATAGATATTACTTGACGATACAAAAAAATGCTCACTCTTTCACATTTTAGTCATTTAATTTCTTATTTTTTCTTTAAAATTTTCAATGTCAAGTATATGAAAAAATAATAAATAATAAGCAAAAGACACAGTAAACCTTTGCTTACTGTGTCTTACGCACTTGTTTCTATTCTTCGTCCCAAACCTTTACTTCTTTCATAACATCACCTTGTTTAATACGTAACACGGTGTCCATCCCTTCAATTACTTGTCCAAACACAGTATGTACACCATCTAAATGTGGTTGTGATTCATGTACAATGAAGAATTGACTTCCGCCCGTATCTTTTCCAGCATGAGCCATAGACAACGCACCTGGTACATGCTTATGTGGGTTACCTGCTGTTTCACATTTAATTGTATATCCAGGTCCACCTGTTCCTGTACCGTAAGGACAGCCGCCTTGTGCAACAAACCCAGGGATTACACGGTGAAAGGTTATTCCATTATAAAACCCTTCATTAGCCAACTTTTCAAAGTTTTCAACCGTTCCAGGAGCTTCGTTAGGGTATAGTTCAGCAACAATCTTTTCGCCATTTTCAAATTCAATACTTGCCTTTTTCATTATGTAACCTCCGTACGTAATTTTTCGTCAAAACTATTGACCGTTCTATTCTACTACATTCAAACTTAATAAGCCAATCTGTTGTTATGTCCTATTAGTAAATGTGTAGATCATGCTCTATGGTGGTATAATGGCATAATAACAGTTTAATTTTATTTAAAGCATACACTTGGAAGGGAGTATTATTAATAATGAAAACGAAATGGTTTTTAATACTAATGATTGTCCTGTCATTTTCATTTCCAACATATATCCAAGCCGATGCAGCACCTGGAGATGTTATTATTACATTAGGAGAAAACCTTAGTGAAGATGAAAAACAGCGTATTTTGTCTGAAATGGATGCACCAGAAACAGCTCAAATAATTACTGTCTCTAACGAGGAGGAACACAAATATCTAGGAGATTATATACCGAAAGCAACAATAGGAACAAGAGCGTTATCTTCATCTGCTATTACAATCGGAGAGCCCGACTCAGGCCTAACCATTGAAACAAATAATATTACATGGGTTACAGACGAAATGTATACAAATGCATTGATTACAGCAGGGGTAAAGGATGCTAGCATCTACATCACGGCACCAACTAATGTTAGCGGTACTGCAGCACTTACAGGGATTATAAAAGCATACGAAATTTCATCAGATGAAGCCATTCCAGAAGAAGTGAAACAAGTTGCTAACGAGGAAATGGTAAAAACAGCAAAACTCGGTGATGAAATTGGTGCTGAAAATGCAGCAGCATTAATGGCAAAAATCAAAGATAAAATAGCAAATAATACACCTGAAACGGACGATGAGTTACGAACAATCATTGAAAATTCCGCTGCAGAATTAGGAATTACTCTAACAGAGCAGGACATTCAAGGATTAATTGATTTGTTCAATAAAATGAAGGAATTAAATATTGATTGGAATCAAATCGGAGAACAGCTAAATCTAGCGAAAGAAAAAATCACTAAATTTCTAGAATCAGAAGAAGGTCAAAATTTCTTAGATAAACTAAAAGAATTTATAAATAGTATTATCGATGCAATCAAAGCGTTGTTTAAAGGGTAGATAGATATAAAATCACGTTACAGAGTCTTTTGTACTATTATGGTAGGGGTTCAAAATGATTTCATTTTGAACCCCTAGTTATTATGCGTATACTTTTTATCTGTTAAAATATATAATTTATTATTTCTTAATGTTTGCCTTTAAAGGTAAATCTAAGCGAACAAGATCATCATAGCTTTCCCTTTTAACAACTAAATGTGCCTCCCCGTTTTCAACAAAAACAACTGGTGGTCTTGGAATACGGTTATAATTATTTGCCATAGAGTATCCATAGGCACCTGTACAGAAGACAGCTAGTATATCTGCCGAATTAGCCTTTGGTAACGGAATGTCCCAAATAAGCATATCACCAGACTCACAACATTTACCGGCGATTGAAACTGTCTCCTCTACATCATCCATCACACGATTCGCTAGGACTGCCTCATATTTTGCTTGATACAGAGCTGGGCGAATATTATCGTTCATTCCCCCATCAATCGCAACATAGTTCCGAATATCAGGAACTTCCTTACGTGAGCCTATAGAATAAAGTGTTGTTCCTGCATCACCAACTAAAGAGCGACCTGGTTCAATCCAAATTTCAGGAACTGCCATGCCAAGTTCTGCACTATTTTTCTTTACTTCATTTACAATTTCTTCAACATAATGCGAAACAGGTATTGGGTCATCTTCGTTCGTATAGCGAATTCCAAATCCTCCACCTAGGTTTAACACAGGAGGTTCAAATTCGTATCTTTCTTTCCACTCACCAAGTTTTGTAAACATTTTCTTTACAGCTAAAACAAATCCAGTTGTTTCAAAGATCTGTGAGCCAATGTGACTATGAATACCTAGTAAGGTAATATTAGTAGAAGATAGGACTGTGTCAACTGCAGCATCGGCTTGTCCATTCATTAGTCCAAATCCAAACTTCGAGTCCTCTTGACCTGTTAAAATGTAGTCATGTGTATGTGCTTCAATTCCAGGTGTAACACGTAATAGAATTGGCGTTGTTACTTCATACTTTCTACTAAGATCATCTAGTAACGCTAATTCATAAAAATTATCCACAACTATACAGCCGACTTTTTCTCTTATTGCCATCTCTAATTCTTGATAGCTTTTATTATTTCCATGAAAGTGAATTCTTTCAGGTGGAAATCCAGCTTGTAATGCGGTATATAATTCTCCTCCCGACACCACATCTAGTGAAAGTCCCTCTTCTTCTACTAGTTGAATCATAGCAATAGTAGAAAAAGCTTTACTTGCATATGCAACTTGAGCATTAATTCCTAATTTTATAAATGTGTCGCGAAAGTTTCGTGCACGTTCACGAATTAATGCTATATCATATACATAAAGTGGAGTGCCGTATTCTTTCGCAAGCTGTACAGTATCCACTCCGCCTATTTCTAAATGGCCTTGATCATTGACGCGACTCGTTCCATGTAAATACATTATTTTCCCCCTTAATTCCATCCATTGGTATAAAAGCTAAATGTATATTTATTACCTGTATTTAGCTTCAAAAAAGACAGTTAATATTATGACTATTAACTGTCTTTTTTGTATTCAATTGCCACTTTACTTGCTATTTTCATTTAAAATTACATTACCATATCATCTTAGTTCTCGCAACTAAATTACAGAGAATATCGTCAAGGCCTATTTGTTAACCTCTTTACTGTTTATGCGGATTTTGGGGATGTACAATATCTGGTCTTAATTTCTCTCCTGGAACTGCAGAGCGAACAATTATCTGCCAAAATGCTCGTGGGTTAAATGGTACAAAAGGCCATAAATATGGAGTATTTAGTGAACGGATACTTGCTAGTAATAAGAAATAAACAGTGGCCCCAATGATAAATCCTGGGGTACGGAAGACAGCTACACAAATTAATAGTGCGAGTCTTGCTATTTTATTTGCAATACTTAACTCATAACTCGGTGTTGCAAATGACCCAATCGCTGCAACCGCGACGTATAAAATTACTTCCGGAACAAATAAACCTACATCAATAGCAATTTGACCAATCAAGGCTGCGGCAATAAGGCCCATTGCTGTTGATAAAGGGGTTGGCGTATGAATGGCAGCCATTCTCAAGAATTCTATTCCAAAATCCGCCAAAAATAACTGTAATACTAATGGAATGTTTCCTTCTTTTGTAGGGCCAATAAAATCTAAATTATTTGGTAATAATTGTGGCTCTAGAACAAATAAAAACCACAGTGGTAACAAATAAATAGATGCTATAATACCTAGAAAGCGTATCCATCTTAAATAAGTTCCCACTAAGGGAGCTTGTCTATATTCTTCTGCATGTTGAACATGATGAAACATCGTTGTTGGAGTGATAATCACACTTGGTGAAGTATCAACCATTATAATAACATGTCCTTCTAATAAATGATTTGCTGCTACATCAGGACGTTCAGTATACCGTACTAATGGGTATGGATTAAAGCCTTGTTTTACAATAAACTCTTCCACGGTTTTGTCAGCCATGGTTAATCCGTCAATTTTAATATTTTGTAACTCTTTCCTTACTTTTTCAACTAGTTTTGGATTTGCAACATCTTTTACGTATGAAATACATATATCGGTTTTTGACCGTTCACCAACTTTCAAGATTTCATGCCTTAATCGTTCATCACGAATTCTTCGTCTTGTTAATGCACAATTAACAATAATATTTTCTGTATAACCATCTCTTGCACCTCGTATTACCTTCTCTGTATCAGGTTCTTGTGGATCTCTTCCTGGATAACTTCTGACGTCAACGGCTAAGCCACTATCTTCTCCTTCAATTAAAATAAGAATTAGACCTGATAACAAATTATCAACAGCCTCATCAAGATTTTTTATCGGTTGAACCTGTTGATGGACTAAACGATTATCAATAACTGACTTTGCTTGAGTCAACATTTGTTCATTATCATTAATATTAACAAGCTCTTTTAATAACTGAATAATAAAAGCCGTATCACATAGTCCATTCAAGTAATAAATATGAACATTTTTTCTTAATATCTTTATTTTTCTAACGCCAATATCAAAACTTTCAGTGCCCATTCCAATATGTTCTTTAAAGAACTTTTCATTTTTTTCTATTGTTGTCGAGATTGGAGTCATATTCTTTGTTTTTGTTGTCATAAAATCCACTCCTTTCCAATATCAATTCAACTGCTTTTTTGGTGACTGGTGATCCATTTCTTACATGATCCTTCCGATCCATTTTTCCAATATCACCAATTCCTACTATGATTGGAACATCTAACTCATCTAAACAATAAACAGTATCACCATTTATTCGACCAACATCTAGTTCTTCTATCCCGCTCTTATCAACCCCATAGTGTGTTAAATTGCCATCTCTATCGATACTGACATCTACCCTGGCCCATTCAGTTTGATGAGTCTTTGAGGCAACTGCTATGATTCCTAACACCTCAATTTGTTCATGATTTGCTACATATTTTAAAGCTTGTTCTCCTGCGCCTTCTCCTAGATAACCGCTATCATCAAACATAACAAATATTGGATCTTTTGGTGCCTTAAGTATAAGTTCTAAAATCTCCGGTCCAGATAGAGTTGTTGGATTTCCCTGTGACTTTGAAATGCAGCGGCCACCAAATTCAGCGGCCACATATTCAACAGTTTTCAACGCATATTCGTCTCCATCTGTTATTAAAATTACTTTTCTCCGGTGATTTTCCATATATTTTTATCCTTTCGGTTTAAATAGTAATGCAACAATAAATGCAAACAATATCGCTGCGGAAATACCTGCTGATGTCAATTCAAATATCCCCATCCCAATACCTACAAACCCATGCTTTTCAGATTGGTGCATCGCTCCATGTAAGAGCGAATGCCCAAAGCTAGTAATAGGAACGGTTGCACCTGCACCTGCAAATTCAATAAATTTGTCATATAAATCAAAGCCATCTAATATTGCCCCAATTACAACGAATAGGCTCATAAGATGTGCAGGAGTTAGTTTGGCAAAATCTAATAATAATTGTCCAATCACACAAATTCCACCACCAACTAGAAATGCAATAACATAATCAATCATACTGGGCCTCCTGCTCTTTCCAATACAACGCCATGTGCAATTGTTGGTATAGATTCTTTTTGTTGTACCATGATAGGACTTAATAACGCTCCAGTTGCGACTACCAATACTTTGTTTAGATTACCAAGAATTAACTGCTTTACGATGTGACCATATGTGACAACTGCTGAACATGCACATCCACTTCCACCAGCAAATACCTCTTGGGTATGATCAAATATCATTAATCCACAATCATTATGTCTAGCAGAAATGTCAATTCCTTCATCTTTTAAGAGCTGTATAAGAATTGGACTGCCTACTCCAGATAAATCTCCCGTTACGATTAAATCATAGTCATCTGTCGAACCAACATCTTCAAAGTGTTGCTGTATTGTATCCGCTGCAGCTGGCGCCATGGCCGATCCCATATCAAGTGGATTCTTTATACCTAAGTCATTGACCTTACCTATCACAGCTTTTGTAATCCTGATTGGACCTTGATTACGGCTTACTAAGGCTGTTCCTGCCCCTGTTACAGTAAATGTTGCTGTTTTAGGCTTTTGTCCTCCATACTCAGTGGGATAACGAAATTGCCTTTCTGCTGTTGCGTTATGACTGCTGGTTGAAGCAATTATTCGATTTGCAAAGCCTGCATCGACAAGAGCAGACCCAACTGCTAATGTTTCCATGGATGTTGAACAAGCACCAAACATACACAAAAAAGGGATTTGCGTTTGTCTTGCAACGTAGTTTGCTGTTACATTTTGATTTAATAAATCCCCAGCTAGAAATATGTCAATATCTTGTGGTGTTAATTCTACCTTGTCCAAACACAGCTTAATCGATTGTTCCATCAATTTCCGTTCAGCTAACTCCCAATTATCTTCTCCACAACGCAACTCATCATAGGTGATATCAAAATCTTTTCCTAGGGGGCCTTCAGCTTCTCTTGGCCCTGCTGCTGTTCCTACTGAATTAATATAGATAGGATTTTCAAACTCCCATGTCTGCTTTCCGACTAATCTCATTTTTTAAACATCCTCTCATCTATGATAATGCGAGGTGAATAAAGTAACGAATCATCCCAACTATATATGCTGCAACAACACCGAAAACAATAACACTACCAGCTAGCTTAAACATATTTGTTGCAACCCCTAACACAATCCCCTCGCTTTTGTGCTCGAGTGCTGCACTGGTCATAGAATTAGCAAAGCCTGTTACAGGCACCGCAGAACCTGCTCCAGCAAATTGACCAATATTATCATAAATACCAATTCCAGTTAAAAGTGAAGCTAAAAGTATTAATGTAGCAACTGTTGGATTTCCGGCTGTTTTTTCAGTAAAATCAAAGAAATGGATATAAAAATTTTGAATCCCCTCTCCAATTAAGCAAATAAATCCCCCGACTAGAAATGCCTTCACACAGTTAAAGAAGTAGTGAGGCTTAGGGTGAAATTGTTTTATGTTTTTTTGGTAGTTTTGTTTTAGTTTTTGACCTGCCATATAAAAACCTCCTTACAAGGTCATTTATTGACTCACATAATAAATCCAATGATAAAGTGAACCTACAATCTTACCTAGTACTAGTGCCATTAATAAAATGATAATTTTGTCCTCAATTTGCACTCTTTTTGCTAAAATTGGCCATACATTTAACACTTCTGTAAGTGCTGCAGCTAACATGCCAACAAAAATTCCTGAGGCTAAGCCGATAGGAACTAGCCAATACTTTGATAAAAAAAAGATACTATCCCTAAGGCTTACCCAACCTCCGGTTACAGCACCTAACACGACGGACCACTCTAACAAATGAATATATTTATTTGTTTTCGTTAATTGGGTTAATCTTGGGATAACTCCTAGTACTGTTAAAAAAGCAACAAATCCCGCTCCCACCGCCAAACCCGCTGCTAAACCAACAAAGATTGTAAGGAGAATGTTAATTGTCATCGATTTTCTTTAAACTCTCCTTATTTTCATTCATGATTAGATAGTGATCTAAATCTTGTTGATAATTAAACATTTCGACTTCAAGCGGACTTGGCTCTTCGTTAATTCTCTTTTTGAAAACGTGATTAAAAAACAAAATCATCCCTAAACCTAACCCAAATGAGTATGGAATTTGCAATAATAGTGGCTTTTCCTCGTATTTACCAGTTATAAGTTTATATATCCGTTGATGAACCTCCTGCATACTTACATCTTCGTGAAAATTCATAATGGTTAATGCAGAACCTACAAATAATAAAAACCATATTAAGACTAAAAAACCTAACGTAAACTTTTTTCTTTTAAAAATAATTTCTACAAGTGTCTGTGTAGGGCCAATTGTTTGAATATCTACTGCAGGGTCATACTTTTTTATCTCTTTAATGACATTAATAATATCAATGACTACAATATTTTTATCTTGGATGGTTATCTGATATATAGGTAATTCTTTAATTTTTGTACTAATTGTTTCATTAAAACCAATAATTTGTGCTATGTCTCCTATTGATACAGTATCGTTTGGATGAACCTGTACTCGGTGGCGTAGGCGCAAATAAATTGTTTTTTCCATTATAATTTCCCACCCTACACATCGATTTCCTTACATATAGTATGGTAATCGTCTATTTTTATCATGCAGGTTCAAATCAAACACCATTAATTACCGTGCGTGTTAATTTTTACACTGAATTGAAGAGACATAATCAAAACCACCCGTGAAAACGGGTGGTTTGCTCTACGGCTGAAAGCCTCTGTTACTGGCCAGCCCTTCAAAGGGCTCTGAAAAGTTCGCCAACCGCACTACTCTCCCGGCAACCCTAAAG
>Ga0180215_1000351_pt1 | contig 60988 bp, 54 predicted proteins | sample eDN3rd37CBELigBY_FD_128871 | JGI IMG/M metagenome (GOLD analysis project Ga0180215, IMG submission 128871) | Enriched backyard soil microbial communities from Emeryville, California, USA - eDNA 3rd pass 37_C BE-Lig BY (version 2) (version 2) | ecosystem: Environmental > Terrestrial > Soil >... | reverse complement strand
GCCCTCCTCGTAGCCGACGTAGCCCGGAGGGGCACCGAACAGCCGCGAGGCGGTGAAGCGGTCGTGGAACTCGCCCATGTCGATCTGGATGAGCGCGTCGTCGTCGCCGAACAGGAAGTTCGCCAGCGCCTTGGACAATTCGGTCTTACCGACACCGGACGGGCCGGCGAAGATGAACGAGCCCGACGGACGCTTCGGATCCTTCAGGCCGGCGCGGGTGCGGCGGATCGCCTTGGACACCGCACGGACCGCATCCTCTTGCCCGATGATCCGCTTGTGCAGCTCCTCCTCCATGCGCAGCAGGCGCGTGGTCTCGGCCTCGGTCAGCTTGAACACCGGGATGCCGGTCCAGTTGCCCAGCACCTCGGCGATCTGCTCGTCGTCGACCTCGGCGACCACGTCGAGGTCACCCGAACGCCACTGCTTCTCCCGCTCGGCGCGCTGCGCGACAAGCTGCTTCTCCTTGTCCCGCAGGGCCGCGGCCTTCTCGAAGTCCTGCGCGTCGATCGCGGACTCCTTCTCCCGGCGCGCGTCGGCGATCTTCTCGTCGAACTCGCGCAGGTCCGGCGGCGCGGTCATCCGGCGGATGCGCATCCGGGCACCGGCCTCGTCGATCAGGTCGATCGCCTTGTCCGGCAGGAACCGGTCGTTGATGTACCGGTCGGCCAGGGTGGCCGCGGCCACCAGCGCCGAATCGGTGATCGACACCCGGTGGTGGGCCTCGTAGCGGTCGCGCAGACCCTTGAGGATCTCGATGGTGTGCTCGACCGTCGGCTCACCCACCTGCACCGGCTGGAAGCGGCGCTCCAGGGCGGCGTCCTTCTCGATGTACTTGCGGTACTCGTCGAGCGTGGTGGCGCCGATGGTCTGCAGCTCGCCACGGGCCAGCTTGGGCTTGAGGATGCTCGCGGCGTCGATCGCGCCCTCGGCGGCGCCCGCACCGACCAGCGTGTGCAGCTCGTCGATGAACAGGATGATGTCGCCGCGGGTGTTGATCTCCTTGAGCACCTTCTTCAGGCGTTCCTCGAAGTCACCGCGGTAGCGGCTGCCTGCCACCAGTGAGCCCAGGTCCAGCGTGTAGAGCTGCTTGTCCTTGAGCGTCTCGGGCACGTCGCCGTGCACGATGGCCTGCGCCAGCCCCTCGACGACGGCGGTCTTGCCGACGCCGGGCTCGCCGATCAGCACCGGGTTGTTCTTGGTGCGCCGGCTCAGCACCTGCATCACCCGCTCGATTTCCTTCTCGCGGCCGATGACCGGGTCGAGCTTGCCCTCCATCGCGGCGGCGGTGAGGTTGCGGCCGAACTGGTCGAGCACCAGCGACGTCGACGGGTTGCCCGCCTCGCCGCCGCGTCCGCCGGTGCCGGCCTCCGCCGTCTCCTTGCCCTGGTAGCCGCTCAGCAGCTGGATGACCTGCTGGCGCACCCGGGTCAGCTCAGCGCCCAACTTCACCAGGACCTGGGCCGCGACGCCCTCACCCTCGCGGATCAGGCCGAGCAGGATGTGCTCGGTACCGATGTAGTTGTGGCCGAGCTGCAGGGCCTCGCGCAGGCTCAGCTCCAGCACCTTCTTGGCGCGCGGGGTGAACGGGATGTGCCCGGACGGCGCCTGCTGGCCCTGGCCGATGATCTCCTCGACCTGGCTGCGCACGCCCTCCAGCGAGATGCCCAGCGACTCCAGCGACTTGGCCGCTACGCCCTCACCCTCGTGAATAAGTCCCAACAGGATGTGCTCGGTGCCGATGTAGTTGTGGTTGAGCATCCGGGCTTCTTCTTGAGCCAGGACGACGACCCTGCGGGCACGGTCGGTGAATCTCTCAAACATCGGTGGTTACCTGCTCTCCATCAATAGGTCGGTGTCGCGCGCCCCCCAGATGTTCGAGCAACGCACTCCACCTGCCGTCCACTCTAATGGGCGGCGCTCCCCGACGCCCCGCCTGCCGGTCGCTGGCTGCGCCGACACCGGAACATCGTCCGCACATCATTCGCATATCGGCTGAGTTGCCGACGCTACTGCTGTGCAACGTGCCAGCGCAGGGATTCGTTTCCGTATTCGAGCCGCGGCAGGTTCGCGGCTAGCGAACGCGTTCCAGCAACGTCAGCAAATGTTGCCGAGCGTTGCGATTAGCGGTTATGTCGCGGCGTGGAACGCGTCGATGACGTCGGCCGGAATCCGGCCGCGGGTCGACACGTTGTGGCCGTTGCGGCGCGCCCACTCGCGGATCGCGGCGCTCTGCTCACGGTCGATCGCCGCGCGCCCGCGGCTCGACCCGGCGGACCGGCCGCGGCGACGGCCGCCGACCCGGCGACCTGCCTCGACCCACTGTTTCAAATCATTGCGCAGCTTGGCGGCATTCTTGGCGGAAAGGTCGATCTCGTACGTCACACCGTCGAGCCCGAATTCGACCGTCTCGTCAGCCGGCCCTTCGCCGTCGAAATCATCGACCAGCGTCACAGTAACTTTCTTCGCCATTAGCTCACACGCCCTTCTGCACGAGCTTCTTAGTTCAGAGTTAAGCCTCGAACCCCCGCACACAATGTGCCATAAAAACGGACACCATTCAACAAGATCGTATTCACACGACTTTCAGTTGTGGCGCCGCACAACAGTGCCGTTTAGGTGTGGTGTTTAGCTCAGGCGTTTAGCTAGGACGTTTAGGCCGTTAAAAACGGGACTGTTTAGGTATGCCGTTTCACGATGGGGAACAAAACCGTCTCACGAATCGACAGCCCGGTCAGCGCCATCAACAACCGGTCGATACCCATTCCGGTGCCGGTGGTGGGCGGCATCGCATACTCCAGGGCGGCCAGGAAATCCTCGTCGAGACGCATCGCCTCGTCGTCGCCGGCGGCGGCGGCGCGGGCCTGCGCCTCGAACCGTTGACGCTGGATGACCGGGTCGATCAGCTCCGAATAGCCGGTCGCGAGCTCGAAGCGCCGCACGTAGAGGTCCCATTTCTCGGTGACACCCTTGATACTGCGGTGTTCGCGGGTCAGCGGCGTGGTCTCGACCGGGAAGTCGCGGACGAAGGTGGGTGCCCACAGCTTCTCGCCGACCAGGTGCTCCCACAGTTCCTCGATAAGTTTGCCGTGGCCGTAACCCCGGTCGCGGGGAATCTCCAGCTCAAGCCGATCGGCGATCGCCCACAACTCGTCGGCCGGAGTTTCCGGGGTGATCTCCTCGCCCAGCGCCTCGGAAAGCGAGGGATACATAGAAATGGACTGCCATTCGCCGTCGAGGTCGTACACGCTGCCATCCGGCAATGGCACCTGACGCGTTCCGAGCGCCTCGTCGGCGACCTCTTGAATAAGCTCACGCGTAACTATGGCGGAATCATCGTAGGTGCCGTAAGCCTGATATGTCTCCAACATCGCAAATTCCGGCGAATGTGTGGAATCGGCGCCTTCGTTTCGGAAGTTGCGATTGAGCTCGAAGACCTTCTCGAAACCACCGACCAGACAGCGCTTGAGGAACAGCTCCGGCGCGATCCGCAGATAGAGGTCGGCGTCGAGGGCATTCGAATGGGTGACGAAAGGCCGGGCCGCGGCGCCACCCGGCAGCGTCTGCAGCATCGGCGTCTCGACCTCGAGGAAGCCGCGGCGCTCCAGCGCGTTGCGCACCGCCCGCACCACCGCCACTCGGGTCCTGGCGATCGACCTGGCCTCCGGGCGCACGATGAGATCCACGTAGCGCTGCCGCACGCGGGCCTCTTCACTCATCTCCTTATGCGCCACCGGCAGCGGCCGCAGCGCCTTCGACGCCATTTGCCAGGAATCGGCAAGCACAGACAATTCGCCGCGCTTGGAACTGATCACCTCACCGCGCACGAACACGATGTCGCCGAGGTCGACGTCGGACTTCCACTTGTCCAGTGCTTCCTGGCCGACCTTGGCGAGGCTGATCATCGCCTGCAGCTGGGTGCCGTCCCCCTCCTGCAGCGTCGCGAAGCAGAGCTTGCCGGAGTTGCGGGCGAACATGACCCGGCCGGCGACGCCGACCATGTCGCCGGTCGCGGTGTCGGGCGCCAGGTCGGGGTAGGCCTGACGGATCTCGGCCAGGGTGTGCGTGCGCGGCACCTCGACCGGATAGGGATCACGCCCCTCGGCGAGCAGCCGCGCGCGCTTGGCCTGCCGAATCCGGTACTGCTCCGGAATGTCGGGCTCGGATGTCGCCGCAGCGGCGCTGGGACGTGCGTCAGGTTCAGTCACGTCTTGCCAGCTTAAATGAACGCATGACGGCCCCTTTCAGCGCAGCGGCGGTGACCGCCCTCGGCGACGAGCGGATCGACTGGAGATACAAGGGTCTGCCCGCCTCCTGGTGGGGCGCCACGGTCGCCGAGATCCGGGGGCGGCGCCCCGATCTGTTCGCCGACGGCGCAACCGGCCCGGTGTGCGTGCTGGACGAATCCGCGCTGGCGCACAACCTCGCGACGATGGCGTCGTGGTGCGCCGAGCACGCCGTGGAGCTGGCGCCGCACGGTAAGACGCACATGTCGCCGCAGCTGCTGGCCCGCCAGTTCGAGGCGGGGGCGTGCGCCGTCACCGTCGCCACCGTGAGCCAGGTGCGGGTGTTCCGGGCGTTCGGGGTGCGCGACGTGATCATCGCCAACGAGGTGGTCGACGAGGCCGGGTTGCGGTGGATCGCCGCCGAACTCGACGCCGACCCGGACTTCACGGTGACGTGCTGGGTGGACTCGGTGGCCGGAGTGCAGCGGATGACCTCGGCGCTGTCGGGGGCCGGGTCGGGGGAACAGCGCCCGCTGGACATGTGCGTCGAGATCGGCGAGCCCGGCGGCCGCACCGGATGCCGCGAGCTGGACACCGTCGACGAGGTGGCCCGCGCGGCGGCGGCCTCGCCGCGGCTGCGGCTGGTCGGGGTGGCCGGGTACGAGGCGTCGCGCGGCCACGACATCGGACCCGACCGGGTGGCGCAGGTGCACGGGTACCTGCGCCGGATGCGCGACGCCGCACAACGGGTGGCACCGCTGGTGGAGGCGGACCGGGCCGTGGTGACCGCAGGCGGCAGCACCTACTTCGACCTGGTCGCCGAGGAACTGGCCGGCGAGTGGCGCACCATCCTGCGCAGCGGCTGCTATCTGACCCACGACGACGGGCTCTACCGGCGGACCTCGCCGCTGCGCGCGACGCTGCGGCCCGCGCTGACCGTGTGGGCGCAGGTGATGTCGCAGCCGGAGCCGGGCCTGGCGCTGCTGACGATGGGCCGCCGCGACGTGTCGTTCGACCAGGACCTGCCCGTGCCGTACCGGCTCCCGGGCAGCCGGGTGACCAAGCTCAACGACCAGCACGCCTATCTGCGGCTGGGTGACGGGGACCGGGTCACGGTCGGCGACTGGGTGCGGTTCGGCATCTCGCACCCCTGCACGGTGTTCGACAAGTGGCCGATGATCCCGCTGCTCGACGAGTCGGGCCGCGTCGTCGACCTGATCCGGACGTTCTTCTAGGCCCGGGCCTGTTTCAGCCGGCCCCGCTGGTTGTCGCGGTTGCGTTCGAACACCAGCCGCAGCCCGTTGAGGGTGAGGTACTTGTCGTAGTCGTGCACGGTGTGCACGTCCGGCAGCACCAGCGGCGCGGTGTGCCCGGTGGCGACCACGGCCACGTCGTCGCCGGCGAATCCGTCGACGTCCTCGCGGATGCGGTTGACCAGACCGTCGACCAGCCCGGCGAACCCGAACACCGCGCCGGCCTGCATGCACTCGACGGTGTTCTTGCCGATCACCGACCGCGGCCTGGTCAGCTCGACGCGGCGCAGCGCCGCCGAGCGGGCGGCCGCCGCGTCCGAAGACACCTGCACACCCGGCGCGATCGCGCCGCCGAGGAACTCGCCCTTCGCCGAGACCACGTCCACACAGATCGAGGAGCCGAAGTCCACGACGATCGAGGCCCGGCCGTACTTGTGGTACGCGGCAAGACAGTTGACGATGCGGTCGGCCCCGACCTCCTTCGGGTTGTCGACCAGCAGCGGGATTCCGGTGCGCACACCGGGCTCGATCAGCACGTGCGGCACCGACGGCCAGTACTGCTCGAGCATGACCCGGACCTCGTGCATCACCGACGGCACCGTCGACAACCCGACCGCGCCGGTGAGACGTTCGGCGTCGTCACCGATCAGGCCGTCGATGGTCAGCGCCAACTCGTCGGCGGTGACCTCGGGTTCGGTGCGAATCCGCCAGTGCTGCACCACTTTCGCGTGGTCACCCGATCCGGAGATCAGGCCCACCACGGTGTGGGTGTTACGGACGTCGATTGCCAGCAGCATCAGACGTCACCGCGGGGACATCAGGTCGGCGGCGTCCGCGGGGACGAACGCGGGGTCGGAACCGAGGTCGATCGGCTTGTTGTCGGCGTCGACGAACACGATGCGCGGCTGGTACTCGCGCGCCTCGGCGTCGTCCATGGTGCCGTAGGCGATCAGGATGACCAGATCCCCGGGATGGATGAGATGGGCTGCGGCGCCGTTGATTCCGATGACGCCGCTGCCGCGCTCACCGGTGATCGCGTAGGTGACCAGCCGGGCGCCGTTGTCGATGTCGACGATCGTCACCTGCTCCCCCTCGAGCAGGTCCGCGGCGTCCATCAGGTCGGCGTCGATGGTGACCGAACCGACGTAGTGCAGGTCCGCCTGGGTGACCGTCGCCCGATGGATCTTGGACTTCAGCATTGTCCGCAACATCAGTTCCTCCAGGGGAGTTCGTGTTCGTCGTACGCAACGTCGGGCCCCGGCCCGGAGGGCACCCCGATGTCGATGGCGATGTTGTCCAGCAGCCGGGTGCCGCCCAGTCGGCCGGCGATCAGCATCCGCGCCGCGCCGGTCCCCGGTGCCGGGCCGAGCATCGGGTCGCGGACCTCGACGTAGTCCACCTCGATCGCCGGCACCTCGTCGAGCACCGCGCGGGCGGCGTCCACGGCGGCCGTCGCGCCCTCCCCCGCCGCGTACATGCCGGCCAGCAGGGCGGCCGACAGCGCGCTGGCGTGCTCCCGTTCCTCGGGGCCCAGGTACCGGTTGCGCGACGACAGCGCCAGCCCGTCGGACTCCCGCACGGTCGGCACCCCGACGATCTGCACGTCGACGTTGAGGTCGGCGACCATCTGCCGGATCAGCGTCAGCTGCTGGTAGTCCTTCTCGCCGAAGAACGCGCGGTCCGGCTGCACAATGTTGAACAGCTTCAGCACCACGGTCAGCACACCCGCGAAATGGGTTGGGCGAACCGCTCCTTCGAGTTCGGAGCCCAGCGGGCCGGGCACCACCGAGGTGCGCGGGCCCTCGGGGTACATGTCGCGGGCGGTCGGGGTGAACGCGATCTCGACCCCGGCCGCGCGCAGCTTCTCCAGGTCCTCCTCCAGCGTGCGCGGGTAGGCGTCGAGGTCCTCGTTCGGGCCGAACTGCAGCGGGTTGACGAAGATCGACACCACCACGACCGCGCCCTGCACGAGCTTGGCGGCGCGGATCAGGCTCAGGTGCCCCTCATGCAGTGCGCCCATCGTCGGCACCAGCATCACCCGGCGGCCGGTGCGGCGCAGCGCCCGGGTGACCGTGGTGACGTCGACGGGACGTGAGTAGACGTTGAGTTGGCCCGCGGTGAACTGCGGGGTGCGCGTAGTGGTCATCGATTCTCCAGGACTGCGAACACGTCGTCGGGGGCGTGCGCACGCTGCGCCGTGCGCAGCGAGTTCGCCCGATATGCCTGTGCCAATTCGGGATTCACCTCTGTCAGGGCCTCCAGATGCGCGGCGACCGCGGCGGCGTCACCTCGGGCGACCGGTCCGGTCAGCGCGGCCTGCCCGCGCTGCAGGGCGTTCTCCAGCGACGCGCGGGCCAGCGGTGCGATCACCCGTTCGGCGATACCGCCCGGCGCGTCGAGGACGAGTTCCTGGCCGAGCAGTTCCTGACCCGACATCGCCGCGCGCAGCGCCTCGACGGCGTCGAGGACCACGGTCACCAGGTGGTTGCTGGCGTGCGCCAGCGCCGAGTGGTACAGCGTGCGGGCGTCCTCGCGGACCCGGAACGGCTCCCCGCCGATCTCCAGCACCAGCGACTGGCCGATCGCGTAGCCGACCTCGTCGGCGGCGGTGATGCCGAAACAGGTGTCGGGCAGCCGCTCGATGTCCTCGTCGGAGCCGGTGAACGTCATCGCCGGGTGGATGGCCAGCGGGATGCAGCCCTGCGCGGTCAGCGGCGCGAGGATGCCGACGCCGTTGGCGCCGGAGGTGTGCACGACGATCGTGCCGGGCCGGACGGCGTTGGTGGCGGCCAGCCCGGACACCACGTCGGCGAGCACCGCATCGGGCACCGCCAGGATCAGCAGTTCGGCGCGGCCGGCCACCTCGTCGGCGGGCAGCACCGCGGTGTCGGGCAGCCTGCGGTGCGCGCGGTCGCGCGAGGCGCGGGAGATCGCGCTGCAGGCCACTACCACGTGCTCGGCACGCTCCAGCGCCACACCCAGCGCGGAACCCACACGACCTGCGGAGATGATGCCCACCGTGAGCCGCGCAGGCCGAAATCCGTCGGGGGTTCCCATGCGAAAAACGACCTCGCTGAAGTCAGATCTGTTCGTTCCGGTCCTGCGGTGCGGGTACCGGACGGCCGCTACGAGACTAGCTCACTCCTCACGGCGTCGACGACGGCCTCCCGGCGTGGGATTGGCCTGCAGCCGGGCCAGCAGTTCGGCGACCGACTGCCCCGCGGTGTCGGTGTCGTCGGCGCGGCGGCGCCGGCCGCCGCCGGATTCCGGCCCGGCGTGCCGGGGTGTCGGCGCCGGTGTCGGGGTCGGGGCCGGGGTCGGCTCGTCGGTGTCGGCGTAATGCCTGCCGCGGCGCGGCGGTTCGATGGTCTCCGGTTCGGGTGCCCGGCGTCTGCCGACGTACTCGTCCGCCGCCTGCTCGGGCGCGGCCGGGGCCGTCCAGTTGCTGCCCGGGGTGCCCGGCGGCAGCCACTGTCCCTCCGCGGGGGCGGGCCGCCAACCGGTCGGGGCGGGTTCGGGGGTGCTGACCACCGGCTCCGGCTGCGGCGGCGGAGGTGGGGGCGTGGGCGTCGGTGTAGGCGCGGGCGGTGGTGGTGTGGGCGGCGGGGGCGGTGGCGGCGGTGGTGCCTGCTGTGGTTGTACGGGTGGCTGTTGTACGGGTGGCTGCTGCACCGGCGGCTGCCAGGGCGAGTGGTCCTCGGCGGCATGCCTGCGTGGCTCGGGCTGCGCCTCGGCCGCCCGGCGGTGCGCGCCAGCCGGCTCGGCGGTCGGCGGTGTCCACTCCGGCTCCGGCGGAGTGGGTTCGGCGGGCACGTCGATGATCGGGCTCTCCTCGGTCCGGTCGTCGGTGACCTTCGGGGTGAACTCGATATCGGGCGTGAAGTCGTCGATGCGGCTGCTGGTGACGCGGCCCGTCGTCTCCGAGTCGCGGGCCCAGTCGCTGTAGGCGCGCACCGTGGTGCGTTCGGTCTCCAGCGCCGGGCGGTGCGACAGGTCGGCGTCGAACAGGATCTCCAGGTTGGTGCGCAGCGCCGCCAGCTCGGCGCGCAGCGCGGCCACCTCGTCGGCGGCCTGGGCGCGCACCTCCGCGGTCAGCTCCCGGCGCAGCTGCGACTCCAGCGACAGCTCGTACTCGCGGCGCGCGGCGATCTCCCGATCCAACTGCAGGTCGTACACCAGCTTGAGGTCGCGCACCTTGGCGGCGTCGGCGTCGGCCTGGCGGCGGTAAATCACCGACACGAACGCGCCGACGACGGCCGCCCACAGCGCGAGGATGACGGCGAGTTTGAGCAGTTCGACCCGGTTGGTGAACACCAGCGCACAGCTGGCCGCGATGGCCAGCACCAGCAACGCGGTCAGCAGCATCCAGCCCGGCCGCCGGCCGCCGCGCCGCTGGCGGGCGCTGCGGGTCGGATCGGTCATGTGGGCGACTGTACCCGGCACAGGTCACTCCGCGTGTCGGGCGCTCCGGCGATTCCACACGCGGGCCCCGAAAATCTCTATTCCGTTGCCCCGTTGGCGTTCTCCGGCGGTTCGCCGGGCGACTTGCAGCAATGCTGCAGCCACAGCGCGGCCACGATCAGCGCCAGCGCGCAGCCCGCCGCCACGAGCGAACCCGCGGTGTCCTCGGCGGCCACCCGCAAAGTCGACCGGCGCGGCAGCACGTAGCAGACCACACCCAACCACCACCCCAGGACCAGCGCACCGACCCACGCGGAGGCCTTGGCGACGACCACCGACCGCGCCACCGCGAGCGGGTCCAGCCAACCCCGGCCCACCCCGATCTCGCCGTCGTTGATCTTCATCCGGATGTAGTAGCCCCAGCCGGCCTCGGCGATCGCGACGCCCAGCAGCGACACCCCGGACCACAGCGTGATCGGCGGGAACCAGCGGTACAGCACGTGCACCAGCAGATAGGCGGCGATACCGGTGAGCACGGTCGCGCCCACGAGGTCGCGGATCCGGGTCGGCCCCATCAGCGCAGCACCAGGTCCGTGCGGTGGACGTCGTCGCGTTCGGCGGGCGCCAGCGCGGCCAGCAGCTCGTCGGCGCGGCGGACCCGCCCGTCGACGGTCAGCGCGGCGTCCGGTTCCACCTCCAGCCACGGCACCAGCACGAACGCCCGCTCGTGAGCCCGCGGATGCGGCAGCGTCAGCTCCGGCTCGGTGGACAGCACCTCACGCCCGTCGGCGCGGCAGCAGACCAGGTCGACGTCGAGGGTGCGCGGACCCCAGCGCACGTCGCGCACCCGCTCGGCGGCCCGCTCGAAGTCGTGGGCCCGGCGCAGCCACGCCGCGGCGTCGGCACCGGGGTCGTCGGCCACCACCACGGCGTTGAGGAACGGGTCCTGCTCGACACCGCCCCACGGCGCGGTCTCGTACACCCCGGAGACCGCCCGCACCGCGGCACCCAGCCCGTCGACCACCGAGCGCAGCAGCGCCAGCCGGTCGCCGAGGTTGGACCCGATGGACAGCACGACCTCGCTCATCCGTCACCTCGCGACCGGGTGGCGACGACCGCGACGTCGGTGAACGTCAACGGGATCGGCGCCGACGGCTTGTGCACGACGACCTCCACCGCCGACACCCGCGCGTCGGTCATCACCGCATCGGCGATCTCACCGGCGACGGTCTCGATGAGGTTGCGCGGCGGTCCGGCCACGATGTCGGCGGCCTGCTGCGCCAGCTGGCCGTAGTCCAGTGTGTCGGCGAGGTCGTCGCTGGCGGCCGCGGGCGCCAGGTCCAGCCACACCGTGATGTCGACGACGAAGTCCTGCCCGTCGCGGCGCTCGTGCTCGAACACACCGTGGTGTCCGCGAACCCGTAAGCCGCGCAACTCGATCCGGTCACGCACCGTCCCAGGCCTCCACCACTTTGATCGCGTCGACGGAGGCGCGCACGTCGTGCACCCGCACCCCCCAGGCGCCGTGCCGCGCCGACAGCGCCGAGATCACCGCGGTCGCGGTCTCCCGGCCGTCCGGCGGGCGCGGGGTGCCGTCGGCGTCGGCCAGCAGCGCGCCCAGGAACCGTTTGCGCGACGCACCGACCAGCACCGGGAATCCGGTGGCGATGAACTCCGGCAGCGCGTGCAGCAACGCCCAGTTGTGCGCGGCGGTCTTGGCGAAACCCAGCCCCGGGTCGATGATCAGGTTGGCCGGGTCGACCCCGGCGGCCACCGCGGCGTCCGCGCTGTGCAGCAGTTCGGTGCGCACCTCGGCGACGACGTCGCCGTAGGGCGGCACCTCGTGCGGGTGGTCGGCGTCCACCGACCGCCAATGCATGAGGATCCACGGCACTTTCGCGTCCGCGAGCAGCGGTGCCATGCCCGCGTCGGCGCGGCCGCCGGACACGTCGTTGACGATGTGCGCGCCGTTCTCCAGCGCGGCCGCGGCGACCTCGGCGTGCATGGTGTCGATGCTGATCGTCACGCCGTGGGCGGCCAGGTCCCGGATGACCGGCAGCACCCGCGACTTCTCGGTCTCCGCGTCGACGCGGGTGGCGCCGGGCCGGGTGGACTCCCCGCCGACGTCGATGATCGCCGCGCCCTCGGCGACCAGCCGCAGCCCGTGCTCGACCGCGCGGTCACGGTCCAGGAAGCGTCCACCGTCGGAGAACGAATCGGAGGTGACGTTGACGACCCCCATCACACGCGTCGACGTCACCATCGGTCTGGCTGAATTCACTTGCGCAGGATGAGTTCCAGCGCCTCGGCCCGGGAGGCCACGTCGACCTTGAACTGACCGCGCACCGCCGAGGTGGTGGTGATCGCGCCCGGTTTGCGCACCCCGCGCATCGCCATGCACAGGTGCTCGGCCTCGATCACCACGATCACCCCGCGCGGGTCGAGCTTGCGCATCATCGCGTCGGCGATCTGGCCGGTCAGCCGCTCCTGCACCTGCGGCCGCTTGGCGTACAGGTCGACCAGCCGGGCGATCTTCGACAGACCGGTGACCCGGCCGTCCTGGCCGGGGATGTAGGCCACGTGCGCGACCCCGTGGAACGACACCAGGTGGTGCTCGCACGTCGAGTACATCGGGATCTGCTTGACCAGCACCAGCTCGTCGTGCTGTTCGTCAAAGGTGGTGTCCAGCACCGAATCCGGATCGGTGTACAGGCCCGCGAACAGCTCCTGGTAGGCCCGCGCAACCCGCGCCGGGGTGTCCTCCAGCCCGTGCCGGTCGGGGTCCTCACCGACCGCGATCAACAGCTCCCGGACCGCGGCCTCAGCGCGCGCTTGATCGAACTTCGCCGGGTGGAAGGTGACAGAGTTGCGCTGCGACTGCGCCAATGGAGCCTCCTGTACGCGTACCGACCTGTCAGCGTCGGTTCTGGTCCTGACCCTGATCCTCGTTGGGACTCGGAGCACCGGGTTGCTGTGCTCCCTGCTGCGGGTAGGGCTGATAGGGCGGATACGGCTGGGGCTGCTGCCATCCCTGCTGCGGCGGCGGGTACCAGTAGCCCTGCTGCTGCGGCGGCCAGCCCGGCGCGTGCCAGCCTGCCGGGGCGCCGTAGTCGGGCTGCGTCGGCGTCGGCGCAGGCGCACCGGCCGGGACACCGGCCTGGACACCGTTGCCGTTGGCGCCGTTCGGGTTGGCCTGGTTGGCCTCGGCGGCCGCCTTGGTCGCGGCGGCGATCGCCGCCTTGAAGGCGGGCTCGGGCACCGGCTTGGGCCACGGCTCACCGCGTTCCATCGCCAGCTCGCCCGGCGTCTTGATCGGCGGCTTGTCCGACGGCACCCGGCCACCGAAGTCGTCGAACATCGTCAGCCGCGGCCGCTTCTTGACGTCCTTGAAGATGGCCTCCAGCTCGGCGCGGTGCAGCGTCTCCTTCTCCAGCAGCTGACCGGCCAGCACGTCGAGCACGTCGCGGTACTCGGTGAGGATCTCCCAGGCCTCGGTGTGCGCGGCCTCGATGAGCTTGCGCACCTCCTCGTCGATCTCACGGGCCACTTCGTGGCTGTAGTCGGCCTGGGTGCCCATGGTGCGGCCGAGGAACGGGTCGCCGTGCTCAGTGCCGTACCGCACCGCGCCCAGCTTGCTGCTCATGCCGTACTCGGTGACCATCGCGCGGGCGATCTTGGTGGCCTGCTCGATGTCGGACACCGCGCCGGTGGTCGGCTCGCGGAACACCAGCTCCTCGGCGGCGCGGCCGCCCATCGCGAACACCAGCCGGGCGATCATCTCCGAGCGGGTCATCAGACCCTTGTCGTCCTCCGGCACCGCCACGGCGTGACCGCCGGTGCGGCCGCGCGCCAGGATCGTCACCTTGTAGATCGGCTCGATGTCGGGCATCGCCCACGCGGCGAGGGTGTGGCCACCCTCATGGTAGGCGGTGATCTTCTTCTCCTGCTCGCTGATGAGCCGGCTCTTGCGGCGCGGCCCGCCGACGACCCGGTCGACGGCCTCCTCCAGCGCGGCGCCGGTGATGACGGTGCCGTTCTCGCGGGCGGTCAGCAGCGCGGCCTCGTTGATCACGTTGGCCAGGTCGGCGCCGGACATGCCGACGGTGCGCTTGGCCAGCCCGTCCAGGTCGGCGTCGGGGGCGATCGGCTTGCCCTGCGAGTGCACCTTGAGCACCGCGCGCCGGCCGGCCAGGTCGGGGTTGGACACCGGGATCTGGCGGTCGAAGCGGCCCGGCCGCAGCAGCGCCGGGTCCAGGATGTCGGGCCGGTTGGTGGCGGCGATCAGGATGACGCCCTGGCGGTCGCCGAACCCGTCCATCTCGACGAGCAGCTGGTTCAGCGTCTGCTCGCGTTCGTCGTGGCCGCCGCCCAGGCCGGCGCCGCGCTGACGGCCGACCGCGTCGATCTCGTCGACGAAGATGATGCACGGGGCGTTCTGTTTGGCCTGCTCGAACAGGTCGCGCACCCGGGAGGCGCCGACGCCGACAAACATCTCCACGAAGTCCGAGCCGGAGATCGTGAAGAACGGCACCCCGGCCTCGCCGGCGACGGCGCGGGCCAGCAGCGTCTTACCGGTGCCGGGCGGGCCGTACAGCAGCACACCCTTGGGGATCTTGGCGCCCAGCGCCTGATAGCGGGCCGGGTTCTGCAGGAAGTCCTTGATCTCGTAGAGCTCTTCGACCGCCTCGTCGACACCCGCCACGTCGGCGAACGTCGTCTTGGGCATGTCCTTGGACAGCATCTTGGCCCGGGACTTGCCGAAGCCGAAGCCCATCCGGCCGCCGGTCTGCATCCGCGAGAACATCACGAACAGCGCGACGAGCAGCAACAGCGGCAGCATGTAGATCAGCAGCGAGCCGAGCATGCTGCCCTGGTTGACGACGGTGTTCGTCGTCGCCCCCTTGGCCTGCAGCTCGTCGAACAGCGTCGCCCCGTACCCGGTGGGGTACTTGGTGATGATCTTGTCGCGGTCCTCGGTCTCGCCGTTGCCGCTCTTCAGGTCCAGTCGCAGCTGCTGTTCACGGTCGTCGATCTGGGCGCTCTTGACGTTGTCGCTCTTGATCTGCGCGATCGCAACCGACGTGTCGACCGGCTTGTACCCCCGCGTGTCGTCACTGAAGTAGTAGAACGACCATCCCAGCAACAGCACGACCGCGATCACGGTCAGCGTGCGGATGACATTTTTCCGATTCATCAACTATCCGTCGTCGTTCGACCGCCAGCGGTCGGTCCCTCCAATGTGAGCAGCTCGAATAGTTCAGGCTACCGCTAGACCAACGAACCGAAGTTCCCCACGGTTTCTACCAGCTTGCCCGACGTCGTCACCGACGATGGAACCGTGACCGTGACCGAACGGATGGTGCGCACCAACGGCGTGCGCCTGCGGGTGCTCGAGGCCGGCCGGCGGGGCGATCCGCTGGTGGTGCTCGCGCACGGGTTCCCCGAACTGGCGTACTCGTGGCGCCACCAGATCCCGGCGCTGGCCGCGGCCGGCTTCCACGTGCTGGCGCCCGACCAGCGCGGCTACGGCGGCTCCGACGCGCCGGAGCCGGTCGAGGCCTACGACGTGGCCCAGCTCAGCGCCGACGTGGTCGGCCTGCTCGACGACGCAGGCGCGCAGCGGGCGGTCATCGTGGGCCACGATTTCGGCGGCGTGGTGGCCTGGGGTGCGCCGCTGCTGTACCCGGACCGGTTCGCCGGGGTGGTCGGGATCAGCACCCCGCCGACCCCGCGGCCGCGGGTGCCGACGACGCAGGCGTTCCGCCGGATCTTCGGCGAGCGGTTCTTCTACATCCTGTACTTCCAGCAGCCGGGCCCCGCCGACGCCGAACTCAACCGCGACCCGGCGACCACCATGCGCAAGATGCTGGCCGCGGCCTCGGGCGGCTCGCTGACCGACGCGCGGATGACGGCCGGCGGGCCGCAGGGCTTCCTGGACCGGATCCCGGAGCCCGCCGGACTGCCCGGCTGGCTGCGGCCCGACGAGTTCGACGTCTACGTCGCCGAGTTCACCCGCACCGGGTTCACGCCGGCGCTGAACTGGTACCGCTGTTTCGACCGCAACTGGGAGCTGCTGGCCGACACCCCGGCGGCGACGATCACGGAGCCGTCGCTGTTCCTCGGCGGCGCCGACGACCCCACGCTGGCGTACACCCCGCGGCACCGGGCCCGCGAGGTGGTCACCGGCGAGTACCGCGAGATCCTGATCGACGGTGCCGGACACTGGCTTCCGCAGGAGCGGCCCGACGCGGTCAACGCCGCGCTGATCGACTTCCTGCGGCGGCTTCCGGCTGTGCCGTAACGGTTCGCGAAAACGGTATGGTGCCTGCCATGCCGATCGCAGCGCGGGCCAAAGCGCCCACCCGTGTCCTGGCCGCCGTCGCGCTGGGGCTGACCGCTGTCCTGTCCGGATGTGACGCCACCCCGAGCACCCCGACCGACGACGACACCACGTCGCGTCAGGTGACCGTCGTCGGGCACGGCGAGGTGCTCGGCGCCCCGGACACCATGACGATCGAGGCCGCGATGGAGGTCGCGGGCCCCGACGCGGCGGGCGCGCTGAACCAGACCAGCCAGTTGCAGCGCAGCGTGATCGACGCGCTGGTCGAGGCCGGGGTCGACCGCAAGGACATCCAGACCTCGCAGGTGAGCGTGCAGCCGCAGTACGGTCCCGGCGGCGGCGACAACATCACCGGCTACCGGGCGTCCAACACCATCGACATCAAGGTGCGCAACCTGGGCAGCTCGGCGCAGGTGTTCCGGGCGATCGCCGAGACCGGCGGCAACGCCACCCGGATCAACAACGTCACGGTCGCGATCGAGGACGATTCGCAGCTGGTCCGCGAGGCGCGGGCGCGCGCGTTCAACGACGCCCGCAGCCGCGCCGAGCAGTACGCGCTGCTGGCCGAGATGGACCTCGGCGAGGTGGTGTCGATCACCGAGGAGTCGGCGTCCACGCCGGCGCCGTACACCAGCCCGAGCCCGCGCGCCGGTGCCGCCGAGATGGCCGCGGTGCCCATCGAACCCGGCCAGCAGACCGTCGGGTTCAACGTGACGGTGGTCTTCGAGCTGGAGACCAGCTAGCTCAACCGGCTCAGCCGGCGGGAGCGATGTCGACGGGGATCCCGTTGAGCACCGCCGTCCCCGACAGCGGGTCCAGCGTGGCGCCGTCGTTGAGCTGGTTGACGTTGACGCCGGGCTGACCGGCCGCCAGCCGCTGCCCGGTGCCCGGCCGGTCGTGTCCCCAGCCGTGCGGCAGCGACACCACCCCGCGGCGCAGGTCGGCGCTGAGCTCGACGGGGGCCAGCAGCTCCCCGCCCGGACCCTTGACCACCGCGGTGTCGGTGAGGCCGAGTTCGGCGGCGTCGTCGGGGTGGATGCGCAGCGTGCAGCGGTTCGTGCCGCCGGACAGCGCGGGCACGTTGTGCATCCAGCTGTTGTTGGACCGCAGGTGCCGCCGCCCGATGAGCACGAAGCCGTCGGTGCGCCGGCCGAGCGACTCGCGCAGCCGGGCGGCGTCGGCGACCAGTTGCGGGGGCGCCAGCTCGACGCGCCCGGACGGGGTGCGCAGCACCTCGGGCAGCCGCGGCCGCAGCGGCCCCAGGTCGATGCCGTGCGGGGCGGCCTTGAGCCGCGCCAGGGTCAGCCCGTCGGGGTTGGCGCCGAACGCGTCGCCGTAGGCGCCCAGCCGCAGCATCATGTCCAGCCGCCGCTCGTAGCCGGGCCCGTCGATCAGCATCGCGGTCAGCTCCTGCACCGGCCGGCCCGCCACCGGCGACGCCGGGTCGGCGACCTCCTTGGCCAGCGTCGCCGCGATCACCTGATCGTCGACCAGCGACGGATCTCCTTGCGGCCCAACGCCGTACAGGATCAGCGCGAGCCGGCACAGGATCTCCACCTCGTCGGGTCGGCCGTCGCACGGCAGCGCGGGCGGGCTGTAGCGGGCGTTGTTGCGCACCGCCAGCGCGTTGAGCGCGACGTCGAAGTGCGGGCTGCGCGACGGCGGTGGCGGCGGCAGGATCACGTCGGCGTGCCGGGTGGTCTCGTTGAGGTACGGGTCGATGCTGAGCATGAACTCCACGCCCGCCAGCGCCCGGTCGAGACGGTCACCGTCGGGCGCCGACAGCACCGGGTTGCCCGCGATCGTGATCATCGCCTTGATCTGACCGTCGCCGGGCGTCTCGAGCTCCTCGGCCAGCGCCGCCGCCGGGAACTCCGAGAGCACCTCGGGGTGCCCGGACACCCGGCTGTGCCAGCGGCCGATCGACCAGCCCCGGCCCGGTCCGGCCGGGCGGGGTGCCGGCGCGATCGGCGAGCACGGGAACATCGCGCCGCCGGGCCGGTCGAGGTTGCCGGTGAGGATGTTGACGACGTCGACGAGCCAGCTGCCCAGCGTGCCGAACTCGACCGTGGAAGTGCCGATGCGGCCGTACACGGCGGCCGACGGTGCGGCGGCCAGTTCGCGGGCCAGCGTGCGGATGTCGTCGGCGGCCACCCCGCAGTACCCGGCGACGGTGTCGGGGGCGAAGTCGGCGGCCAGCGCCCGCACCTCCTCGACACCGTTGACCTGACCGTCGAGATGGCCGAGGTCGACGAGGTCCTCGTCGAACAGCACGTGCACCACGGCCAGCAGCAGCGCCGAGTCGGTGCCGGGCCGCGGGGCCAGGTGACGGTCGGCGAGCTGAGCGGTGCGGGTGCGTGCCGGGTCGATCACCACCAGCCGGCCGCCGCGCTTGCGCAGCGCGCGCAGCCGGCCCGGGAAGTCGGCCGCGGTGGCCAGGCTGCCGTTGGAGACCAGCGGGTTGGCGCCGATGACGACGAGGTAGTCGGTGCGGTCCAGGTCGGGCACGGTGAACGCGACGGGGCTGCCGAACATCAGGCCCAGCGACACGTGTTTGGGCATCTGGTCCAGCGTGCTGGCCGAGTACACCTGCCGGGTGCCCAGCGCCTTGACCACCACCGGGGTGTACAGCCCGCCCGCGACGGTGTGGGCGTTCGGGTTGCCGAGGTAGACGCCGACCGACGCGCCGCCGTGCTCGGCGATGACGCGGCCCAGCCCCTCGGCGACGGCGGCGAACGCCTCGTCCCAGCTCGCCTCGCGCAGCTCGCCGTCGCGGCGCACCAGCGGGGCGGTCAGCCGGTCGGGGTCGTTGTCGAGTTCGGCGAAGGCCGCCCCCTTCGGGCAGATGAAACCGTGGCTGAAGACGTCGTCGTGGTCGCCGCGCGCGCCGGTGACCCGGCCGTCGTCGATGGTCAGCGTCAGACCGCAGGTGGCCTCGCACAGCGGGCAGATGCGCAGGGCTGTCTGGCTCATGCCCTCATCTTGCGCCGAGCCGGGCGCTCCGCGTGGCGGGTCAGGACTTCTCGTAGACCTTCGGGTCCAGGGTGCCGATGAAGTTCAGGTCGCGGTAGCGCTCGGCGTAGTCCAGGCCGTAGCCGACGACGAACTCGTTGGGGATGTCGAAGCCGACGTGGGCGATCTCGAGGTCGGCGCGCACGGCGTCGGGCTTGCGCAGCAGCGCGCACACCCGCAGCGAGCGCGGGTGCCGGGTGGCCAGGTTGCGCAGCAGCCACGACAGGGTCAGCCCGGAGTCGATGATGTCCTCGACGATCAGCACGTCGCGGCCGTTGATGTCGCGGTCGAGGTCCTTGAGGATGCGCACCACACCCGACGACGACGTCGACGAGCCGTAGGAGCTGACCGCCATGAACTCCATCTGGGTGGGCAGCGGGATGGCGCGGGCGAGGTCGGTGACGAAGAACACCGCGCCCTTGAGCACGGTCACCAGCAGCAGGTCCTCGCCGGTCTCGGCGTACGTGTCCTTGTACTCCTCGCCGATCAGCGCCCCGAGCTCGGCGATCTTGGCCTGGATCTGCTCGGCGGACAGCAGCACCGACTTGATGTCATCGGAATACGGTTCGGCGGATTGCTCAGGCACGGGCACAGCCTTTCATGTCTCGCACCGGTTCGGTGTGCAGGGTCAGCATGCCATCCCGGCGGCCGGCGATCAGCCGTTGGCGGCGCAGCGACGACCCCACCGCGACGCCGCCCTGGCCGCGCCAGGCGGTCACCAGGGCGTCCACCCCGCGGATCTGTTTGTCGGTCAGCCCGCTGGCGCCGGCGTCGAGCAGCCAGCGGCGAATCACCCTGCGCCGTAATGCTTCCGGTAACAGCGCCAGTCCGGCGGTGTCGAGCGCGCCGTCGCGCCGCAGCCCGGTCAGGGACTGCTCGGCCAGCGCGTCGAGGGTGTCGGTGTCGACCCGGACTGCGGCGGCCGTGCGGGCCAGCGCCTCGGCCACCCCGCCGCCGAGCACGTCCTCGAGCAGCGGCAGCACCTCCTCGCGCAGCCGGACCCGGGTGAACCGGCGGTCGCTGTTGTGCGGGTCCTGCCACGGGGTGAGGCCGAGTTCCTCGCAGGCGGCGAGGGTGACGACGCGCCGGACGCCGAGCAGCGGGCGGCACCAGGGCGGGTCGTGGGGCCGCATGCCGGCGATGGACCGCGGCCCCGAGCCGCGGCCCAGCCCGAGCAGCACCGTCTCGGCCTGGTCGTCGAGGGTGTGTCCCAGCAGCACCGGCGCGCCGTCGCGGGCGCGCTCCAGCGCCTGGTAGCGCGCACTGCGGGCGGCCGCCTCGGGCCCGCCGTCGCGCCCGACGGTGACGGTGAGCACCTGTGCCGCAACGCATCCCAGCGTCAGCGCCTGATCGCGTGCGGTGGCGGCGACGGCGTCCGAGCCGGGCTGCAGCTGGTGGTCCACGATCAGCGCGGTGGTGGGTTTCAGCGCGGCGGCCGCCGCGGTCAGCGCCAGCGAGTCCGGGCCGCCGGACAGCGCCACGCACCACCGCCCGCCGACGTGGTGGTCGCGGTCGAACGCGGTCAGCGCGGCCCGCAGGGCGGCTAGAGCACCCGGTCGATCCATCGCTGCGGTTCGTCGATCTCGGTTGGCAGCGGCAGCGTTTCGGGGCCGGTCCAGATCACGTTGAACCGCTCCATCCCGACGGTGGCGACGACGTGGTCGACGAACGCCTTACCGCGGGTGTACTGCAACAGTTTTGCGTCGATCCCGAGCAGGGCGCGCGCCAGCCGCTGCAGCGGCGGCTGCCGGTGCTTGCGGCGCTCGTCGAACCGGCGGCGGATGGTGGCCACGGTCGGCACCACCGCAGGGCCGACGGCGTCCATCACATGGTCGGCGTGGCCCTCCAGCAGCGTCCCGAGCACCAGCAGCTGGTCCAGCGCCTCCCGTTGCGGCTCGGACTGCACCGCGCGCAGCAGGCCGATCATGCCGGTCGAATTCGGTTCGGCCGCAGCGCTGTTGGAGCGGTTGCGGACGAAGTCGGCCAGCCGTGAGGCCACCGCGGTGATGTCGTCGGTGTTGTCCTCGGTCAGCACCGCCAGCGCGCGGGACATGTGCTCGGCCAGCCACGGGTTGGCGCGGAACTGCACCCGGTGGGTGACCTCGTGCAGGCACACCCACAGCCGGAAGTCGTAGGGCCGCACCCGAAGTTGACGTTCCACGGCGATCACGTTCGGGTAGACCAGCAGCAGCTCACCGCCGTCGGGGCCGAACGGGTCGTACTGGCCCAGGATGCCCGAGGAGACGAACGCCAGCACCGCACCGGTCTGCGCGCCGGTGATCCGGCCGGTGATCGCGCCGCGGGGCTCGTCGTCGCCGCCGGTCATCGCCCGCATCGAGCGGGCGGCCGCCCGGATCCACTGCGGGCGGTCCACGATGCGCGCGTCGGGGATCTCGCCGCCCTCGGCCAGCCCGGTCACCTCGCGCACCGGCAGCTCCGCGGACTTGGATGCCTCGGCGAGCTGTTCGATGGCCTGGTTGCGGGTGTAGGCGGTGGCCGCCGGGCCCGGCCGGGCCAGCTTCTCCCCCACCGTCGCCGCGAACTTCCAGTCCACGGCGCGCCCGACCGTCGGCGACGACTGTGTGCTCATGAGTCGCACCCACACGAGCGCAGCACCGCGGCGACGTTGTCCAGCGCGATGCGTCCGGTCGGGCCCGCGTTGTTGGAGATCAACGCGAAGGTCAGCACCCGCCCGCTGGCGTCGGTGACGATGCCGCTCAGCGTGTTCGTGCCGGTCAGCGAGCCGGTCTTGGCGCGCAGGAAGCCGGCGGCCCGACGCAGCGGCTCGGGGTCGAGGTAGCGGTTGGACAGGGTGCCGCTGCCGCCGGCGACCGGCAGCAGGTCGACCAGCGGGCGCAGCCTGGGATGGCCGCTGCCTGCGGCGGCCTGCACCAGGCTGTCGAGGGTGTTGGCCGTGAGCCGGTCGTCGACCGACAGGCCGCTGGAGTCGAACAGCCGGGCGCGGGCGGTGTCGATGCCGGCGTCCTTCAGCGCGTCGAGCACCGCGCGCACGGCGCCGTCGAAGCTCTGCGGGCGACCGGCCGCGGCGGCCACCTCGCGGCCGATCGTCTCGGCCATCACGTTGTCGGAGAAGTTCATCATGTCGCGCAGCCGCTGCATCAGCGGCGGGGACTGCACGGCGGCGATCTCCTCGCCGGTGGCGGCGCGGGGCAGCACGGTCACCGTCGCCGGATCCACCTTCAGGGCGGCGGCCAGCGCCCGGCCGGCGTCCAGCGCCGGGGTGTGCGAGCGCACCGAGTCGTAGCTGACCGGCTGGGTGCGGCCGGCGTCGAGCATCACCGGCTCGATCGGCGCGATGTCGCCGTAGTCGATGTCCAGCGGATCCCAGCCGGGCGCCATGGTCGGCCCGGTGTAGGCGCTGACGTCGACGGCGACGCGGGTCACCGGGACGCCGCTGGCGCGCACCTGGTCGGCGAGGTCGCTGATGCGGGCGGCGTCGCGGTACCAGGTGTCCTCGCCGGGCGGGGCCGCCGACAGCGTGGGGTCGCCGCCGCCCTTGAGCACGATCAGGCCGGGCCGGTCGCCGCGCAGCACCCGGGTGGTCAGCCGGGCGTCGCGGTCCAGGGTGAGCAGCGCGGCCGCGGCGGTCAGCGACTTGTTCACCGAGGCGGGCTGCATGGGCACGTCGGCGCCTTGCGACCACAACTCGGCGCCGGTCAGCGCGTCGCTGACGCGGCCGGTGAAGTCGCCGAGATCCGGGTCGGCCAGCGCCGGGGCCAGCGCCGCGGCCAGCCCGGCGCGGGTGGGTTTGGGCGCACCGTCCTCCACCGGGACGACGGCGGGGTTGGCGGTGGCCGGCGCGGGTGCCGGTGGGACTGCGACGTCGTCGCCGGATCCGGTGAACAGGGCGGCGGCCGCCACCACGACGGCGACCAGCAGCAATACCGCCGCGCCGACCGCCACATGCGTCGTCCGGCGCCACCGCGTTGGCCGCATAAATCTCCTGCTCATCTGGACCGCCCCCGTAGAGCAGCGTATCGCTCGTTTAAGGTTGACCAGCGTCGTCGACAGACGACCCCCAGATCGGAGTACAGGGCAAGGAGCCACGCCGGTGTCATTCGACGTAGTGATCGAAATCCCCAAGGGTTCGCGCAACAAGTACGAGGTCGACCACGAGACCGGCAAGGTCAAGCTGGACCGCTATCTGTACACGCCGATGGCCTATCCGACGGACTACGGGTTCTTCGAGGACACCCTCGGCGAGGACGGCGATCCGCTGGACGCGCTGGTGCTGCTGCCGGAGTCGGTGTTCCCGGGCTGCATCGTGGAGGTGCGGCCGGTGGCGATGTTCAAGATGACCGACGAGGCCGGCGGCGACGACAAGGTGCTGTGCGTGCCCGCCGGCGACCACCGCTGGGATCATATCCAGGACGTCGGCGACGTGCCGCAGGCCGAGCTCGACGCGATCAAGCACTTCTTCGTGCACTACAAGGACCTCGAGCCGGGCAAGTACGTCAAGGCCGCCGACTGGGTGGGCCGCGCGGAGGCCGAGGCCGAGCTGCAGGCGTCCATCGAGCGGTTCAAAAACGCAGGTCACTGACCGTACCGGCGGGGATTTTTCCTCGTTGTAACGTCGCGTAACGTCGGCGTGCCCTTGGCCGCCGATCATTCCTGGTGTGTTGATGCATCAGGGGGTCGGCCTGGAGGCGTTCAACGCAATGCCCCTGCGCAAGGCCGTGCACGCGGTGTTCGAGTGCTGCTACAGCGTGCTGCTGGCCACCGATCTGGCCAAACTGCGTCCGTTCCCGAACCACGACTCACTGTTCCGTGCGGCCGATCAGTTGCTGTTCGACCTCAGCGAGGAGTCGGTCGACACGATCCTGCAGGCCTACCCCGATGTGGGCAGGCGGCCGGGCAGCGAGAAGTCGGCGGCCGAGCAGTGCGCGATCTGGTGCGACCAGCCCGAGATGATGCAGCGGCTGGCCACCGCGTCAAAGGACTACCTCGACCACTTCGGGTTCGGCTTCGTCATGTTCATCAACGGCTACAACGCCGAACAGGTGCTCGCGACGATGACCGACCGGCTGCACAACGACCTGGAGACCGAGCGCAAGATCGTGCGCAACGAGCTCGCGAAGATCAACCGCACCCGGCTCGAGCGGATGCTCGGGCCGGAGGGCGGTTTCGACAACTGGGTGTGATGACCCGCACTTGAGGGGGCGTGCCGGGGCGTTGAGTGGCCGGTTAGGAGGCCTTGGCGGCGGCGCGTGAGGCCAGTTTGTCGAGCACGGCGCGGCCGAGCGCGTGCACGTCCTGGTCCGGCGCGGCGGGCACCAGGGTCACACCGTCGGCCACACCGGCGAGCTTGAGGTCGGAGATCAACCCGGCCAGGCCGTCCACGGTGCCCGCGTAGCGCACCCCGTCGACCGGTTCCAGCGCATCGGTCGCCGAACGGAACTCCGCGGCGGTGGCCACGGTGGCCACGGTGACGTCGAGGATAACCGCCACGTCGGCGCGGGACCGGATCCGCGCGCGTACCCGGCGTGCCTCCTGCAGGTCCGCCGCGGACACCCGGACCGGGCGTCGCGGACCACCGTCGGTCAGTTCATCCCAGGCACCGCCCGGGGCATCGGTCACGAATACGCGCACAACCAGCACGCTAGACCCCGCGTTGACGGGTGTCGATTATTGCGATCAGTGCGAATCCAACGTCCCCGTCGAATCCTCGGAGTCGGCTTTGCGCACGTCATGCACCCTGGTCTTGTACAAGCTGGCCGCCGTGGTGATCAGCAGGGTGACGACAATCACACCGAGGCTGAGCAGCGTCGGGACCTCGGGCACCGGCACATGCTCGCCGCCGTTGATGAACGGCAGCTCGTTCTCGTGCAGCGCGTGCAGGATCAGCTTCACACCGATGAACGCCAGGATGATGGCCAGGCCCTGCGACAGGTACACCAGCCGCTTGAGCAGGTCGCCGAGCAGGAAGTACAGCTGCCGCAGCCCCATCAGCGCGAAGACGTTGGCGGTGAACACCAGGTACGGCTCCCGGGTGAGGCCGTAGATCGCCGGGATCGAGTCGAGAGCGAACAGCAGGTCGGTGGTGCCCAGCGCGACGATCACCAGGAACATCGGCGTCATCAGACGCTTGCCGTCCTCCTTGATCCACAGCTTCAGGCCCTTGTCCCACCGGTCGGTCATGCTCAGCCGCCTGCGGGCGAACCGCACCACGAAGTTGTCGCCGTCGTCGTCGTGGTCGGTGTCGCGGATCAGGTTGACCGCGGTGTAGACGAGGAACGCGCCGAAGACGTAGAAGATCCAGGAGAACTGGTTGATCGCCACCGCGCCCAGCGCGATGAAGATGCCACGGAAGATCAGGGCCAGGATGATGCCGACCAGCAGCGCCTCCTGCTGGTACTTCCTCGGCACGTTGAAGCTGGCCATGATGATCAGGAAGATGAACAGGTTGTCCACGGACAGGCTGTACTCGGTGAGCCAACCGGCGAAGAACTCCAGCCCGAACTGGCTGCCGTGGAAGAACCACACCCACACCCCGAAGGCGATGGCCAGGGTGATGTAGATCGTCAGGTAGGTGCCGGTCTCGCGCCGCGTCGGTTCGTGCGGGCGCCGCCCGATGACGATGACGTCGAACAGCAGCACGAGGATCGTCACGCTGAGCGTGATCGCCCATTCCAGGGTGGATACGTTCACAGATTTCCTCCGGTCGTCAAAACGCCGGAGGTCTCTTCCACCGAACGCCGTGTCGGCCCGCAGCACCGGTCGTCCGATGACGGTCGACGTGATGACGACGCCGCGGCGAAGGAATACTCCCCTCCGCCGAGCGATTCTGCCAGGTACCTTCGGATGACCGAAACCGGACGACTCAAACCTGCTGCACGCCGGCGGTGCGGCGGACCGGCCACGGTGGCCCCGGCTGAGTAACTTTGTAGCCGTGACTGGGCAGTTTCGCGCTTATCCGGAGCAGCAGGGCTCCGCGCCGGAGCTTCCACCGCAGTACCAGCTGTCCGGGCAGGCGCCACCGCCCCGCACCCTGATCGACATCCTCTACGAGACCGCCCGCCGGTACCCCGACGCGCCCGCGATCGATGACGGCACCGTCGCGCTCACCTACGCCGAGCTGATCACCGACATCGAGGACAGCGTGGCCTGGCTGGCCGCCCGCGGTATCGGCCGCGGCGACCGCATCGGCATCCGGATGCCGTCGGGCAGCTATGCGCTCTACGTCGCGATCCTGGCCACCCTGGCCACCGGCGCCGCCTACGTGCCCGTCGACGCCGACGACCCGCAGGAGCGCGCCGACCTGGTGTTCACCGAGGCCGGCGTCGTCGCGATCATCACCGAGGCCGGGATGATCCGCGGCCCGGGTTCCTCCCGCGGCTGGCGCGCCTCGGCGCCGATCGGCCGCGACGACGCGTGGATCATCTTCACCTCCGGCTCCACCGGAACCCCGAAGGGTGTCGCGGTCACCCACCGCAGCGCGGCCGCGTTCGTCGACGCCGAGGCGCGAATGTTTCTGCGGGACAACCCTCTTGGCCCGGGTGACCGGGTACTGGCCGGGTTGTCGGTGGGCTTCGACGCCTCGTGCGAGGAGATGTGGCTGGCCTGGCGGCACGGCGCGTGCCTGGTACCGGCGCCGCGGTCGCTGGTGCGCAGCGGGATGGACCTGGGCCCGTGGCTGGTCTCCCGCGACATCACGGTGGTCTCGACGGTGCCGACGCTGGCGGCACTCTGGCCGGCCGAGGCGCTGGAGGCGGTGCGGCTGCTGATCTTCGGCGGCGAGGCCTGTCCCCCGGAGCTGGCCGAACGGCTGGCCGTCGACGGCCGCGAGGTGTGGAACACCTACGGACCGACCGAGGCGACGGTGGTGTCGTGCGCAGCGCGACTCGACGGCCGCGGCCCGGTCAGCATCGGGCTGCCGCTGCCCGGCTGGGATCTGGCGGTCGTCGACAGCGCGGGCGTGCCGGTCGGCTACGGCGAGGTCGGTGAGCTGGTCATCGGCGGTGTCGGCCTGGCCCGCTACCTCGACCCCGACAAAGACGCCGAGAAGTACGCACCGATGCCGACGCTGGGCTGGTCACGGGCCTACCGCAGCGGCGACCTGGTGCGGCTGGAACGCGACGGCCTGTACTTCGTCGGCCGCGCCGACGACCAGGTGAAGGTCGGCGGGCGGCGCATCGAGCTCGGCGAGGTGGACACCGCGCTGGTCAACCTGCCCGGCGTCAGCGGCGGCGCGGCCGCGGTGCGCCGGACCGCCGGCGGCACCCCGCTGCTGGTCGGCTATATCGCCAGCGCCGACCCGTCCTTCGACCTCGCCAAGGCCCGCGAGGCCCTGGCCGAGACGTTGCCCGCGGCGCTGGTGCCGCGCCTGGTGCTGGTCGACGAGCTGCCCACCCGCACGTCGGGCAAGGTCGACCGCGACGCGCTGCCGTGGCCGGTCGACGGTGCCGGCGACGACCCGGTCGACATGCCGGGCACGATGGGCTGGCTCGCCGGGTTGTGGCGCGATGTGCTCGGCGCCCCGGTGGACGGTCCCGAGGCCGACTTCTTCGCCCTCGGCGGCGGTTCGCTGTCGGCGGCGCAACTGGTCGCCGCGCTGCGCAAACGCTATCCGCAAGTGACCGTCGGCGACCTCTACGACCATCCGCGGTTGGGCTCACTGGCCGGATTCCTCGACGAGCTCGACCCGCCGCCGGTGGTGGCGACCCGCGCGGTCAAACCCACGTCGGCGCTGACACAGGCCGCCCAGATCGCGCTGTCGGTGCCGCTGGCGACGCTGTCGGCGATGCAGTGGGTGGTGTGGCTTGCTCTGCTGAACAACCTTGCCGCACCGGTCATCCCGTGGACCCGACCGGTCAGCTGGTGGCTGGTGGCCGTCGGCTTCGTGCTGTTCGTGACCCCGCTGGGCCGGATGGGGATCGCCGCGCTGTGCGCCCGGATGCTGCTGGGCGGGCTGCGCCCAGGCACCTACGCGCGCGGCGGTCCGGTGCACCTGCGGGTGTGGCTGGCCGAACGGCTGGCCGAGGCCAGCGGCGCCGAAAACCTCGCAGGCGCACCGTGGTTGGTGTACTACGCCCGAGCGCTGGGCAACAAGGTCGGCAAGGGGGTGGACCTGCACTCGGCGCCGCCGGTGACCGGGATGCTCACGCTCGGGCACCGCAGCTCGGTGGAACCCGAGGTCGACCTGTGCGGGCACTGGGTCGACGGCGACCGGTTCCACGTCGGCCCCATCACCATCGGCAACGACTCCACCATCGGGGCGCGCACCACGCTGCTGCCGGGTGCGGTGGTCGGCAAGAACGCCGACGTCGCACCGGGTTCCGCGGTCGTGGGCAAGGTGAAGAACCGCCAGTACTGGAAGGGCTCGCCGGCGGCGAAGTCCGGCAAGGCGCGCCACCCGTGGCCCGACCACCGGCCGCCGCGGGCACCGCTGTGGGTCGCGGTGTACGGGGTGTCGAGCCTGCTGCTGGGCGGGCTGCCGCTGGTGGCGCTGGCCGCGGGCCTGGCGGTGATCGGTTACGGCGTGCGCGACACCACCTCAGTCGTCGACGCGATCGGTCCGGCCACGTTGTGGACACCGGCGGCGACGGTGGTCGCGGTGCTCACCTACGCGGCGCTGACGGTGCTCGGGGTGCGGGCGCTGTCGCTGGGCCTGCGCGAGGGTTACCACCCGGTGCGCAGCCGCATCGGCTGGCAGATCTGGGCCACCGAGCGGCTGATGGACGCCGCCCGCACCTACCTGTTCCCGATCTACGCGAGCCTGCTGACCCCGTGGTGGCTGCGCGCGCTCGGCGCGAAAGTGGGCCGGGGAACCGAGATCTCGACCGCGCTGCTGACCCCGAAGTTCACCGTGGTGGAGGACGGCGCGTTTCTGGCCGACGACACCATGGTCGCCTCCTACGAGCTCGGCGGCGGCTGGATCCACGTCGCGAAGGCCACCATCGGCAAGCGGGCGTTCCTCGGCAACTCCGGGATCACCCAGCCGGGCCGCCGGGTGCCCGACGACGGGCTGGTCGCGGTGCTGTCGGCGGCGCCGCACAAGGCCAAGCGCGGCTCGTCGTGGCTGGGCAGCCCGCCGGTCCGGTTGCGCCGCAAGCCGACCGCTGCCGACGCGCTGCGCACCTTCCATCCGTCGGGCCGGCTGAAGCTGCTGCGCGGGCTGGTCGAGACGTGCCGGATCATCCCGCTGATCGTGACGTTCGCGGTCGGGGTGGCGGTGCTGCTGACCCTGCAGTGGCTGGCCGTCGAGACCGGATGGGGGTGGGCGGCGGCCGCGGGCGGTCTGGTGCTGCTGGCCGCGGGCGCCGCCGCGGGACTGGTCGCGGTGATCGCGAAATGGGTTGTGGTGGGCCGGATCCGGCCCGGCGAGCATCCGCTGTGGTCGTCGTTCGTGTGGCGCAACGAGGTGTCGGACACCTTCGTCGAGACCGTCGCCGCACCGTGGTTCGCCCGCGCCGCCACCGGGACGCCGGTGATGAACCTGTGGCTGCGCGCGCTGGGCGCCCGCATCGGCCGCGGCGTGTGGTGCGAGACGTACTGGCTGCCCGAGGCCGACCTGGTGACCCTCGGCAGGGGCGCGACCGTCAACCGGGGCTGCGTGGTGCAGACGCACCTGTTCCACGACCGCATCATGCGGATGGACACCGTCGTGCTGGAGGACGGCGCGACACTGGGCCCGCACTGTGTGGCGCTGCCCGCGGCGCGGATCGGGACGGCCGCCACCGTCGGCCCGGCGTCGCTGGTGATGCGCGGCGACGAGGTGCCGCCGTCGACGCGCTGGCAGGGCAACCCGATCGCACCGTGGCCCACCCCGCGCCGCAAGCGGCGCCGTGACCAGGCCCCGTCGACCGAAGAACCCGCCGCGTGACCGGGGTGAAGAAGAAGTCCGCTCCGGTCATCGACCCCTACCTGCCCGCCGTCGGCAATTTCGGGTACCGGGTGTCGCGCTACGAGCTCGAGCTGCAGTACAAGGTCACGATCAACCGGCTGACCGGCACCGCGACCATCACCGCGGTGACGCTGGCGGCGCTGCGCAGCTTCACCCTGGATCTGTCCGACGCGTTGTCGGTGTCCAAGGTGACCGTCAACGGGGCGCGCCCGCACCAGTTCCGCACCGCCGGAGACAAACTGCACATCACGCTGCGCGACACGCTGCCCGCCGGTGCCGCGATGACCATCGTGGTGCGCTACGGCGGCACCCCGCGGCCGATCCGGTCGCTGTGGGGTGACGTCGGGTTTGAGGAGCTCACCGAGGGAGCGCTGGTCGCGGGCCAGCCCAACGGGGCGATGTCGTGGTTCCCGTGCGACGACCACCCCGCCGCCAAGGCGAGCTACCGCATCCAGGTCACCGCGGAGAGCCCGTACCGGGTGGTGGCCAACGGCGAGTTGGTGTCCCGGCGGGCGCGGGCCGGGATGACGACGTGGGTCTACGAGCTGCCCGAACCGACGTCGACGTATCTGGTGACGCTGCAGATCGGGATGTACGGCAGGCACCGGATGAGCAAGAACGGTGTGCCGATGCACGCGGTGCTGCCGGACCGGCTGCGGGAGAAGTTCGAATACGACTTCGCCCGCCAGCCGCTGATGATGAAGCTGTTCGTCAAACTGTTCGGCGAGTACCCGATCGCCAGCGGCTACACCGTCGTCGTCACCGACGACGACCTGGAGATCCCCCTTGAGGCACAAGGGATCTCGATCTTCGGCGCCAACCACTGCGACGGGGAGCGCAGCTGCGAGCGGTTGATCGCCCACGAACTGGCGCACCAGTGGTTCGGCAACTCCGTGACCGCGCAGCGGTGGCGGCACATCTGGCTGCACGAGGGTTTCGCCTGCTACGCCGAGTGGTTGTGGTCGGAGAACTCCGGCGGGCGCAGCGCCGACCAGTGGGCGCGGCACTACCACCAGCGGCTGGCGCAGGCGCCGCAGGACCTGGTGCTCGCCGATCCGGGGCCCGCCGACATGTTCGACGACCGGGTGTACAAGCGCGGTGCGCTCACCCTGCATGTGCTGCGCCGAAAGATCGGCGACGAGAGCTTCTTTGCGCTGCTGCGTAATTGGACCGACCGCTACCGGCACGCCACGGTGGTGACCGACGACTTCACCGGGCTGGCGTCCCACTACTCCGACGAGTCGCTGCGGCCGCTGTGGGAGGCGTGGCTGTATTCGACCGCGCTGCCACCGCTGGACCCGTCGTGACCGACGCGACGCCGTTGGACCCCGTCGGCGCCGGCGCGACGCCACTGGCCGGGCCGGTCGCGCGGGGCAGTGTCGCGCGGGTGGGCGTGGCCACGGCGTTGTCGGCGCTGTGCGGGTACGCGGTGATGTATCTGGCGGCACGGGATCTCGAACCGGCCGGCTTCTCGGTGTTCGCGGTGTTCTGGGGGGCGTTCGGGTTGGTGACCGGGGCGGCGTTCGGGCTGCTGCAGGAGTCCACCCGCGAGGTGCGCTCGATGGCGTACCGCCGTCCGGCCGACGGGGGTCCGCGCACCCGTCCACTTCAGGTGGCGGCGCTGGTCGGGTTGGCGGCGGCCGCGGCGATCGCGGTGACGGCCCCGCTGTGGTCGGGGCGGGTCTTCGTGGAGGCGCGGTGGCTGTCGGTGCTGCTGCTGGCTGCCGGGCTGGCCGGGTTCTGTCTGCATTCGGCGCTGCTGGGGGTGCTGGCCGGGCTGGACCGGTGGACGGCGTACGGGTCGCTGATGGTGACCGACGCGGCGATGCGGGTGGCGGTGGCCGCCACGGCGTTCGTGATCGGCTGGGGCCTGGCGGGCTACCTGTGGGCCACGGTGGTCGGGGCCGTGGCCTGGCTGATCATGGTCGTCGTCTCCCCCGCCGCGCGGCACGCCGCGACGATCGTCACCCCGGTCGAGGCGCGCACGTTCCTGCGCGGGGCGTCGCACTCGATCGCCGCGGCCGGGGCCAGCGCCATCCTGGTGATGGGTTTCCCGGTACTGCTGCAGGCCACCGCGGGGGAGCTGGGCGCACAGGGCGGGGTGATCATCCTGGCGGTCACGCTGACCCGCGCACCGCTGCTGGTGCCGCTGACCGCGATGCAGGGCAACCTGATCGCCCACTTCGTGGATCAGCGCGCGCACCGGATCCGGGCGCTGGCGCTGCCGATGGCGGTGGTGACGGCGGTGGGCGCGGTCGGGGTGGCGGCGGCGTGGGCGATCGGGCCGTGGCTGTTGCGGGTGGCGTTCGGGGCGGAGTACAACGCTGACGGGGATTTGCTGGCCTGGCTGACCGGCGCCGGGACCGTGATGGCACTGCTGACGCTGACCGGGGCGGCGGCGGTGGCCGCCGCGCTGCACCGGGCGTACGCGCTGGGCTGGATCGCGGCGACCGTGGTGTCGACGCTGCTGCTGTTGTTGCCGGTGGAGCTGTCGACGCGCACGGTGATCGCGTTGCTGTGCGGGCCCGTGGTCGGCATCGTCGTGCACCTGGCCGCGCTGACCGGTCCGTATGCTGGCCCCCGATCGAGGGCGAGGAGAACCGCATGAGTTGGTTGGTGACGGGCGGCGCCGGATACATCGGGTCGCATGTGGTCCGGGCGCTGGCGGACGCCGGGATGCCGGTGGTGATCATCGACGACCTGTCCACCGGGCTGGAGCGCTTCGTACCGGGCTCGGTGCCGTTGGTGCGCGGCACGCTGCTCGACGCCGGCCTGGTCGCCCGCACGCTGGCCGAGCACGACGTCACCGGCGTCATCCACGTCGCCGGCTTCAAGTACGCGGGCGTGTCGGTGCAGCGGCCGCTGCACACCTACGAGCAGAACATCTCGGCGATGGTCACGCTGCTCAAGGCGATGGACGACGCCGGGGTGGACAAGCTGGTGTTCTCGTCGAGCGCGGCGACCTACGGCACCCCCGACGTCGACCTCGTCACCGAGCAAACGCCGACGGCCCCCGAGTCCCCGTACGGGGTGAGCAAGCTGGTCGGCGAGTGGATGATCCGCGACGCCGCCCGGGCCTCGGGGCTGCGGCACACCAGCCTGCGGTACTTCAACGTGGTGGGCTCCGGGTCCGACGAGCTGTTCGACGTCAGCCCGCACAACCTGTTCCCGGTGGTGTTCGACATGCTGGTGCGCGGGGACACGCCGCGGATCAACGGCGACGACTACCCCACCCCGGACGGCACCTGCGTGCGCGACTACATCCACGTCTCCGATCTGGCGCTGGCCCACGTGGCCGCGGCGCGGCGGCTGGACGCCGGTGAACCGCTGGAGCCGGTGTACAACCTCGGCAGCGGCAGCGGCACGTCGGTGCGCGAGATCATGACGACGATCCGCGAGGTCACCGGCTACGACTTCGAGCCGGTCGTCGGCCCGCGCCGGCCCGGCGACCCGGCCCGGATCGTGGCGTCCGGCGAGCTGGCGGCGCGCGACCTGGACTGGGAGATGCGGCACTCGCTGACCGACATGGTGCGCTCGGCGTGGATCGCGCGGCAAAAAGCAGGGGATGCGTATCCGCGGTAAGTTGCTGCGCGGCTGGGTCGCTCGCACCGCTGTCGCCCTGATCGTCGTGCAGCTGGCGATCCGGGCGGTGTTGGCGTTCGGTGGCTACTTCTACTGGGACGACCTGATCCTCGTCGGCCGCGCGGGCACCCAGGACCTGCTGTCGCCGGGTTATCTGTTCGACGACCACGACGGGCACGTGATGCCTGCGGCGTTCCTGGTGGCGTGGGTGATCACCCGGGTGGCGCCGCTGAACTGGGCGCTGCCCGCGCTGAGTCTGCTTGTGCTGCAGGCGTTGGCGTCGCTGGCGCTGCTGCGCACGCTGCACCTGATCCTCGGGTGGCGGCCGGTGCTGCTGGTGCCGCTGACGTTCGCGTTGTTCACGCCGATGACGGTGCCCGGATTCGCCTGGTGGGCGGCGGCATTGAACTCGCTGCCGATGCTGGCGGCGATGGCCTGGGTGTGCGGGGACGCGATCCTGTTGCACCGCACCGGCAATCAGCGCTACGCGGTGACCGGCCTGCTGGTGTACGTGGGCGGCCTGATGTTCTTCGAGAAGGCCGCGGTGATCCCGTTCGTGGCGTTCGCGGTGGTGGCGCTGCTGGGCTATGTCTCCGGGGTGTCGGGACCCGCCTGTGTGGCTGCGGTGTGGCGCAGCGGGATTCGGCTGTGGGCGCCGGCGCTGGCGGTCACTGCGGTGTGGGGCGTGGTGTACGTGGTCGTCGTCGATCAGCAGCGCTGGACGCTGGATCCGGCGATGACGTGGGACCTGCTGGCCCGGTCTTTCACACACGGGATCGTGCCCGCGCTGGCCGGCGGGCCGTGGGTGTGGCAGCGCTGGGCGCCGGCGTCGCCGTGGGGCGTGCCCCCGGTGACGGTGATGGTGCTGGGCTGGGTGGCGTTGGCGCTCGTCGTGGCGGTGACGATGCTGCGCAAGCGTCGACTCGGCCCGGTGTGGCTGGTGGCGCTGGGCTACGCGGTGGGCTGTCAGGTGCCGATCTATCTGATGCGGGCCTCGCAGTTCACCGCGCTGGAGTTGGCGCAGACGCTGCGGTACCTGCCGGATCTGGTGGTGGTGTTGACGCTGCTCGCGGCGGTGGGGCTGACGGCGCCGAACCGGGAGGGGTCGCGGTGGCTGGACGCGTCGCCGCGGCGCACCGTGGTGGTGGTCGCGGCGGTCGGCGCGTACGCGGCGAGCAGCCTGTATTCGACCGCGACGTTCTACACCAGCTGGCGGGACGACCCGGCGCGGCCGTATCTGCGCAACGCGGTGGCCGGGTTGCGGGCGGCGGCGCAGGCCTCGGACGCGCCGATGCTCGACCAGGAGGTCGACCCGATGATCCTGCAGCGGGTGGTGGGCCCGGAGAACCGGATCAGCCACATGTTCGCGCTGGTGTCACCGCGACCGGAATTCGCTTCGGCGACACCGTATCTGCGGATGCTGGACAACACGGGCCGGGTGGTCGACGCGAAGGTGACGTGGGTGCGCCGCATTGTGCCGGGCCCGGTGGACGGCTGCGGGTACCTGGTGCAGCCGGACGAGCCGGCGCGGATGCCGCTGGACGGGCCGCTGCTGCCCGCGGACTGGACAGCCGAGATCAACTATCTGGCCAACAGCGACGGGTCGATGACGATGGCGCTGTCGGAGGGGCCGGACGTGAAGGTGCCGGTGCATCCGGGGCTGAACCGGGTGTTCGTGCGGCTGCCGGGGGCTGGGGACGCGATCACGGTACGCGCCAACACGGCGGCGCTGTCGGTGTGCGTGGCCGCGGGTCCGGTCGGATTCGTCGCACCGAGGTAGCGCCGCGAATTCGTGACGTAGGGGTGGCCGGAGGGCCGAGATAATCGAGCGGTGACCGAGATCGATGCCTTCCGGGCTTCTTCGACTCCGACGGACGGTTGCACCTGGGAGACCACGATCCCCAACGCGGCGACATACACCGTCGGCCCCGCGGCGAATCCGGTCGACGACATCGCGCAACACTACGAAGATCTCATCAAGAAGCCGAACCCGTGATCAACCACCGCCTGCCACTAATCCTTCACTCCATTGCGGCCGTGGCGCTGTTGCTGTGCACCACAGCGTGTTCGCCTACCCCCCGGGAGGCTTCTCCCACCCCCGATGCGGAGCCGGTTCAGCGTTGGAGCGGGCAAGTCAGCGACCTGCGGATGACGTGGACCGCGGAACCGGGAATCGACTTGGTCAGCGGGGCGGCCGTGGTCGTTCGTGCCCACCGGGAATCGATCGAACTCGCAGAACTCATGGGTGACCAGCAATACGTCTACCCCGGATTCGCCCGGGCCGTGGCGCCCGACGAGCCTGACAGCCGCAAGCTCAGCGCCTGGAGCCTGTGGCCCAGCCTGGCCACCCCGCAGAAGCATCCGCTCGTCGGAACTCTCAAGTCACACATCCTGTTCGTCAACGTGTCCGGACGGGATGTGACGTCGGTGCTGTGCTTCTACACCTACACCGCGGCAGAGGAAGCCGCCGACGGTCGGTTCGTCAGCCAGGCCCGCAAGGTCAGGGGGCATGAGCCGGGAGTATTCGCGTACTGGGTGAAAATGCTTGCCCCGGAACTGAGCTCGGGTGGCGGGCTACCGCCGCAGAAGGGCCCCGAGGCCGCCCCCACCGCCGACGTGTTCGGCGACTGGCGGATCGTCGGCGCACTGAACTCCTTCGCCTACTTCGACGGCGATCTCGTCCGCGAGTGGCCCACCCTGCACGCTGACGTCGCCGCCTGCGTTGACAAGGCCCCCGACCCGCCGGACCGCCGCGCGTTCCTCATCGACGGTGAGCATCCGAGATCGGACTTCCCCACCCTGCCTGCCTCACCCGGGTGGCCTGCCGAATCACGGTGAGCGCCGTCATCGCGGGAAAGGCCGCTGTGTCACGCTGTCGGCATGACTGACGTGCGTGATCAGGGTCTTCAGGTGTTCCGTGAACTGCTGCCCGGCGTGCTGCCCGACGGTGAGGTGCCGGTCCCGGCGCCCGGCTTCGGCGGGGAGATGTTCGCGCTGGCCCTCGACAACGTGTTCGGCCGGCTGTGGACCCGCGACGGGCTCAGCCGCCGAGAGCGCAGCCTCGTCACGCTCGGCGCCCTCATCGCGCTGCGCGCCGAGGGGGAACTGGCGGCGCACGTCCGCATCGCCCACAACAACGGCCTGACCGACGCCGAGATCGCCGAGGTCATCTACCACTGCACCGCGTATGCGGGCTTTCCCGCCGCGAACGCGGCGCTGGAGGTCGCCAAGCAGGTGCTGAGCCCCGGTGACGACAACGCCTGATGAGAGCCACCTAGGAGAATCGAACTCCTGACCTGCTCATTACGAGTGAGCCGCTCTGCCGACTGAGCTAAGGTGGCGTGCCCTGCCGCACTGTCTCGCGACGCGGGCGGGACGAGTCTACGGCAGGCCCCGCCGCGGACCCAAGTCAGTCCCGCAGCGCCTGGCCGACGGTGGCCACCATCGCGTCGACCGCAAACTTCGGCTTGACGTTCATCGCCAGCGCCTCGCGGCACTCCAGCACCGCCTCGATGCAGCGCAGCAGGTGCTCCGGCGCCACGTGCGCGGCGATGCGGGCCACCTCGTCGCGCATGTCCGGATGGTTCAACCGCACCTCATCGGCTCCGGAGGCGACCAGCAGCGCGTCGCGGAAGTACGTCGCCAGGTCGATCAGCGCCCGGTCCAGCGAGTCCCGCGACGCCCGGGTCCGCCGCGACTTCTGCCGCTTCTCGAGCGCGTTGAGCGCCCCGGCCGCGCCCCGCAGCGCACCCGCGGCACCCTTACCGGTGCCACCCGCCCCCAGTGCGGTGCGCAGCTCCTCGGTCTCGGCCTCGTTGCGGTCCTCGGTCAGCGCGACGGCCTCCTCCTCGGCCGCCCGCACCAGCTCCTCGGCGGCCGCGTAGGCCCGCGCCGGCGTCGCCGCGTCGCGCACCAGGCTCAGCGCCCGCTTGCGGCGCTCCCGGGCCTGCTCGTCGGTGGCCAGCCGCCGCGCCCGGCCCACGTGCCCGCCGCTGACCGCGGCAGCCCACCGCGCCACGTCCTCCGGCAGCCCGTCGCCGCTGATCAGCACGTCGGCGATGGCGTCGACCGTGGGTTCCACCAGTGCCACATGCCGGCAGCGCGACCGCAGCGTGATCGCGATGTCCTCCGGGTCCACCGACGGCGCGCACAGCAGGAACACCGTCGACGGCGGCGGCTCCTCGACCACCTTCAGCAGCGCGTTCGCCGCGCCCTCGGTCAGCCGGTCGGCGTCCTCGATCACCACGACCTGCCAGCGGCCGGTGCCCGGTCGCCGCGACGCGATCTGCACGATCGTGCGCATCTCGTCGACGCCGATGGACAACCCTTCGGGGATGATCCGCCGCACATCGGCGTGCGTGCCCGCCATCGTCGTCGTGCAGGCCCGGCACTCCCCGCAGCCCGGGGTGCCCTCCGAGGTGCACTGCAGCGCCGCCGCGAAGCACAGCGCCGCCACCGACCGGCCCGAGCCTGGTGGGCCGGTGATCAGCCACGCATGTGTCATGGTCCCGACGGCGGCGCCGTTGTGAGCTGAATCACCCCGTGCCGCCCGCGCGGCGGCGACGAGCTCGGCCTCGACCGCTTCCTGGCCGACCAACCGTGCGAAAACCCCGGACATCGCAGATAACAGTAGTGCTGCGAACCGACACGGCAGTCCCACACCACCCCAGCAGGCCGCCGCCGCCCGATACGGTTGACGACGTGGCTGTGGAGGACACCAGACCGATCGGGCGAATCGCCGCATTCGTCCGGTGGGCGGCGCGTACCCCATGGCCGGTCTTCACCCTCGGCATGGTGCAGGCCGACATCATCGGCGCGCTGCTGGTGCTGAGCTTCCTGCGGTTCGGCCTGCCGCCCGAGGACCGTATCCAGCTGCAGGATCTGCCGGTCTTCAACCTGGTGGTGTTCCTGGGCTTCCTGTTCGTGTCGTTCACCATCGCGGCCTACTGGAGCCTGCGGCTGCTGATTCCGGTGATGCGCTGGCAGCGCCGCGAGATGCTGCTCGGCGACCGCGACCCCGAGGACACCGAGGTCGCCCGCACCCGCGCGTTGAAGATGCCGTTCTACCGGTCGGTGATCAACGTCGTGAACTGGGCGCTGGGCTCGATCGTGTTCATCGTGGCCAGCTGGCCGGTGGCACATAAGTCCGCGCCGATCATCGCGGTGGCCACCGCCCTGGGCGCCACCACCACGGCGATCATCGGCTATCTGCAGTCCGAGCGGGTGCTGCGTCCCGTGGCCGTCGCCGCGCTGCGCGGCGGGGTGCCGGAGAGCTTCCGGGCGCCCGGGGTGATCGCCCGTCAGGTGCTGACGTGGGTGCTGTCCACCGCGGTGCCGATCATCGCGATCGTGCTGGCGCTGGTGGCCAGCAAGTTCGAGGTGCTCACCGCCCCCACCGACCGGCTGATCACCCCGATCCTGATCCTGGCGATCACCGCGCTGGTGGTCGGGCTGGCCGGCACCGTGCTGGTGGCCATGTCGATCGCCGACCCGCTGCGGCAGCTGCGCTGGGCGCTCGGTGAGGTGCAGCGCGGCAACTACAACGCGCACATGCAGATCTACGACGCCAGCGAGCTGGGCCTGCTGCAGGCCGGCTTCAACGACATGGTGCGCGATCTGGCCGAGCGGCAGCGGCTGCGTGACCTGTTCGGCCGCTACGTCGGCGAGGACGTGGCCCGCCGGGCGTTGGAGCGCGGCACCGAGCTCGGCGGCCAGGAGCGCGATGTGGCGGTGCTGTTCGTCGACCTGGTCGGCTCCACCCGGCTGGCGTCGACGATCCCGGCCGCTGAGGTGGTCAACCTGCTCAACGACTTCTTCCGCGTCGTCGTCGACACGGTCAACCGGCACGGCGGGTTCGTCAACAAGTTTCAGGGCGACGCCGCGCTGGCGATCTTCGGGGCGCCGATCGAGCATCCCGACGCGTGCGGGGCGGCGCTGGCGGCCGCCCGCGAGCTGCACGACGAGCTGATCGAGGTGCTGGGTCAGACCGAGTTCGGCATCGGGGTGTCCGCCGGGCGGGCGATCGCCGGGCACATCGGCGCTCAGGCCCGCTTCGAGTACACCGTGATCGGCGATCCGGTCAACGAGGCGGCCCGGCTCACCGAGCTGGCCAAGCTGGAGGAGGGCCACGTGCTGGCCTCGGCGATCGCGGTCAGCGGCGCGCTGGACTCCGAGGCGCTGTGCTGGGACGTCGGCGAGACCGTCGAACTGCGCGGCCGCACAGCGCCGACGCAGCTGGCCCGGCCCAAGCGGCTGCTGTCACCGGAAGACCCCGGTAGAGCTCAAGCAGCCGCCCACTCCACTGACGGGGCCACCACCGACGGGCACGTGCCCAGCGACGTCAGCCCGTCGGGCTAGGCCTTCTTCGCGGCCTTCTTCGCCGGGGCCTTCTTCGCGGCGGTCTTCTTCGCGGCGGTCTTCTTGGCACGCTTGACCGGCCCCTTGGCACGCCGCTCGGCCAGCAGCTCGGCGGCGCGCTCGTCGGTGATGGTCAGCACGTCGTCGCCCTTGCGCAGGCTGGCATTGGTCTCGCCGTCGGTGACGTAGGGGCCGAACCGGCCGTCCTTGATCACCATCGGCTTGCCGGTCGCCGGGTCGTTGCCCAGCTCACGCAGCGGCGGGGCCGAAGCACGCTGCCCCCCACGGCGTTTCGGCTCGGCGTAGATCTTCAACGCTTCCTCGAGCGTGATGTCGAACATCTGCTCTTCGGTGGCCAGCGACCGGGAGTCGTTGCCGCGCTTGAGGTACGGGCCGTAGCGGCCGTTCTGCGCGGTGATCTCCTCACCGGTGTTGGGATCCACGCCCACCACCCGGGGCAGCGACAGCAGCTTGAGCGCGTCGTCGAGCGTCACCGTCTCCAGGTCCATCGACCGCAGCAGCGACGCCGTGCGCGGCTTGGGGCCCGTCGGCTTCTTACCCTTCTTCGCCGCCGAACCGGCACCGCCGTCGTCGTCGCCGCCCTCCGGTTCGGGCAGCACCTCGGTGACGTACGGGCCGTACCGGCCGTCCTTGGCCACGATCTCGTGTCCGGTCGCCGGGTCGACACCTAGCACCCGGCCCTCTTGCGGTGTGGCGAAAAGCTTTTCGGCCAGCTCGAGGGTGAGCTCGTCGGGCGTCAGGTCCTCTTTGAGGTTGGCGCGCTGCGGTTTGAGCGCACCCGGCTCGCCGTCCTCGTCGGGCACCATCCGCTCAAGGTACGGGCCGTTCTTGCCCACCCGCACATAGATGGGGCGGCCCTGATCGTCGTCGAAGAGCTTGATGGAGTTGACTTCTCGCGCGTCGATGCCCTCGAGGTTGACGCCGACGAGCTTCTTGAGCCCGCCCGCCCGCGCGATCGAGTCCCCGACGCCGTCCTCACCGCCGAAGTAGAACTTCTTGAGCCAGTTGGTGCGCTGCTCGTTGCCCGCGGCGATCTCGTCGAGGTCGTCCTCCATCGCCGCGGTGAAGTCGTAGTCCACCAGCCGGCTGAAATGCTGTTCGAGCAGCCCGATCACCGCGAACGCCACCCACGACGGCACCAGCGCGCTGCCCTTCTTGTGGACGTAGCCGCGGTCCTGGATGGTCTTGATGATCGACGAATATGTCGACGGCCGGCCGATGCCCAGATCCTCGAGCGCCTTGATCAGCGACGCCTCGGTGTAACGCGGCGGCGGCGAGGTGGTGTGCCCGTCGGCGGTCAGCGCCTTGGCGTCGACACGCTGGCCCTGGGTCAGGTTCGGCAGCCGCCGCTCGGCGTCGTCGGACTCGCCGCCGGCCAGCTCGTCGATGCTCTCGACGTAGGCCTTCATGAAGCCGGGGAACGTGATGGTGCGGCCGGAGGCGTTGAACACCACCTGGCGGCCGTCGGCGGCCTGCCCGGAGATCCGCAGGCTCAGCGTGGTGCCGCGGGCGTCGGCCATCTGCGAGGCGACGGTGCGCTGCCAGATCAGCTCGTAGAGCCGGAACTCGTCGGCGTCGAGTTGGCCGTGCAGCTGGCCCGGGGTCTGGAAGACGTCACCGGCGGGCCGGATGGCCTCGTGCGCCTCCTGCGCGTTCTTCACCTTGCGGGTGTACTGACGCGGCGTCGGGTGCAGGTACTCCTCGCCGTAGAGCTGGCGGGCCTGGTTGCGCGCGGCGTTGATCGCCGACTCCGACAGCGTCGTGGAGTCGGTACGCATATAGGTGATGTAGCCGTTCTCGTAGAGCCGCTGCGCGATGCTCATCGTGCGCTCCGAGGAGAACCGCAGCTTGCGGCCGGCCTCCTGCTGCAGCGTCGACGTCATGAACGGCGCGTACGGCTTGCGGGTGTACGGCTTCTGCTCGACGGAGGTGACCGTCAAATGGGCGCCGCGCAGACCGGCGGCCAGCGCGGTGGCGGCGTCCTCGTCGAGGACCAGCACCTCGTCGGGCTTTTTGACCTGGCCCAGCGAGTCGAAGTCGCGGCCGGTGGCCACCCGGCGGCCGTCGACGGTGTTGAGCTTGGCGGTGAACGTGGGCGGGGCGGCCTGCGGGTCGGAGACGCTGGCGTCGAGCTCGGCGGTGACGTCCCAGTAGCCGGCGCTGCGGAACGCCATACGCTCGCGTTCGCGCTGCACGATGATGCGCGTGGCCACCGACTGCACCCGGCCCGCCGACAGCTTCGGCGCGACCTTCTTCCACAGCACCGGGCTGACCTCGTAGCCGTACAGCCGGTCCAGGATGCGGCGCGTCTCCTGCGCGTCGACCAGGGCGTTGTCCAGCTCCCGCGGATGCTCGGCGGCCGCGCGGATGGCCGGCTCGGTGATCTCGTGGAACACCATCCGCTTGACCGGGATGCGCGGCTTGAGGGTCTCGAGCAGATGCCAGGCGATGGCCTCGCCCTCGCGGTCACCGTCGGTGGCCAGATACAGCTCGTCGACGTTCTTGAGCAGGTCCTTGAGCTCGGCGACCGTGCTCTTCTTCTCCGGGCTGATGATGTAGAGCGGTTCGAAGTTGTGGTCGACGTCCACACCCAGGCGCGCCCACGGCTCGGACTTGTACTTCGCGGGCACGTCGGCAGCGTTGCGCGGCAGGTCACGGATGTGCCCGCGCGACGATTCGACGATGTAGTTCGAGCCCAGGTAGCCCGCGATCTTGCGCGCCTTGGTCGGCGACTCGACTATGACGAGCCGCCGCACGCTTCCGTTACGGCCACTCCCGCCGTCCTCGTCTGCCACCTGTGCGTACGCTCCACTTCTTCAGCTTGCCGACTGTGCCCGATTGTCGCCGATTGTCACCAGCCACGGCCCCGGGTCGACCCGGTCGGCACCCCACAATTTGGCACCCCGGGCGACCCGACGCAAACCGACCCCCCTGTCCGCGACCGTCAGATCCGCGGCCAATGCTGCAACGCTTCTTCTCCGTCCGGCGGTTCCCCCACGTTCTCTACCAGGCGTAACAGCCGTCGTCGACCACTGATCCGGAGGGCCGGCCGGGCCCCGCGGGTGCCGATCAACGTCGGTGCGATACCCACCCTCATCATGGCCGACGCCAGCGGGGAATGGGTGTCGGGCGCGTGCGGGTCCAACAGAAGCAGGTAGCGGTCGGCCTCCGGCGTCCCGGCGGCCAGCGTCCAGGCCCGCAGCTGGCGCGGCCCGGGCAGCCACTGCGGCGGCACCGTCTTGACCGCCCCACGGGTCCACTCGGTGGCGATCGGGACCAGGCGGGGGTCCACCGCCGTGCGCACCAGCGGCGTGTTCTCCTCGGTGCGGGTGATCTCCGGTTCCAGACCGGCCTCGACGATCATCTCGGCCAGCCCCTCGGCCCGCCACAGGGCGTCGACGACCACCGACAGCCGCGCCCCCTGCCGGGCGCCCGAGCCGACCAGCACCACCTGGCCGGGTCCGGCGAGCAGCCCGGTGAGGTCGGCGACCGCGGGCGGCACCGACTCAGCCGAGAAGAAGGACAGCTGGCTCACGCAACGACAGTAAGCCAGGCCCGGCGATTTCCGCGGCGGGCGGGCCGGGAGCGTCCGAATACGCGAACACCCCGCGGCGGCCGGTTGGTGGACGCGCGCGGGGTGTTGCCTTGGTCGAAGGGTCTAGCTAGAGGGCCCGGACACCCGTGGCCTGCGGCCCCTTGGGGCTCTGGCCAACCTCGAACTCAACCTTCTGGTTCTCCTCCAGGGTGCGGAAGCCCGACCCCTGAATTTCCGTGTAGTGGACGAAGACATCCGCAGAGCCGTCCTCCGGGGCAATGAAGCCGAAGCCCTTCTCCGCGTTGAACCACTTCACAGTTCCCTGTGGCATTCCTGTTGTTTCCTTCTCTTATTCACCGGGTGCGGTCCACCGTGTTTCGGTACACCGGGCCCGTTCCGACCGCTCTCCTTCGTGGAAGCCCGGAACTCGACCCGACCTACAACCCTCGCAGGAACCGCGATCGCAACGTCGATCCTGCGAGTGCTAGTACACGAACACAGAAGCTGCGACCGCGCTAAGTCAATCACGTTCCACGCTGCGGCGACAGTCGTCCGCGGACAAGTGGGGAACAATTCCCCCTGACGAGGGCTTCAGGAGGACTTTTCATGGCTGATTTCGGCCGCGAACTGCTCGCGTGCGCGGTCGAGGGCACCGGGCGGGGCGGACCCGATCCGCTGCGTCACGTCGCGGACCTGCCGCCGCGCCCCGGCCGGCCCGGTAGCTGGCCGCGGTGGGCCGATCCAGATGTGGTGCGGGCGTTCCTTGATCGGGGCATCGAGGCACCCTGGTCGCATCAGCTGGAGGCGGCCGAGCTGGCGCACAGCGGCAGGCACGTGGTGGTCAGCACCGGCACCGCCTCGGGCAAGTCGCTGGCCTACCAGTTACCGATATTGACGGCATTGAAGTCCGATTCGCGGGCCCGCGTGCTGTACCTGTCGCCGACCAAGGCGCTCGGGCACGACCAACTGCGGAATGCGGTGGCGCTCACCGAGGCCGTGCCGTTGCCCGACGTCGCGCCGTGCGCCTACGACGGCGACAGCCCCACCGATGTGCGCCGGTTCGCCCGGGAGCGGTCGCGGTGGATCTTCTCCAACCCGGACATGATTCACCTGTCGCTGTTGCGCAACCACGCCCGCTGGGCGGTGTTCCTTCGCAACCTGCGCTACGTCGTCGTCGACGAATGCCACTACTACCGAGGGATTTTCGGCTCCAACGTGGCGATGGTGCTGCGCAGGCTGCTGCGGCTGTGCGCGCGGTACTCGCCGACGGCGGGCATGCCGACGGTGATCTTCGCCAGCGCGACGACGGCGTCGCCTGCCGAGACCGCCTCGGAGCTGATCGGCCAGACGGTGGTCGAGGTGACCGAGGACGGGTCCCCGCAGGGCGCCCGCACGGTGGCGCTGTGGGAGCCGCCGCTGCTCGACGAACTGGTCGGCGAGAACGGCGCCCCGGTGCGGCGGTCGGCGGGTGCCGAGGCCGCCGGGGTGATGGCCGATCTGGTCGCCGAGGGCGCCCGGATGCTGACGTTCGTACGGTCGCGCCGCGGGGCGGAGCTGACCGCGCTGGCCGCACGGGCCCGGCTGGAGGAGATCGCCCCGGAACTGGCGGACAAGGTGGCGTCCTATCGCGCCGGGTATCTGGCCGAGGACCGCCGGGAGCTGGAACGCGCCCTGGTCGACGGGGAGCTGCGCGGGCTGGCGACGACGAACGCGCTGGAGCTGGGCGTCGACATCGCCGGGCTGGACGCGGTGGTGCTGGCCGGGTTCCCGGGAACGGTCACCTCGTTCTGGCAGCAGGCCGGCCGCTGCGGCCGGCGGGGACAGAGCGCGCTGATCGTGCTGATCGCCCGCGACGACCCGCTCGACACCTACCTGGTGCACCATCCGGCCGCGCTGCTGGACCGCCCGATCGAGCGGGTGGTGATCGACCCGACGAACCCGTATGTGCTTGGCCCGCAGCTGCTCTGCGCGGCCGCCGAGCTGCCGCTGACCGACGCCGAGGTGCGGATGTGGAACGCCGAGGCGGTGGCCGACGAGCTCGTCGACGACGGCCTGCTGCGGCGCAGGCCCGCCGGGTACTTCCCGAGTCCGGGACTGGATCCGCACCCGGCCGTCGACATCCGGGGCGCCTCGGGCGGGCAGATCGCGATCCTGGAGGCCGGCACCGGCCGCATGCTGGGCAGCACCGGTGCCGGTCAGGCACCGTCCTCGGTGCATCCGGGCGCGGTGTACCTGCACCAGGGCGAGACCTACCTGGTCGATTCGCTGGATTTCGAGGACGGCGTGGCGTTCGTGCACGAAGCCGACCCGGGATACACCACCTCAGCAAGGGAGCTGACCGATATCGCGGTCACCGGCGAGGGGGAACGCAGGATGTTCGGACCGGTGACGGTGGGCCTGGTCCCGGTGTCGGTCACCAACACCGTCATCGGATATCTGCGGCGTCAGCTCAGCGGCGAGGTGATCGACTTCGTCGAGCTCGACATGCCGACCCGCACGCTGGACACCATGGCGGTGATGTGCACAATCACCCCAGAGGCGTTGGAGCACAACGGTATCGATTTGCTCCACCTGCCCGGCGCACTGCACGCCGCTGAACACGCGGCGATCGGGCTGCTGCCACTGGTCGCCAGCTGCGACCGTGGCGACATCGGCGGGGTGTCGACGGCGGTGGGCCCGGTGGACGGTCTGCCAACGATTTTCGTCTACGACGGCTATCCCGGTGGCGCCGGGATCGCCGACCGCGGGTACCGCAAACTCGATACCTGGTGGTCAGCAACAGCGGACGCGATCGAGGCGTGCGAATGCCCGGCGGGCTGCCCGTCGTGTGTTCAGTCGCCGAAGTGCGGAAATGGCAACGATCCGCTGGACAAGGCGGGGGCCGTCCGGGTTTTGCGGCTGGTGCTCAAAGAGATTGCTGGGCAGGGGTTCTGATTCGCAGGGAGCAGGGGCGACCGACCCCTCGACGATCGCCCCGAGCCCGAAGGAACAGGCCGGCGACGCGGGAACCGAATAGGACTTGTCGAATGGGCGGACAACTCGATCCGTGTTCTCGCCCAGCCTGCCGGGCTAGCTGAAAACTACCTCGTAGACAGGTCGCGCGCAACAGAGTTCACACTATTTAACGTAGCCCTGCTGCGGCCGGTGCCAACGGATTTCGCAGCCCCGACGCCGGTGGCCCGTCGCTAGGATGCGGGGATGATCCACGACTGGCTCCTGGTGGAGACGCTGGGCGGTACACCCGTCGTCGTCGCGCAGGGGCGCCAGACCGTCAACCTGGTGGCGCTGACCACGCTGTTACGGCGCAGTCCCCACCTCATGGCGGTGCAGACCGCGATCGCCGAGACGGTGCAGGCCAGGCAGGGGCTCAGCAGCATCACCCCGAAGAACGACCGCGTGATCCGCACCGAGGTGGTGCAGATGACCGACGGACGGATCCACGGCGTGCAGGTCTGGATCGGGCCGCCGGACATGGAGCCGACGGAGCGCCCGGAGGTCGGGCCGCTGGTGTGGGACCTGGACCGGGGTACCGCGGTGGGTACGCCGGAGTCTTTGCGCAACTCCGGCTGGGACCCGACGGCCAAGACGCTGCACAACCGCACGCTGGCCGACGACCTTCCGGTCCGTGACCTGATCCCCAGCGAAGCCAAGGTGCTGTGCATGGCGATCACCCGCAGGCCCGGGACGACGATCTGCGACGCCTGGGAGCTCACCGGCGCCGACGGTGAGCCGCTGCAGATCGGGTTCGTGACCCGGGTGGTGCGCGAGCGGCAGGAGGACGGCCCCACCCGGCTGCTGTGCCGGGCGATGAACTGGCGCAGCGCACCGGACCCGGCGGCGGCCCGGGAGGACCATCTGGCGCAGCGGATCCTCGCCGGCCTGGCGCAGCCCGGCGTGCACCGCGCGCTCGTCGATCCGGCGACGTGGACGGTGCTCAAGTGGCTCGACGAGCCGGCGACGTTCTTCGACTGGCGCTCCAGCATGGCTGGCGACCGGTTGATCCACCCCGCCGATCGGCCAGAGATGAAGCGCATCGCACGGGAGTTCAGCGCCGGACCGGTGACGGCGGTGCTGCGGCTGGCCGGCGTCGACGGCGCCGAGTGGACACCGGTACACGTGACCGTCAACCGGGTCGAGCTCGACGACGGGGTGTACGCCGGGCTGGCCACGCTGCGCCGGCCGGCGGCCGAGGAGCTCTAGGCGGGCCCGGCCCGGGCGACGGCGCGCGCCGGCCCCACCGCGAACCGCCCGATCGGAATCGTCACCTCAACGGCCACAACGACATCGAGGTCGACCGCCTCGCAGCGGGCCAGCACCGCGCCCATCGCGGTGGCGACGGCGGCCGCCCGTGTGCACGCCGCGGTGTGCCCGGCCGCGAGCTGACCCGCCGCGGCCAGCGCGCCCAGATCCGCGGCGGCCTGCGCGCGGTGCCGGGCCGCCACGGCCGCACCGAGATACACCGCACCGACCGTGACCGCGAGCAGCGCGGCGATCATCGCCGCCGCGAGCACCGTCGCGACGCCGTCGTCAGCGCGTGCCCGGTTCCCGCGCGGCCACCGCCCGGCCCGCGACGGTGAGCCCCGGCAGCAGGGAGCGTGCGGTGACGGTAGCGACGACGAAGTCGCCGTCGTAGCGGATCTGCACCCCGGCACCGTCGGGGGCGAGGCTGCGCGCCACCGTGGTCCCGTCGTCGCCGCGGGCGGCCAGCCGGGCCGCCTCCCGGGCCGCGTCCACGCACCGGACATGGGTCGAGACGGCGGCGACGCCGGCGACGCACAACGCCAGCACCACCGCCAACGCCGCGGTCGCCAGCGCGGCCTCGACGGTGACCCCGCCCCGGTCACCGGTCAGACGCTGGTGCTCAACGCGCGACCGATGATCCGCGTGAGCGCGCTGACCACCGAGTCGCCGGTCACGACCGTGTACAGGATCGCGCCGAACGCGGCCGCGGCCACGGTGCCGAGAGCGTATTCGACGGTGCTCATGCCGTCCTCCTGCACCATCAGCAGCGTCAGCCGTGCCTGGATGGCGCGAATCCGGTTGGTAACACCCATTTTTCTCCCTCACTGTTCACAGAACTCCCGACTGCAGAACCTCACCGGCCAACCCCGCCACCACCGGCACGATGCCCAGGCAGACGAAGGCGGGCAGATAACACAGGCCCAGGGGCGCGGCGATGAGCACCGACGCCCGTTCGGCCCGGGCCCGCGCCGCGGCGGCCGCGTCGTCGCGAGACCGGGCGGCCAGGTCGCTGAGCCCCTGTGCCAGCGCCGTTCCCGACGCCGCCGAGCGCCGCGCCAGCCGCAGCAGCGCATCGGTGTGCCGGTCGGTGTCCGGCGGGGCCGACCATGCCGCGGCCGCGGCGGAACCGAGCGCCAGCATGTCCGCGGCCCGCCCCAGCACCGCGGCCAGCTTCGGCGGTGCCGACGGCGCGGCCGCGGCGGCGGCCGTCGGCACCGCCATGCCCGAGTGCAGGCACGCCGCCAGTAGGTCGAGCGTGGCGGCGAACGCCAGCGGGTCGCGCTCGCGGGGCGCCGTGTACCGCGCCGAGGCACCGACGGCCTTGTCCGCCAACCGAATCCGCGACTGTCGGCCGCCCAGCAGTAGCGCCGCCGCCAGCAGCAGGGCCGCGGTGCTCACGGCTCGACCCCCGCCGTGATGCGATCCGACCACCACAACCCGGCACAGCACAGCCCCACGCCGGCGACCAGCAGCCACTGGCCGGGGCCGGTCAGGAACCGCAGCGGGTCGGCGCCGATGAGCTCACCGAGTCCCACCCCGAGCAGCGGCAGCCCCGTCAGGATCACGGCGGTGGTGCGGGCACCGGCCATCCCCGCCGCGACCTGAGCCGAAAAGCGTTCCCGGGCAACGATGTCCTGGTAGGCGGTGTGCATCAGCGTGGCGATCGCAAGTCCGTGCGTCTCGGCCAGCTGCCAGCACACCGCCAGCCGTTCCCAGTACCCGCACAGCACCGAGTCGCGTGCCACGCCGCGCAGACCGGCGACCACGTCGGCGCCCATCCGAGCCCGGGCGGCGACCGTGCGCAGCGCCGCCGCGACCGCTCCCCCGACCTCGTCGGCGGCGGTGTCGAACGCCGCGACCGGGTGGGCGCCGATGCGCAGCTCGCCGACCAGCACCTCCAGCGCCCCTTGCAGCGCGGCCGCTTCGGCGGCCACCGCGCGGGCCCGCAGGCGTCGCCGCCGGCGCACGGCCAGCGTCACCGCGAGGAGCCCCGCCGCGACGGTGACACCGGTCGGCGCGGCGACCGCAAGGCCCAGCACCACGGCCGCGAGCACAACCTCGACGGGTACCCGGATGTGCCGGCGGGTGCGCCGCGGGCTCAGCCGGCGCCGCGGCGGTCCGGGTGCCACCAGCAGCGCCAGCGCCAGAGCGAGCGCCGCCGCGGTCATCGCCGGCTCCGGTCCCGCACCAGCGCCCGCAGCAGGTCCGCGCCGCGGTCGAACCCTCGCTCCCGGTGCCATGCGGTGCGGGTCTGCACCCGGCCGTCGTCGCCGGGTGCCAGCACGGCGATCTCGCGCACCCCGCGTCGGCCGGCCGGATCCCGGCCGACGTGGATGAGCACCTGAAATGGTTATCTGTAAGGAGAGCGGCAGTTTGCTGAATATGGGCTGGTCAAGATGAGTTATACATGTGGTGATCGAACTGCTTGATGGCCCGCCAGGTGCACATGTGTAGGTCGCGGCTGGGCGCGGAGGGTTCTGGATTCCGTGGCGGCGCCGATCATGTCGGCGACGGCTGGGCATGCTAGCGGCGCTTCCGAGTGTCGTGATCACTGCGCGACCGCGAGTGGAGATGCAGATCTCGTAGATGCCGCAGTCGGTACCGGAATCGCCTAATCGACCATTTCTAACTGCTTCGCCAAAGCGGACATTCTGGCGTTTCTGCTTGCAGTGCCCCCAAGATGTCGCCTGCCAACGAGATGTCCTCCGATCGCGTCCGCGCGCGGTTCCCCGAAAACTAGTACTACTGGTAGCGCACCGCTACTAGTAGTAGCGTGATTGGTGTAGATAGCTGGCACTCAAGGGGGAGCACGGGCCATGTCGGCAGAAGATCCGCCGGTCGACGCCATCGCCGGGGCGCCATTGACTGGTGCCGGTGAGATGTTTGGCGATACCCGCATCACTGGTGGGCTGGATGGCTCAACTTCTATGTGGCGCCGTCATGAACCCGACAGCCTTCGCTGACTTGCGGTCTGCCGCCACGCCGATGCGGGGGCGTCGCGCCCTGATCCTGGATGCAGTTGTGGCGATTGGGTCGCGGGGCGGCTATGACGCGGTTCAGATGAGGGAGGTCGCCGAGCGGGCTGACATCGCCATCGGAACGCTCTACCGCTACTTCCCATCCAAGGTGCATCTGTTGGTATCGGCGCTGGGACGTGAGCTCGAACGCTTCGACACCAGCTACGACTGGGCGGCGAGCGGCGCTACGGCGCAGCAGCGGCTGCGCCGGTTGATCGACCGCGTCAACGAGGAATGGCAGCGCAATCCCGGGTTGACGGCAGCGATGACGCGAGCGTTCGTGTTCGCTGACGCCAGTGCGGCCGCGGAGGTTGATCATGCCGCCAACGTCTTCGAAGGCATGCTGGCACGCGCCATGAGCGGCGGTGAGCCCACCGAGGAGCAGCATGCTATCGCGACAGTTATCTGCGATGTTTGGCTGTCAAATCTGACCGCCTGGCTGAGCCGGCGGGTGTCGACGGCCGAGGTCGGTCGGCGACTGGACCACGCGATGCGCCTGCTGATCGGTGACGATGAGCACTCGAAAATCTGAATCGAAAGGCCGGGATAATGAAACTTGCAGTAGCGTAGCGCTACCAGGAGTAGTCTTTGGAGTGAGGACCTGACGTCGCGTCGAAGGGACGATGATGTTGAGCCAGTGGATCGAGGGGTGCGCCGTGCAGCGCGTCGCGGTCAAGGATGGCCTCGCCCTTGACCTCGACGAGTACAACGAGCTGGTCATTTGGGGGCCGCTGCGCTTGACTGTGCCTCCGGTGGGTGACTGCCCGCTCGAGGAGGTCGTCATCGATCCGAACGATGTGCCAGTGGCGATGCGTCCGCTGTTGGATTTTTCGGGATCGACGTGCACTCGGGCGCTCTACGACGAGGATGGTCACCTGCATCTGGAGTTTTCCAGTGGTCACCGGATCGACGTCGCGGGTGACGAGCATCGGACGGCGTGGGAGTTGTATGGCAAGTACCACGGTTATATGGCCTGCCTGCCCCGGGGCAGGGTGCGCGTCGTGCGCCACGATATACCCGACGAGTACGATAGCACCGCGGCGGTGGCGAGATAGCGCCACGCTGCAGAGCAGGACTGTTAGGTAGGAGCGTGTCCGCCGATGGCCGCAGTTGACCCCGCCGAACCGTCGGCACGCGGGTCAGATGACGCGGTCGACGATGACGACGTCGACGTCGACCCGCGCAAACTTCGTTCACGCGCCCGGCTGCTGGATGCCGCCACGTCGCTGTTGACCAGCGGCGGGGTGGAGGCGGTCACTGTGGACGCGGTGACGCGGTTGTCGAAAGTGGCGCGTACCACGCTGTATCGGCACTTCGAGAGCACCACGCATCTGCTGGCGGAGGCGTTTGAGCGGCTGCTTCCCCAGGTGACCTCGCCGCCGGCCACGGGGGATCTACGTGACCAGCTGATCGAGCTGGTGCATCGGCAGGCTGCCCTGATCGATGAGGCGCCGCTGCATCTGACCGCGTTGGCCTGGTTGGCGCTGGGGCCCGATCCCAACAGCGACGCGCGCCAGCCCCTGGCCGGTCTGAGCGCTCGCGTCATCGAGCAGTACCGGCAACCCTTCGACGAGCTGTTGGCCGGCGCGGCGGCTCGTGATGAACTCGACGACTTCGACACCACGCTGGCCATCATCCAACTACTCGGACCCATCGTGTTCGCCAAACTCACCGGGATGAAAACACTGACACCAGCGGACCGTGTCCGCATCGTCGACGATTTCCTGGTGGCCCACCGACCACCGACGCCAGAAACCGCCTGACGATGCCGGCGCTGCCACCACTACAGGGGCATCGCGTCGGCAACCTCGGGTGCATGCCGTTCCCCACAAAGGGGTACTCATAGTATCGTTGCGATACCGATAGTCTCTTTTCCATAGTCTCTCTTCCAGGGAGAGGCGCTTCCCTTTCGGGAGTAGATGCGATGACAGACGGCCGACCAGGTTCGACGACCACGGCGAACGCGCGCCACACGGCACGAACCGGGCAGACCCGGCCGCCGGCCGCCGGGAGGGAATACAGCGGGCGGCTGGCCGCCCTGGGCGGATTCACCGTGCGGCATAAAGTGCTGGTGATCGGGACATGGCTCGCGGTCGCGGTCGTGTTGGCCCTGCTGTTTCCGCAGTTGGAGACGGTGGTGCGGCAGCAATCGGTGGATCTGATCCCCCGCGACGTGCCGTCGTTTCAAACGCTGGACCGGATGAGCGCCGCGTTCGGCGAGCAGGGATCCAAGACCACAGTCTTCGTCGCGATGGAAGACCCCGCCGGGTTGACTCCGGCCGCGCGTGACCGCTACGAGGCGATGGTGTCGCGGCTGCGCGCCGACACCGACCATGTGCTGCTGGTCCAAGACCTGCTAGCCGACCCGGTCACCGCCACCCAAGCGGTCAGCCAGGACGGCAAGGCCTGGTATCTGCCGGTCGGCGTGGCCGGCACCTTAGGTGACCCCACCGCGGCCGAATCCGTGCAAGCGGTGCGCGCCCTCGCCGCCGAGGCCTTCGCCGATTCGAGCACCACGGTGCGGGTGACCGGTCCACCGGCCACTTTCAGCGACCAAATCGGTTCGGCCGAACACGATCTGGTGCTCATCTCGATCGCCACCGCCGGGCTGATCGCGCTGATTCTGCTGATCGTGTACCGGTCGGTGTTCACCGCCCTGCTCCCACTGCTGGTCATCGGTGTGAGCCTGGCCGTCGGGCGCGGTGTGCTCTCCGCGCTCGGGGAGATGGGCATGCCGGTGTCTCAGTTCACCGTGGCGTTCATGACCGCGATCCTGCTCGGCGCGGGCACCGACTACACCGTGTTTCTGATCAGCCGCTACCACGAGCAGCGCCGCGCCCAGGTAGCGCCCGAGCAGGCCGCGATCTACGCGACCGCCAGCATCGGACGGGTCATCTTGGCCTCGGCGGCCACCGTGGCGTTCGCGTTCCTGGCGATGGTGTTCGCGCGGCTCAGCGTGTTCGCCGCTTTAGGCCCCGCGTGCGCGATCGCTGTCCTGTTCGGATTCCTGGCCACCGTCACGCTGCTGCCGCCGGTGCTGGCACTGGCCGCCAAACGCGGCATCGGCGACCCCAAACCCGACCGCACCCGCCGCTACTGGAACAGCGTGGCCGTCGCCGTGGTCCGCCGGCCAGTCACACTGTTGACCATCAGCCTGGCCGTCCTGCTGGCCCTGTCGGCGGTCGCGGTGACCATCAACATCAGCTACGACGACCGCAAAGGCCAACCCGCCGACACCGCCAGCAACCAGGGCTACCAGCTGCTGGACCGCCACTTCCGCAAAGACGTCGTCTTCACCGAATTCCTGGTGGTCGAAAACCCCACCGACATGCGCACCGGCAAAGGGCTGGCCGATCTCGACGAGATGGCCTCACGCGTGGCCCAGATCCCCGGCGTCACCAAGGTCTCAGGGGTCACCCGCCCCACCGGCGAGCGACTCGACCAAGCCGAATTAGCCTGGCAGAACCAACAAATCGGGGACAAGATGGCCGACGCCGTCGCCGACGGCAACGCCCGCAAAGCCGACCTGGCCAAACTGACCAACGGCGCCGACCAACTGGCCGCCGGGTTGGCCCAACTCGACACCACCCTGCGCACCGCCCTGGCCCCGCTGAGCGGAATCTTGAGCCAAGCCCAATCCGCCGGCACACAAATGCAGCAGTTCCGGCCGCTGCTGCAGCAACTTTCGGCCACCGCACCCGCGGTCGACCAGGCCATCCAAGCCGGGCCGGGCCTGCGGCCATGGGCCGACCAAGCCGCCCACGCCATCGCCATCCTCGATCCGCTCGTCGGTGCCCTCAACACCGCTCCGTGGTGTGCCACCACACCCCAATGCGCCCAGATCCGAGACCAGGTCCAGGTCTTGGTGACCCTGCGCAACAGTGGCTTCTTCAACCAAGTCGCCGACCTCGGCGACCGCTACAATCCCGCGACCGGCGCCACGGTTGCCGAAACCCTCGCCGACATCCGAAACGCCGTCACCGCCATGGACAAAGCATTCGGAGCCCTCGGCGATCCCGCCGACCTGGCCGGCAACATCGGCCGACTCCAAGACGGCATCAGCCAACTGGCCTCCGGTGCCCAAGCCCTGGCCACCGGCGTGCACACCCTCGTCGACAGCAACCTTGAAATGCTCTCAGGCATGAGTCAGATCGCCACCCAACTACAAAACTCCGCGCGTGCCAGCGCGGATTCAGATTCCTCCAGCGGCTTTTACCTACCTCCCAACACTTTCGAGAACCGCCAATTCGCCGATGTCGCCAAGCAATTCCTGTCCCCCGACGGCAAGACCGCCCGCTTCGCCATCGAGTCCAGCCACGACCCCTACAGCGTCGACGCGATGAACCTCGCCCACACGATCACTGACGTCGCCGACGCCGCCCGCCCCAACACCTCCCTGGCCCACGCTACGGTGTCAGTGGCCGGATTCCCTGCCGTCAACTCCGACATCGCACGCCTTCTGTGGGCCGACTTCGCCCAACTCGCCATCGCCACCATCGTGATCGTCGGCCTCATCCTGGTGCTGCTGCTGCGTGCCCTGCTGGCCCCGATCTACCTGCTGGGCACCGTCGTGCTCAACTACCTCGCCTCCCTGGGCATCGGCGTCCTGGTCTTCCAATGGGGACTCGGCTACGAAATCGCCTGGCCCGTACCGCTTCTGGCGTTCATCATCCTCGTGGCCGTCGGCGCCGACTACAACATGCTGCTCGTCTCGCGGCTACGGGAGGAATCCGGCACCAACATCCGCGTCGGCGTGCTGCGCACTGTGGCCAACACCGGATCGGTCATCACCTCCGCCGGGGTCATCTTCGCAGCCAGCATGTTCGGCCTCATGTTCGGCTCGATCGCCATCATGATCCAAGCCGGATTCATAGTCGGATGCGGCCTACTGCTGGATACCTTCCTCGTCCGCACCCTCACCGTCCCCGCCATCGCGACACTGCTGCGCGACGCCAACTGGTGGCCCCAACCCAACCGTGCGCGGTAAACGCCGTGGAGCCCAAGAGGTGCCCGGCGGGCACTGACCCCACCAGCGGTCCACGGCCCGGCCGACGAGCCTCCTTTTTCTGATTTCACGATTCAGCAGTCAGGTCCACCGTTGATGCCCCTAAGGCCATCTACCGTCGGCAATCGGAGATTCGGGGTCGAATCGCAAGATGGCCTCGGCGGGGTTGGTGCCCAGTGCTCGGGCGATCTCGGTCCAGCCGTGGCCGTTGGCGCGGGCGTCGTGGACCAGTTGGGGCAGGCAACGTTCGGCTTGCTGGATGAGGCTGGCGACCAAGGCGAGGCTGCGCAGATCATCTCCTAGCCAGACGCCGCGGCGATCGGCGAGGGCGGCGACGGCGTCGTCGATGAGGTCGAGCGTGTCTTCGCCGGTGCGCGGATCCTGGGTGGTCACCGTCTCACGTTACGTCGGCGGCGGCGGGGGCAGGAGCACGCCGATGTCGCGGTACCGCAACAAGCGTGTCGATGTCATGGTTCCGTGACATCGACGCCGAGAAGGTGCTCAAGCTCCCACCGGACAAGGTCCAGCGCCGCTTGGACCGGCGGGGCCTCAGGGTCTAATCCCGGCATCAGTCAATGCTTGTCTGTCGTCGGGATCCATGCTCGTAGGACGCACTGCTCGCTCGACCGGTTCCAAGGGATCACGCGGGTCTGGTCGATGACGACGGCTCGACAGAATCAGGCGGCCCGATATGGATTCGCCGTGCGGCAACACGCCCAGCGCTTCACCGGCCACACGAGTCACATGGGTCACACTCGTACGCATGTTCGGCAGGCCCGCCCGCCCCTTCCTGCAAGCGCCGACGGGTGATCGGCGGCAGCTCACGCCGACACCGCCACCGACCATTTTCGGCCGCCGAAATGTACTCGAAATCTCGCGAAATCGGTGTGTTTGCACTCGGCTTTCACCGCATCACCGCCGCAGGCCACAAAGACAAGGCACTCGAGTACGGCAAGGACATCTGGATGCGCTACACCCTGCCCACCCAGCACCGCCTCTACTTCGGAATTCAAGTCAAGAAGGGCAAACTCGACGCCTCCGGAGTCACCAAGACCGGCAACGCCAATATCGCCGAAATTCACAACCAGGCACTGATGATGCTGGCCCACGAGATCTTCGACCCTGAACACAACAAACGGGTTCTCGTCGACCACGCCTTCATCGTCGCGGGCGGCGAAATCACCAAAGCGGCACGCAACTGGATCGGTAACGCCCTCGACGCCTCCAAACGGAGCCAAATCATGTTCATCGACCGCAACGACATCTTGAACCTTTATGTCGTGACAAACCTCCCGCTACCCGACGCTGCCGTGGCGCCCTCCGGTCCGTGGACCACAGATACCGACGAACCGCCCTTCTAGGCGAACAGCCAACGCAGCGTCAAGGAGCTACTCGCCACCCCGGCGGCCCTCGGAGACTACTCACCGTCAATGCGCATGCGATACAGCAAGCCGCGACAGGTAACCACGAAGGGAACACCGTTACAGATAAGACTGACACCGACGAGATGCTCGGCATTCCAAATCCACGTGGGTACCTGTCTTACACATCCCAATCGACGTTACAGATAACACCGCGGCGGCGAGCTGGCTGTGCAGCGCGGCACGGTCGAGTCCGCCGAGCGCGGCCAGCGCCTCCAGGCGGGCCGGCACCTCGGCGGGGCTGTTGGCGTGCACGGTGCCCGCACCGCCGTCGTGGCCGGTGTTGAGCGCGGTCAGCAGGTCGACGACCTCCGCGCCGCGCACCTCGCCGACGACGATGCGGTCCGGGCGCATCCGTAGCGCCTGCCGGACCAGATCGCGCACCGTGACCTCACCGACGCCCTCGACGTTGGCGCCGCGGGCGACCAGCTTCACCAGATGCGGGTGGGCGGGGCTGAGTTCGGGTGCGTCCTCGACGCAGACGATGCGCTCCCCGGGCGCGACCGCGCCGAGCAGCCCGGCGAGCAGGGTGGTCTTTACGACCCCTCAGTTATGACACTATTAATGGATGACTAGCAGGATCGTCCCGGCAGCCATTTACGTGCGCATATCGCAGGACCGCCTCGGCACCGGGCTCGGTGTAGACCGCCAGGAGCAGGACTGTCGAAAACTTGCCGAGTCCCTCGGCTGGCAAGTTGTGCAGGTTTTCTGCGACAACGACGTCAGCGCCTACTCGGGCAGGCCGCGTCCTCAGTACGACGCGCTGCTTGATGCCATCGAGCGGGGTGCCGTCAAGGGTGTGCTTGCGTGGCACCCCGATCGACTTCACCGGCAACCAAAGGAACTCCTGCCGTACATCGAGATATGTAGGGCGCACGGCGTCGAGAACCACACGGTGCAGTCGGGTCACTGGGATCTGTCGACACCATCGGGGGAAGCTGTGGCGGTGACTCTCTCGGCTTGGAGCAAGTACGAGAGTCAGCACAAGGGCGAGCGCATCCGCAGAGCCCGGCAGCAACAAGCCAAGGCGGGAAGGTTTCACGGCGGCATTCGTCCGTTCGGATTCGAACGGGACGGTGTGACGGTGCGCCCCGATGAAGCGGCCGAGCTCGCGAAGGCCGTCGAGCAGATCGTGACCGGCGTCAGCCTGCGAGCCGTTGTGCGGGACCTGAACGCGCGCGGGGTGCCCACAGCGACTGGGCGAGGCCGCTGGACCGCCGTGGCACTGTCGGAGACTATTCAGCGGCCGCGCACCGCTGGGTTGTCTTCGTACAAGGGCGACATCATGGGCCCGGCGCAGTGGCCCGCGATTGTCCCGGAGGAGACGTGGCGCGCGGCGTGCGCGATCCTCACCGATCCGGCGCGGCGTACGAACGGGGGACGGGGTCCCGGAGTGCGCTGGCTCGGTTCCGGCCTCTACCGATGCGGCGTCTGCGGCGAGGCCGAGTTGCGGGTGTCCTCCAGTAACGGCAAGCGGCGCGCATACCGGTGCCGCAGTCGCGACCGGGCCGACACCGGAGGCCACGTTTCACGCGAAGCGACGGCCCTGGACTCGTTCGTGGAGGCCGTCATGGTGGAGCGGTTGTCACGTCCCGGCCTCGTACGTGACGCCTTGGTTGCCGACGACACGACGGATGTGGCGGCGTTGCGCGCCGAGGCCGACGCACTGCGGGTGCGCCAGGACCAGCTCGCCGAAGCATTCGCCGAGGGGGACATCACCCGTCAGCAGTTGGCCACAGGCACTAAGAAGCTCCTCACTCGCGGAGAGGAGATTGCCGCCCAACTCGCCGCCGTTGGAGGCAGGTCACCGCTGGACGCCCTAGCGCACGCCGAGGCTGCCGACATGGCCACGGAGTGGGGGAAGTTGACGCTGGGCCAGAAGCGCGCCATCGTCGAGTTCCTGGCCGATGTGACAGTGCTCAAGATGGGACGCTCACCCGGCCCTCGCGGATTCGATCCGGCTGGCGTCCGCATCGACTGGAAGCGATAGATCCACCCGCATTATCTGGCCGATCCGCTGCACAGTCTCGGCGGTCAGCGGCGGTGCTTCATCCACGACGGCACGCACGGCAGCTTCGATCTCGCTGCGCTTCTCGGCCGTACCCATGCGCGTGAGGCTACTCAGACATCGCGACGTCAATCCCACTGTCGCACAGTCAGTTTGTCAGTCATTGTCCACCGTAGGTAACTCGTGTGAACTCGTGTGACATCGTTCGCCACCACGCAGATTCTGATATCGAATTGTGACTTTGGCTGCACCATGTATGCCCTGGAGCCTCCCGGTGCACTGACCTGCGCAGATCCTTTGCTTGAGCACCATCTGTGTCAACCCGTGTTCGTGAGTTGTCAAGGTTCACAACCATTTTCACGCATGTACGAAGTGATGTACTGGTTCTCATGCAGGCAGACGAACGCCCATTGACACGCAATGAGGCCGCGCATGCGCTCGGTGGTCTGTCCCTCGGGACATTGGACAAACTCATCAGCAGCGGCGAGCTGGTGGCAACCCGCATCGGACGCCGCGTCGTAATTCAGCCGCAGCATCTCCGCGAATTTCTGGAGCGCAAGGTTAACGCGCCCAGCACCCACGACGTGTCTCGTCATGAGCAGACCCACGCCGCCCTCCGCGTGCTCGCGGGGGTGAAGGCGGTAGTGGTCGACGACGATCCCGACGCGATGCTTCAAGCCCTTCGCGGCTCCGCGCGTGAAGTGTCGCTGCGGCTGGCAGAAGCGACCAGCCTGCTCGCTCACCTGTGCCGGTTGTCCGGTCAGCCTGAAGCGACGTTGGCCGGACTGGTAGAGGCCGTTCACAGGGCCGTCTGAAAACGACTGCGGCCCGCCTCTTTCCAAGCCGGGAAAGCGAGAAGCGGGCCGCAATGACAGGAGTCACAGATGAGTGTAGCGATAGAAGAGCGATTCCCTGGTAGTCAGCAAGTGTCTTGGCTTACAGTGCATGAATTCGTCAGGGCAGTCCTGAACCAGATGAACAGTTACCCGATGGCGGGTACACCCGCGTGGTGCTCACTGGCCCATGACAACCCATTGAAGTGGGCTGCCGTGCTCGATGCTGGGCAGCATCACGCCTTGCGGATGGAGCTGGCTCAGGAGGCGCGGGCCGAGGCGGCCCGCGATATCGCCGCTGACGACAACTGGACCGCGATCGCGCGGTCCGTAGCGGTAGGGCGAGGCGACGCCTTCATCCGTCGGCAGTCGGTGGCCCGATGACCTGGACGAAGGCGTCAGACGACTTCTCTGATGACTGCTGGACGCTTTCCGACGCCGCGTTCCGGCTACATGTCGAGGGTCTGGTGTGGTCGAACCGCAAGCTCCTGAACTTGGAGCTCAGCAAGGCCGAGCTTCGGCGTTGGGCAACTAATCCGGAAGCGGCCGAAGAATTGGTGTCCGCGGGCTACTGGGAGGACTGCGGCGAGTACTACTACATCGTCCACCACGGCAAGTACCAGCGCACCAGAGAACAGGTCCAGCGTCAGCAGGAAGCCAACCGGCAAAACCGAAACAGTCCGAAGCATCCACTCGGTGGACGTGAGAACAAACCAGCCGCGCGGTCAAAGAAATCGTCGAACGAAGCGGGTGAAGCGCCCTGGGTTTCCCGGAGGCTCGGGCTATTGGATTCCGATCAAGGGTTGGTCGGTCCGGTATGCATCGTAGAACGCGGCTTCGAACTCCGTGGGTGGGATGTCGCCGAGGTAGCTGT